>Ga0187819_10000346_pt1 | contig 22831 bp, 23 predicted proteins | sample NC_wetland_sal_i_15_FD_132411 | JGI IMG/M metagenome (GOLD analysis project Ga0187819, IMG submission 132411) | Wetland sediment microbial communities from Neuse River Estuary, North Carolina, USA - SO4_4 | ecosystem: Environmental > Aquatic > Freshwater > Wetlands > Sediment | place: USA...
TCCCAGTTCCCAGTCAGAACCCGGCGAGGTTTTTCTGAGAACTGAGAACCGGGAGCTGAGAACTCTCGTTATTGGTTATCATTTGTCGTTCGGTCCCGCTAGTCCCGCGCTCGATCTGACGGAGGAAGCTCCAATGCCCTGCAATCCAGAAGTCCTGAGACACGTTCCGCTCTTCGCCTTGCTTGACGATGAAGAAACCGCCGTCTTGGCCGGCCAGGTCGAAGTCAGGCACTTCGCTGCCCGGCAACGAATCTATAAGCTGGGCGATCCGGGTGGACGAGCCTACGTCGTGGTCTCGGGCATGGTCCGGGTGACAACCGTCGACGAGGACCACCAGGAAGTCGTGGTCGACGAACCCACCCATGGAGAGTTCTTCGGTTTCGCGTCCATGCTGGAGGAGACCACCCACGAGTCGTCGGCGATCGCTCTCGAGGAAACGGTGTGCATCGAAGTCGACCGGCAGGACATCGCCATCCTGCTGCAGCGCAAGCCCATGTCCGGCATGGATATGCTGGCCGTGCTGGGACGCCAGTTTCATGCCTCGCAAAAACTGGTGCGGGTGCGCGCCGCCCGCAATCCCAACGAAGTCATCGAAGAGAAAGAGACGGTCGGCGAACGCGTGGCCGACCACGTCGCCAGTTTTGGCGGCTCGTGGACTTTCATCATTGCGTTCGCGATCGTCCTGATTACGTATGCGGCGCTCAGTGCGAGGTTGGGCTCGCGCTCATGGGATCCGTACCCGTTTATCCTGCTGAACTGATTCTTGTCGATGCTGGCAGCGATTCAAGCGCCCATCATCATGATGAGCCAGAACCGGCAAGACAAGAAGGACCGGTTGCGCGGCGAGCTTGATTATGATGTCAATCGCCGCGCAGAAACCGAGATCCAAGGCCTGGCGCACAAGATCAACCTGATCGGCGACAAGATCGGAGACGTCGAGGATTTGCTTCGCAACCGGATCCAGCGCTGAACGCCGTGACCATCGCGAGAACGCAACTTACTTCGCTACGTCTTCGGTTTTCTCCGCGCCCTTTTTCACGCCCTTCTTGATCGCCTTGGCGCCTTTTTTCACGTCCTTGCCCGTATCCTTGGCAGCGGTCTTCGTGGCATCGGCGGTTTTGTCGGCGGCCTTTTCGGTGGCCTCGCCAGTCTTTACGGCTGCTTTCTTGGTGGCGTGTCCCGTCTTCTTCGCCGCTGACTCCGTGGTGTCTTCGGTCTTATCGGCGGTTTTTGCGGTGGCGTCGCCGGTCTTCACGGCCGCCTTCTTGGTCGCGTGCGCCGTCTTCTTCGCAGCTGTGTCGGTTGCCTTGCCGGTGTCTTCGGCTGCTTTCTTCACGTCGGTTCCCGCCTGCCCGTACGAAAACGCAGTCAGCGCCAGCAGCGCGGCTGCGATCGTCATCATCAAAGAGAACTTCGCTTTCATAGTTCCTCCAGAGCACTTTCTTCAGATGCAAATTTTTATCAGAGTTGAGGGGTGGGCGCAAGCGGACAGCAGTTCTCGGTTCTCAGTTCTCAGTCAGAAGGCTGCAAGGTCTTTCTGAGAACTGAGAACTGAGAGCTCATTCTGACGTCTCAGTGCTTTCGTTCTCGAGTTCCGTAAGAACTTCTTCATCCACATCCCATTTTTTCAGGATGCTGAAGATAGTCTTGGATCCGAACCCGGCGCGCATCAGGTTGCGGAAGATGCGGGCCGACTGCTTCCGATCTTTGTCTTTGGGCTTCTGCAGCCGTTTGCGGCGAAGGTAATCGCGCGCCAGACTCTCCTCTTTGACGCCGTGATAGACGGAAGAAACTGCTTTCTGGATGACATCGCCGTGAACTCCTTTCGCCTTCAGGTCGTTGACGACTCGCGTGCGCCCGAATTTTTCGTTCTCCCGGCGATACGAAGAAAAGGCGGCCGCATATTTCGCATCGTTCAAATAGCCCTGATCCTTCAAGCGAACGACAATCAGTTCCACCAGCGTCTTGCCGATTTCCGTGTCGGCTTCCACACGGTTGCGCAGCAGGCGCTTTAGTTCCGCTACCGAGCGCATTCGGCGCGCCAGCGCGCCTATGGCGTATTCGTAAAGCTCGGCTTCGGTGAAGAGTTTGCGGGGACGGCCAAACGCCATGCCTACACGATAACGCGAGACGGGGCCCGGGGGTTAGCGCTTGACGGCCTTGCTTGACGCACAACGAATTTTTCGAGACGCGAACTGGCCTATTTCGGCGGTGGCGCCGAACTCGGTGCCGGCGCACTCGCCGGGGGTGGTGCGCTTGCTGCGATCGGTGCGACCAGCGCCGTTTTTGCCGAGGCTGGCAGCTTATCGGCATTGGCCATCAGGAGTGCCAACTGCCACATCTGAGTTTCAGAGAGCGACTTGCTGAATCCGGGCATACCGGTTAGGCGAAGGCCGTTGAAGATCTTCCAATAACTTTCGCCGGCCGGATCGTCGGTCACGCCCTTTCCCTCCAGTAGGAGCGGCGGCACCGGATACATGCCCGCTGCAATCGCCGTTTTCGGCGTCAGCGGCAAGCCATGGCAAACGGCGCAGTGCTGCTTGTAAAGGTCGGCGGCAGCCAGGTAGTTGGCTTCGTTCGCCGGGATGGGGACATTTTTCGGCATATCTTTCGCGATGCGCGTGTGCAACGCCTTCTTCGCGAAGAATCGTTCGAAGGGCATGTCGGAGTCGGTGGTGGCAACCGGCGCGCTGCCGCCGGTGAAATAGAAATACGCCCCGCAGGGAACGAGGGCGAGGCCGAGAACCAGTCCGACGATGAATTTCACAGGCTAATCCTTTTTTACTAAGTTTTTACAAATTTAACTCTACCATCTGCATCCAAGCTCTCAAGTTCTCTCGACCAGCATACAATTTCGGATACCCCGGCGGCGAGATTGGCCGGACGCCCGGAGGCGGGACAACCATGCGAATTGCCGGAGCGGCCAGCGCGTTTCCTCGACATTACTACTCCCAGGAGATGTTGCTGGCGGCGCTGCAGGATTACTGGGGCGACAAAATCGAAAACCCGCACGTGCTGCGGCGTTTGCATCGTCACGTGCGCGTCGACGGACGCTACCTCTCCCTTCCCAAAGAAGAATATCTGAAGATGAAAACCTGGGGGGAGGCCAACCATCACTGGATTCGCACCGCCAAAGAGTTGGGGGAGAAAGCGGTGACCAGCGCGCTGGCGGACGCGGGCTTGCACGGCCGGAATCTGGGCGCGTTCTTTTTTGTTTCCGTGACCGGTATTTGCAGTCCATCGATCGACGCGCTGCTGATCAACCAGATGGGATTGTGCAGAAACATTCGCCGCATTCCGATTTTTGGGCTGGGCTGTGTGGCGGGCGCAGCGGCCATTTCGCGCGCGGCCGATTATGTGCGCGCGTATCCGGATCAGGCCGCGGTGGTGCTGTCGGTCGAACTTTGCTCGCTCACACTGCAGCGCGAGGATCTCTCCATGGCCAACCTGATTTCTGCCGGATTGTTCGGCGACGGCGCGGCCGCGGTGATCGTCGCGGGCACTGACGCCGACGGCGGACTGTCCGGCCCGCGCATCCTCGCCACTAGTTCCGTGTTCTATCCCGACACCGAAGAAATGATGGGCTGGGACGTGTCGGAAAAGGGCTTTCGCATTATTCTGTCTCGTGAAATTCCGGATCTGGTTCGAAAGAACCTGCCGCACGATCTCGACGAATTTCTGGCCGGCCGGGGATTGACTCGCGCCGACATCGGCAGCTGGGTGCTGCATACCGGCGGGCCGAAGATTCTGGAAGCCACGGCCGAGGCGCTCGGTTTGAACCATGGTGAACTCGACGTCTCCTGGCAGTGTTTGCGCCGGACCGGCAATCTGTCGTCGGCTTCGGTCCTGGTAGTGCTCGAAGAAGTCATGAAAAATCGCCGGCCCGCTCCCGGCACGCTCGGCTTGCTGGCCGCGATGGGCCCGGGGTTCTGCTCGGAATTCGTTTTGCTGGAGTGGTAGAAGCGCGGCTCTTAGCCCTTAGCTCTTAGCCATTAGCTAAGAGCCAACAGCCCAAAAGCTAAGGACGGCGGGATAGAGGACGCTTTTGGCAACCTGTTTTCCGAATCCGGTGGATGTGTTCGTGGCCGGCGGCGGACCGGCCGGGCTGGCGGCGGCTATCGCCGCGCGCCGTCACGGTTTGTGCGTGGTGGTGGCCGACGGCGCGGTTTCGCCGATCGACAAGTCCTGCGGCGAGGGATTGATGCCCGACGGCATCGAAGCGTTGCACCAACTCGGCATCACAATTCCCGAGGGCGAAGCGTATCCCTTCCGCGGAGTGCGTTTTGTGAGCGACGGCATGACAGCCGAAGCCGCGTTTCCTCGTGGGTCCGCGTACGGAATCCGGCGCACACATCTACATCGCATCATGGTGGACCATGCGGCGGCAAGAGGCGTTCACATGCTGTGGCAGACGGCGGTCACCGGGCTTCATCCCGAGGGCGCGCTGGTGGCTGGAGAATTGGTGCGCGCGCGCTGGTTGGTGGGCGCCGATGGAACCAGTTCCCGCGTCCGCGCTTGGGCAAACCTGGATCGACACGAACTAGATGCGACCTCCGACGCAACCTTGAGCGCAATCCAGAACAAAAATCTGCGCTTCGGCTTCCGGCGCCACTACCGTGTTACGCCATGGACCGATTTCATGGAACTGCACTGGGGCCGCCACTGCCAGGTTTACGTCACGCCCGTCAGCCACCAAGAAGTTTGCGTGGCGCTAGTTTCGTCGAACCCGCAGATGCGGCTGCGGCCGCGGATTCCGAATCAGCCGTTCGAATATGCGCTCGGGGAATTTCCGGAACTTGCGGCACGCCTCCAAACGGCGGAACCCGCCTCCAGCGAGCGGGGCGCAATCACCGTCACCCGAAGATTGCGGCACGTGTTTCGTGGCCGAACCGTGTTGGTGGGCGACGCCTCGGGTGGAGTGGACGCCATCACCGGAGAGGGTCTCTGCCTCGCCTTTCGGCAAGCCGCGCTGCTCGGCGAGTGCCTGGCGAGCGGGAACTTGGCTCGCTATCAAAAGAGTCATCGCAGGCTGATGCGCCGTCCCGCCCTGATGGCGCGCATGATGTTGCTCATGGCCCGACACCCCCATCTGCGGCGGCGCACCATGCAGGTATTCCAGTCGAGTCCCCGTTCTTTTGCTGGCATGTTGGCCATGCACGTGGGTGCGGGCTCAACGCGAGATCACATCGCGAACGGAATCGAGTTGGGGTGGGAACTGCTGAAGGTATGAAGCATTGCCTCGGAATTCATCTCGCTTTCCGCATTAGTCTTTTCCTATGACAAAGACTCTTCGTTCGATGGTTCTCAGTCCGATCGGTCTTCTGGTCGTGGCCGCGGCGTTGGCCGCGGCGCAGCCCGCAGCGCCGGTTACCCATGAATTGCAGCTGCAGCTCGACCCTGCCGGCAGCGGGGCCGATATTAGTCTGACCGGGAACGTGCACACGGTGCACGGTGCATTCCTGTTGAAACGCGGCGCCATTCATTTCGATCCCGCTACCGGCAAGGCCAGCGGAGAAGTCGTGTTTGACGCCACCAGCGGCAAGACCGGCAACGGCTCGCGCGATAACAAAATGCACAAGGATGTAATTGAGAGCAGGCGCTATCCGGAGATAGTCCTCCGGCCCGATCACGCCGAGGGCCAACTGGCCGCCTCGGGAGCTTCCACGCTCCAGGTCCACGGCATGTTCGCGATCCATGGCGCTGAGCATGAAGTTACTTTCCCCGTTGAAATAAGTTTCAGCGGAAGCGCCTGGACGGCGAAAGCTTCGTTTCAGGTTCCGTACGCGCGCTGGGGGATGAAAAACCCCAGCAAGCTTTTCTTGCGAGTTGACGACGTGGTCCAAGTGCAGTTTCACGCCTCCGGAAGCACCGCTCCATAGCCCGGCCTGTACAGACCCGGGCTGTAACTTTCTTCCGCTCACCGCATCTCATGCCTGGCCCTGCGGAATCAGGGCGACAAATCCATAGACAATTCGACTAAGAGGAGATGTGTCCATGAAGAAAATGTTTGTAACCCTGATGTCCACCGTCATGCTTTTCGGCGCCCTGGCCTTCGCGCAGTCAGGCGATGCCATGAAGCACGACGACATGAAGAACGATCAGATGAAAAGCGACCAGATGAAGGACGACCAGAAGAAGAGCGGCGACAGCATGAAGAAGGACGACATGGCGAAGGACTCGTCGAAGAAGCAGAAGAAGTCCAAGAAGGCAAAGAAGGACGCCCAGCAGAAAGACGAAATGAAGCATGACGACAGCATGAAGCACTAAGGTGTCAGGTGTCAGGTCCCAGGTCTCAGGAAAGTCGGCGTGAACTTTTTTTCCTGAGACCTGAGACCTGACACCTATTCCTCACTCCTGGTACTCCGGTTCGCGTTTCCATCCTGAAAGCATGGAGTAGAAATTCGCCCAGCCGTGCAGCACAACCATGATCAAATGTCCGGGGATGAAGGCGAGGAATCCGCACATTGCCGCGAAATGCCACAGGCGCGTGAGATGAAACCCTCCGAATAGAAACGCCAGCCATGAAAACTGTGCAGGCTTAAACAGGACGATCCCGGTCAGCAGCGACAGCACGCCGAATGCGGTCGTCGACGTATAAGCCAGCTTCTGCAGCGGGTTGTACTGGCCTATGGCCGGAGGTTTGGGGCCAAATAGAAAATAATGCCGCGCCATCGGCCACACGCCGGGAATGTCGCGGGGCGTGAACAGCATGGTGCGGAAGTGGCCGCTGAAGATTTGATACGCAACGTAGACCACGCCGCTGGCGGCAAAGAACCACATGAACGTGAAGTGCCACTGCAAGGCCCCGCCGAGCCATCCGCCGAGCGTGAGGGACTTCGGGATATCGACCAGAACTTGTTCCGGAACTTTCGGGCCAAAGCTGGGGAACGCGCGGAAAATCCGCAGGCCGCTGGTCACCATCACAAACAAGCTGATGGCGTTGACCCAGTGGATAATCCGAATTGGCAGCGGATGCTCGTAAGCGGCACGGACGAGAGCCGGCTCTTCTTCTTCCATGACGGGCGGGGGCCCGGCGGGTTCCGTCTCCAGTTTCGCTTCCGTACTTCCGACCGCATCCGCCTTGGCAGCAAGCTCTGGCTCTGCCGCCGGCTGCGGAGCCGCACCTTCTTTCTCTTCGTTCCTTTCCTCGTTGTTTTCTTCGTCCGCCATCACAGTCCTCCGAACCAGCTATAGCCCTGGTCTTCCCAATAGCCGGTTTTGCCGGGCTTCAGCACATTGGTGACGCGGATGGTGTCCAGGTACTTGGCCTGCTTGTATCCGAGTTTGGTCGGCATCTGGAGGCGCAGAGGCGCACCGTGCTTGCGATCGAGCGGCTGCCCGTACATCTCATAACAGAGCAGTGACTGCGGGTGCAAAACCGAGGCCATGTCGATCGACTCGTAGTAATCGTCCACGCACTCGACTTCCAGAAAACGCGCGCCCGTGTTCGCTCCCACCAGCGCGAGGAAGTCCGAGATGCGCGCCCCGCCAAACGACCCGACAACGTCCCACCCTTCCACACAGACATGCCGCGTGTTCTGGCTGATCTTCGTGAGCGCCTGGATCTGCTCCAGCTTGTATTCCCCCGGGTGCTGAACGTCGCCCTCGACCGTCAGCGTCCACTTCTCCAAATCGACTTCGGGATCGAGCACGTCGTAACCGTTGTAGGGAAACTTCTCAAAGGGGACGACTTCGGAATTCGAGAACATCTGGGCAAGATGCTGCGTGCGAAACAGGCCGCCGGATGCCCAGTCGCTAAAACGAACTCCGGCCGAAACCAGCCGGTCGCTCACCTTGGGGAAGGCAAACACGCCCAACACCGCGACGGGCGCCAGTTTGAGCAACTGGCGGCGGCTCTGCCGTTTGAGTTCCTTGTCTTCGAGCCGAGTGATCATCGTGATCCTTGGGTAGAGATTGCCCCGTCTCACCGGACGCGGAAACGCGGCAAGCCGCGTCCCTACATGAAGCTAGATCTCCAGAGAGCAGACCTTAGCACAAAATGAGATGCGGATGTGAAGACTAAGTTTCAAGACGCCGTTTGCCACTGGCAGCCGGCGGTTCGGCCTTCTCCGATGAAGATGACTCGCGAAAATTCCTATTCTCGCGGGCTGAGGGCCGTTTCCTTCGCGGCCCCGACGTTCTGGCTGAGTTGGAACACCTGAATCCGCCCGTTGTTCGTGTCGCCCACATAGAGGCGGTTGGTGCCATCGATCCAAAGGCCGGCAGGAGAATCAAACTCTCCAATCTCGATGCCGGGTCGGCCAAAAGAACCGAGTTGGCGGCCGTCGCGGCCGTAAATTCCGATGTGCGAGTCCCGGGCGCTGCTCACATAGATATTGCCCGTCAGGTCCACGCCGAGTCCTATCCCATCGGCGACGGACTGGCCTGGCGTGAATTGCGCCAAGGGATTGCACTCCAGATCCATAACGTGAACCCGTGAATTGGCTGCGTCCACCACCACAAGTTCCTTGTTCCCGACCGCGATCTCGGTGGGAGTACCGAGATCCATCAGAATGGTCTCGCCCCTCACTTTTCCAAGGGCATGGGGGCGTGGCCGCCCGACGCGTTTCAGGATGTTGCCTTCCAGATCGAGCACAAACAGAAGGTGGCGCGGCGGATCGAGAAGAAACAGGCGGCCACTGTCGCGGTCAATGGCAATCGCCGTTGGAGAATGAAACAAACTCTCGTTTCCGCGCTTGCCGATGTAGCGGAGAAACTTCCCGTCGGGTGCGTACACCAGAACCAGCCCGCGTTCAGAGTCGGCGATATAAATGTTGTTCGCCGCGTCCACCGCAACCCCACCGGGCAGCCGCAGGCGGCGCTGCGCGCCCCCGGCGATGCGGAAGGAATCGCCGTTCCCCAGGACGTGAACGGCGCGGATGTCAGGGTCAACGATGAGGATGCGTCCGCGGGAATCAACCGCGACGTGATGAGGCGCCAGAAGAATTCGTTCCCGCCCGTACACAAAGGTGACAATATTGTCCCGAAGCGATGACAGCATCGACTTCCCTCTTACGGGTTTCACAGCATGGGCAGGAGGTTCAAAGTTTTCTTCCACACGCTCCTTGGGATGAAGATTGATGAAATCGGGAACCTCGCTGGGCCGCGACCAAGCCCCAGAAGAGACTGAGCGCGAGTCCCGTCCACCGGCGTTGTCACGATCGATTCGCGTCGTCGTTCTAAATTTTCCGTCCGAGGAATAGATCCCGAGATAGTCAATTTCGTTCCCGCAACACAACTTGGCCCCCGGGAGCGCCCGCCGTTGTCGTTCACGCACGGGCGCGGAAGCGGAGGTATCACGCGTGGGCGGAGGGGCGAAAGCCTGGGACAGGCTCATCGGCGCAGCTCCGAGGCCAATCCACATCAAGAATAATATGCGGGGGAGACACCCAACCGAAGAAGGCTTCATGGAAGCACCTCTCGACTAGAGCAAATTCTGGGGAAGGAACACCGGGGGAGGAGGCGAGCCATCAGGAGGCCCGTCCGGCGCTATAACTCTACCTTGTTCGACAATGATCGTGCGGTGATAAACCTCACTGCTGCATGTTCGGCAAGCCTCTTGACGGTTGCTGGCAGGCGCACTCGCGTGTTCCCGCGGACACACCCGCGTTTCTGAAGACACGCAATCCCGCCTCAACAATTCCATTACCTCTATTGTTTTCAATCATATAGCTATGGTTCTCCACTTGCCTTTTCAAGCCGCGAGAGCACGGAGGCGAATCATGGAAACGATCCTGCAAGGGCTGGTAATCCTCGGCGGTCTGACGTTCTCGCTGGCCGCGTCTCTGCTGATCGAAGAACTCATCTTTGGACGAATTGTCCGTGTGGCCTTTGCCCGCCGCCCGCAACTTCCTAACCACGTTTCTGAACGCGTGCAAAAGAACTGAAAGGAGCACCACCATGCTGCTACTGAAGTATTTGCTCTTGAGTGCGGGAATCGCGATGTTCGTGATCGCCGCTGGAATTCTCTCCTACGACGCTTACCTGCTGATTGCCTGGCAGCGCAGACGTTTAAGATTCGATCCGGAGAAGGGCACGCCCGCGCCCGGCCTTTCGCCCGTTGTCCGCTGGCGCATTCCGGTTGCGCTGGTCATGCTGGCCTGGGCTCCGCTGCTGGTCTCGGCTGGCATCGTGATCGTCCCCAGCGGTATGGCCGGCGTGCGCGTCAGTCAAACCAAAGGCACACTTCCCGGAACTCTGTATCCGGGAGTGCACTTTGTTGTGCCGCTGGTCGAGCGCGTCGAGCTATTCAACACGCGCGATCAATTGTTCACCACCGGCATCAGCGAAGATTCGCTGGCCAAAGGTGCGGCAAAGGGTGAACCGCTGCACGTGCAAGCTAAAGAAGGACTCACACTGGGCCTCGCCATCACCGTGCGTTACCAGGTCGACCCGAAGCGCCTCGACTACATCGAAGCCAATCTGCCGCAACCTCTGGAAAAAGAAATCGTCCCGCCCGTGGTCGCGACCGCGTGGCGCGAACTTGTCCCGGCCTACACGGTCCGCGAAGTCTTCTCCGCCAAGCGCGAAGAAGTTCGTCAACGCTCCGCCGAGATCATTCGCAAACGGCTGGCTGCGGACGGCATCGTGGTGAAAGAAGTCATGCTGCGCGACATCGAACTTCCGCAGGAGTACGCCAAGGGCCTCGAATCGCTGCTGTTGAAGGAGCAGGAGAACGATCGCATGGGCGTAGAGACCGAAATCCACCAGAAGCAAGTGAAAATCGCCGAAGCTGACGCCGACGCCACCAAGGTGCAAGAAGTGAAGCAGGCTGAGGGACAGGCGGCCGTGAGAGTGCTGCAAGCCAAGGGCGAATCCGATGCTATGCAATACACGCTCCCGCTGAAGCAGAAACAGATTGAGCAGTCGAAGCTCGAAGCCGAGGCGCGCAAGGAAGCCACGGTCAAGAATGCCGAAGCCGCTGGCGAGGCCAAACTCATCGACAGCAAAGCCGAGGGGGAACGCCGCAAGCTTCTGGCGCAAGCCGAGGCCGAGCGCATCCGTTTGACCGCCTCCGCCGACGCCGAACGCATGACGAGCGAGGCGGCGATCCTCAAGCAGAATCCGCTGCTGATCAACAAAATCGTCGCCGAGCGCCTCTCCGACAAATTACAGATCATGATGGTCCCGGCCGACGGCAAATTTTTCTTCACCAACGACGTGCTCCGCGGCATGGGCGCTCCGAATCACGTGAGCCAGGCCGAGGACGTAGAACCGTCCGAGGGAAAATCTCAACAATAGCTGAGGGACAGCAGGTCTTAGGTCTTAGGCGTCAGGTGTCAGGTCTTAGGCGTCAGGTGTCAGGTGTCAGGTGTCAGGCGTCAGGCGTCAGGTGTCAGGAAAACCTAGCCATATATGAGCATCCGAGCTTTTCCTGAGACCTGACACCTAAGACCTGAGACCTGCTTTCTTATGAACAGCCCGCCATCCATCCCGCGCTATAATCAGCCCATTCCCGAAATGCGAGTGCGAGAGTCTACTCGAAAGTCCAGCGGTCTGCGGCTAGGTTGGCTGACTTCGTTGCTGCTCGCGGCGATTTTTCTTCCCTCTTCTTTGTGCGCGTCGGGCCTGGGAGACAGCGCGCGCCAACTGGCACACAAGATCGCCGCGGCCGCCGGACCCGGCGCGGTTGCACTCGAAGTCACGAACCGTTCGTCGCTCGACGAAAAATCCGTGCGCGAAGTGCGGAGCGCGCTCGAAGCCCAGTTGCAATCTCAAGGCGTGCACACCACCAAGGTCGAGCAGGCGATGGGAACCGTCGAGGTCGTTCTCTCCGAGAGCCTGCGCGAATATGTTTGGACAGCCGATATCGCGATCGGCTCCGACGAAAAGAAGGTCGTCCTAGTTTCTGTGCCGCGCTCGCCAACCGCAACGCCGTTCACTGCCGCATTGCCGATGGTTCTGAAAACCACATTTCTGTTCGAGCAAGAACCACCGATACTGGACGCCGCCCTCGTCGAAATGCCCGGAGGATCTCGCCTGCTCGTGCTCGAGGGCGACCGGGTTGCCATCTATCGTCAGCAGGGAGCGAATCGGGCGGGACTAAATCCGGCAAGAGCGTGGGAACTCGAAACGTCGCTGCCCATCGCACACGCGCGCGCCTTTCCCCGCGATTTGCGGGGACGCCTGCTGCTGCGCCGCGATCACCTGTTCGACGTTTACCTGCCCGGCGCGTTCTGCCGATCGACTTCCAACGCAGTCGCGTCGCTCATGATCGCCTGTAACGACAGCGCCGATCTAACCTATAACGAGCCCTGGCCTCTGACCCCGGACGACGGCAGCGTGCGCGCCTTCTTTGCCGCCTCACGCAATTTCTTCACCGGAGCACTTTCTCCCGGCATCGGAAAAGTCTCCAACGTTCCTTCCTTCTATTCAGCGGCCGACCTTCAACGATCGGGTTACACGCTATGGGCGTTCGCCGTGGTGGATGGATCGCTGCACCTCGTGGATGGGATGACGGACCAGGCGATCCGCGGCGGAAGGTGGGGCAGCGATCTGGCCGCCGTTCACTCCAGTTGCGGCACCGGCACCCAGTTGCTGATCTCGGAAAGCGGGGACCTGGCTTCCGGAAATTCGGAGCGCGACGGCCTGAGCGCGTTCGAGATTCCCGATCGCGACCCAGTGGCCGCCAGTTCCGCGGCAGAGTTCGACGGCCGCATCGTCGCGCTCTGGTCAGAAAGCAGTGGCAACGGCGCCACAGCAATCGTAAGACGAAACAACACGGGATGGTATGAGGCATATAGCGTATCGATTTCGTGCAGCAATTAGCCCGGCTTCAGCCAGTGTGGGGACGGGCGACCTCGCCCGTCCAAGCCGAGCAAAGCTCGGCAGATGCTTGTGGTCGCGACAACTGTGGATCCGCCAAAGCCTGCTAGGCGCGGCCCTGATCGCCGCTACGACCGCAGTAATGCCCGCAACCGCAGCCACCCGCCCCCACTACGGCGGAACCCTGCGCGTCCTGCTGCAATCGGCACCGAACGCCCTCGAGATACCCGCAAATGCCGCGCCCACCGACTACTGGGACATTGCGCGCACGCTCTCCCTGATCGGCGACACTCTCATAACCCTGGACGCGCAAGGCCGCCCGCACTCCGCGCTGGCCGTGGCGTGGCAGAGTGATCCGAGCGCCCGCCATTGGCAATTCACGCTGCGCCGCGGAGTGAAGTTCCACGACGGCAGCTTGACGTCCCCCGCTGCCGTGGCGCAGATTCTGGGCGCAGTGCATCCCGGCTGGAACGTGCGCGCATCGGCAGATTCGATTTCAATCGAGAGCGAGACGGCCACGCCGTCGCTGCTGGCCGAACTCGCGTTGCCGCGCAATCTTCTGTTCAAGCGCAATGGCAGCGGCCTTCCCGTCGGCACCGGCCCCTTTCTCGTCGCCGAGTGGCAGCCCGGGAAACTGCTCAAGCTGGCCGCGAATGAAGAGAGCTGGACAGGCCGGCCTTTTGTGGACGCGGTCGAAATCGAATTCGGCAAATCGCTGCGCGACCAGGCCATCGCGCTCGAACTGGACAAGGCCGACATCATCGAGACGGTGTCGCAAGCAGCCAACGGAGCGCAGCGGAAGGGCACGTCGTCAGCCTCAGCGCTGTCGCTGCCTGTGGAGTTGCTGGCGCTGGTTTTCTCCCCCAATTCCAAGGCGCAGGACCCTCACCTGCGAGAAGCACTGGCCCTCGCCATCGACCGCAAGCCCATCCAGTCCGTGTTGCTGAAGGGCGCGGGAGAACCCGCCGCCAGCGTTCTTCCCAACTGGATGACTGGCTACAGCGCGGTCTTTTCCGCGCAGGCGAATCCGCAACGCGCCCGAATTTTGCTGGCGGACTCGCGCCCGCTCACGCTCAATCTGAGCTACGGTCTTAGCTATGACCCCAGGGACCCGCAAGCGCAACTGATCGCCGAGCGCATTGCGCTCAACGCCCGCGAAGTTGGCATCACCGTGCAAGTATCGTTGTCCGGGCCGGAGGATATTCGCCTGCTGCGCGTAGTGCTGCCGAGTCCCGATCCCGCCACGTCGCTCACGGAGGCGGCGCGGCAACTGGGATTGCCGCAGCCCGCATTTCAGGCGGCGTCTCGCGGCACCGGCCTCGACGATCTGTATCAAGCCGAGCGCAGTTTGCTCGAGGGATATTCCGTCATCCCGCTTTTCCATTTGCCGCTGGCGAGTGCGGCGAGCCCGCGTGCGTGCGGCTGGGCACCAGATCGCATAGGAGCGTGGAACGAGGCGGCACATTCGTTAGCCGATGTGTGGCTGACGGATCAGCGTCCGACGGTTTCGCGGGCCGATCCGCGGGCAAACTCACTTCCCCAGGCGGGCTCGCGATGAGCTTCCGCAAAAAACTTCTTCTGTTGTTTGCGGCGACCGTGCTGCTCTGCGTTGCCGTCATTTCGGCGTCGGTCTACAGCACCATTCGACGTTCGTTCGAACGCGCCGATCAGGACCGCGCGAATGCAGTCGCCGCCCAGTTTCGATCGGAGTTCCAGCGGCGAGGGCAGGAGGTCGCGCGCAAGGTCGAGTCGGTAGCCGCCGGCGAAACGGTGCAGCGCATTGCCCTGGATATGAACCGCGGCGCCACCGACTCAGGTGATCACGTAAGCGAAGCGCGCGCACTGGCGGGTCAGCAGCAGCTCGACTTTCTGGAACTCGTCGACAACCGCGGCACGATCCTCTCCTCGGCGCAGTGGCAGGCGAAGTTCGGATATCCCGAAGCTGCGGTTCCCGCGGCCGCTGGAACGGCGGGAGCGTTCTTGAAACGCGAAGAGTTACCGGAGGGCGCGACCCTCGGCCTGTTTGCCGTGCGCGTGGCGCGTGTCGGAGAACAACCTCTGTACGTCATTGGCGGCGAACGCCTCGACCAGGGCTTCCTCTCGACGCTCGACATCCCCACCGGAACGCGCGTACTGCTCTATCAGAACCTGGACGCAAAATGGATTCCGAAATCGCTGTTCGATTTGAATGGGCCGGCTGCGGGCGTCGACAAGATCGCTCCCCTGGTCGCAAAAGTCCGCGACACATTGCAGGAATCTCAGGGCGTGATCCGTTGGACTTCCGATTCCGCCGACGCCGAAGTTTTTCACGCCATCCCGCTGACCGGACCGGTCTTGAATTCGGGGAATCAGAATTTGACCAATCAAAGCCCGGCGAATCAGCAATTGCTCGGCATTCTGCTCGTCGGCAGTTCGCGGCGTCCGCTGATCGAATTGCAGAGGCAAGTCGTCTCCACCGCCATGCTCGTCGGCGGCGTGGGAATTCTGGTGGCCGTGCTCACCAGCCTGTGGTTCGCCGCTCGCGTCACGCGCCCCGTCGAGTCGCTGGCGGAGGCTGCACGCCGCGTCGCAGCGGGTGATCTCGCCACCAAGGTTGAAGTTGAATCGAGCGATGAACTGGGCGAACTCGCCGCGTCTTTCAACCGCATGACGGAGGATCTCGCGCAGCAAAAAGAGCGCACGCTGCAAGCCGAGCGAGTCGCTGCCTGGCGCGAACTGGCGCGGCGATTGGCGCACGAATTGAAGAATCCTCTGTTCCCCTTGCAGGTCACGGTGGAAAATCTGATGCGCGCCAAACAGAAATCGCCCGAAATGTTCGAGGAAGTTTTTCACGAGGGGACGGCGACTCTGCTGGCGGAAATCGACAACCTGAAAACCATCATCGGCCGCTTCAGCGAATTCTCCAAGATGCCGCAACCACAGCGCCATCCGACGCAAGTCAATGAAGTAATGCAGTCGGTGCTGCGCGTCTTTCATGCCCAACTGCGAGAGAAGAATCAGATTGCGGTACGAACCGACTTGGCCGGTGCGTTACCGGAAATTTCAGCCGATCCCGACCTCTTGCATCGTGCGCTGCAAAACCTGGTACTGAACGCAATCGACGCCATGCCGCAGGGTGGAGCGCTGACGATTCGCACCGCGAGCCTGGGCGACCGGATTGAAATTTCAGTCACTGACACCGGCTCCGGCCTGACCCCGGAAGAATGTGGCCGCTTGTTCACTCCTTATTACACGACCAAGCAGCATGGCACGGGGCTGGGCCTCGCGATCGTGCAGTCAGTGGTGAGCGATCACGGCGGCAAAATTTCCGTCGAGAGCACCAAAGAAAAAGGAACCACGTTTCGCATCGAATTACCGTGCGATTTCTCGGCGCACTCGGCGTCTCTGCGGTAGATTTGGGTTGGATTTTAGTTGAGGTGAGGAACCGTGGCGCAAAAAGCGCACTTACTGATCGTGGATGACGAGGCCAACACGCTGGCGTCACTGTCGCGGGCGTTTCGCCTGGAGGGGCACGAGGCCGCCGTCTGCGACAACGCCAGTAAGGCTTTGGAACTGGCCAAATCGCAATCGTTCGACTTGATCCTCTCCGACGTGGTCATGCCCGGCAAAGACGGCCTGTCGCTTCTCGAGGAACTCAAAGCGCAAGGAGTGCCGACTCCGGTCGTCATGATGTCGGGCCAGGCGCATATTGAAATGGCCGTGCGTGCCACGCGCCTGGGCGCGCTCGACTTTCTGGAAAAACCGATCTCCACCGAAAAACTGCTGCTGACTGTAGAGAACGCGCTGAAGCTAGGCCGGCTCGAGCGTGAGAATCGCGATCTGGAGCGCCGCCTGGGCAAACACGAAATCGTCTGGAAAGGCGAGACCATGCGCCGCGTGATGGCGCAAGTGGAACGCGTGGCCGCGAGCGAAACGCGCGTCTGCATTCTCGGCGAGACCGGCACGGGAAAAGAGCTGGTGGCGCGAACGCTGCATGAGCGCAGCCCACGGGCCAGCGCTCCGTTTGTCACGCTGAACTGCGCCGCGGTTCCGGCGGAGCTCATCGAATCCGAATTGTTCGGCCACGAAAAAGGATCGTTCACCGGAGCCGCCGGCCGCCATCTCGGCAAGTTCGAGCAGGCGCAGCACGGCACCATTTTTCTCGACGAAATCGGCGACATGCCGCTCCCCATGCAGGCCAAGCTGCTGCGCGTGCTGGAAGAAGGCGAAGTGGAGCGCATCGGCGGCGAGCGCGCCATCGCCGTGGATGTGCGCGTTATCGTCGCCACCCACCACGACCTCGAAACGCAAGTGCGCGATGGCAAATTCCGCCAGGATTTATTTCACCGCGTCTTCGTCTTCCCGCTCCGCCTGCCCCCGTTGCGCGAACGCCGCGAAGACATTCCGGCGCTGATCGAGCACTTTGCCCTGCAGGTAAGCACTGTAAACGGATGGAAGCCCATGCGCTTCACCGCAGACGCGATGGCCGCGCTGCAAGAGCAGCCGTGGCCGGGCAACGTCCGCGAACTCAGAAACGTAGTTGAGCGCCTGATGCTGCTGGCGACTTCCGATGAAGTCACGTCCGAAACCGTGGCGCTGACGCTGCCCGCTTCCGTTACCGCGCCCGATTCCGCATCGGCCAGTAGCGGCCCGCTAGCCGACCGCGTGCGCGCCTTCGAGAAACAAACGATCCTGTCGGAGCTGAAACGCAATCACCACCAGATCTCAAACACTGCGCGCGCGCTGGGGCTGGAGCGATCGCACCTTTATAAGAAGGCCGAGCAGGTTGGGATCGACTTGAAAGCAGCCAAGAACGAGAGCGAGCGGTGAAAGAAAGCAGTGCATTCCGATGACCTGCAGAGTTCCACGTACGATATTGACCTTCGTTGTCTTGCTGACAACAATGGCTATCCCGGCTTGGCCTCAGGCGAGGCTCGATAAGATTAAGAGCGACTACCAAGCAGTGAGCTTCCAGTTGGAGAAGCACATCGTACACGACTGGTGGATTGACGACGATCCACAATCTCCGGAATTGCTAGCTCGACAGTGGTCGCTAGCCGGCGAGTGGGTTGCAGCCTGGCTTGACGCGCACCCGTTGGCCGGAGCAGAGGAATTGGACGCTGCGCTCTCCGAACTTGTCCCCACCGAGGAACCCGTTGGGCACCTTACCCTGACAAAAGATGCTTTTCTCATCACAGCGCCCGGTTCTATCGGCAACGTTTTCATCGTCGGCAAATTGAACGGTCACTATCGCCTAGCATGGAGCACCGCACAGACTCAGGAGGCCAGCGGTGAGCAGGCAGAGATACTGGCGGCCTGGCGCGCAGAGAATGCGAAAGAAGGCGGTCGCGGCCCTTATTGGGCTGCATCCGGTCCCGCGGGATCGGTGATTCCCCGCCTTGGTCAACTCTCTATCGACGGGAAGGGCCATGCCCGTTTTTACATTGATGGGACCTACGCACAGATGGCTGGTGGCACCGAAGGAGCGCAGATCAGCCTCTGGAGTTGGGACGGGAGCACCGCGCGCCCGCTGATCGCACGAGGCTACACCCTTATGATCGATCAGTCGGTCGGGACACGAGTGGAAGGCGACCTCCTCAAGGTTCAGCAGAAGAAGTTCTTCCGCAGTTTCTTTTCCTGCGGATCCTGCGAGGAACGCCAGATGGATTGGATTGTTCGCCTGACTCCGGATGGCATCGAAGATCTCGGCGAAAAGAGCATGGTTCCCGAACTCGACGCGGTGGACGAGCTTTTCTATCGCCTGATCAAACACGAATCAGCCGCGGATGTGGCGACTCCAGCCGCAATTGAGGCCGCGGGCAGAATAGTAGAAGGGGCGCGAGCGGAACATTCCGACAAAGAATGGAAGAAGTTTCCCACGCTCGGGATGATGGGTGGATGGAAGGTCGAAAAGGACGCAAAAGGTAAGGTCCTATGTCTCTCCACTGACTGGGCCGGCTCGAACCTGTTCACGCTCAAGCCAATCGGCGGCAAGCTGTTCATCACTGGTATTGAAGATACGGAGCAGGATTGCGCGAAGTAGCAAGCATCCCTGCGTTTGCATTTTCCCTCCTCCACAGACGACAATCGCATCGTGCCCAGCACTAGCTTTTATCAACAACCAGAGACTGTCAGCCCCTTCCGTCCCGGAGCGCTGGTGATCGCGACGTTGACCAACCCGCGCGAAAAGTTCTGGGGCGCGATTCTCCATCTTGCGGCGGAAGGCCTCAGCCTGCGCGGCGTCGATGTCGCGTCGTTCGACGATCTGGCCTCGCAGATCAAGAGCGGCGAGCCCTTCACCTCCGGCGTTGTCTTCTTTCCCATGCACCGCCTGGAGCGCATGGAACTCGACCTTCCCGAGGGAGACATTTTGTCGCTCGCCCAGCGCTTCGCCCAGAAGACCGGCCAGGATCCCGCCCCGCTTCTGGTGAGCGAGTTCCTCGGCGGCGCCAGAGGAGGGCACGCTGGAGGAGAAAAACCGCGGTGAACTACCGGCAGATCCTGACCGCGCCCAACCAGCTCACGCTGTTGCGCATGATTATCCTGCCGTTCATCGTCATCTATGCAGTCAAGCACGATTTCAAATGGGCGCTGGCGCTGTTTATTCTCGCCGGATTGAGCGACGGCCTTGACGGCCTCCTGGCCCGCACCCTGCATCAGCAAACGGTGCTCGGCCAGTATCTCGACCCCATCGCCGACAAGATGCTGATGAGCACTCTGTTTCTTGTGCTGTCGATCGAACGCATGATCCCATGGAAATTTACGGTCGTGGTGTTCAGCCGCGACATCTCCATCCTGATGATCAGCGGCGTGCTGTACATGATTGCCGGCCTGCGCGATTTTCGTCCCAGCATGTTCGGCAAAGCCAACACTTTCGCGCAAGTGGCCGCGATCTTCTTCGTACTGCTGTTGCCGATCGAGCCCGAACGCTGGGTTTGGATTGCGCGCCTCACCTTCCTCCGCGCGACCTTCCTCTTCACCATCGTCTCCGCCATACACTACGCATTACTGGTGCAGCATCGGCTGCATACGCACGCCTCCACACTCAAAGCTTAGCCGTCGAGGCTTGGGTATCTCGCCCCATTTGACCCATTTTCCAACCCGCACCTAGAATGAGAGATTCGTACGGCGTTCGCGAACTCATCCATGGCACTGCGCCTCTATAACACTCTCTCCGGGAAGATCGAAGACTTCCATCCGCTCGACGGCAACCGCGTCCGCATGTATGCCTGCGGCCCGACCGTCTACGACTACGGCCACATCGGCAATTTCCGCACATTTATCGCCGTCGATCTTCTCTATCGCTTCCTGCGCCAGAGCGGATACGACGTCCGCTACGTCATGAACATCACTGACGTGGACGACAAGATCATTCGCAATTCCGCGCGCGACGGCGTGAGCGTGCAGCAGTACACCGCGAAGTTTACCCAGGCATTCCTCGAAGATTCGGCCACGTTGAACATCGAACAACCGGTTCTGGTGCGCGCCACCGAACATATCAACGCCATGGCCACTTTCATTGCCGAACTGGTGAAGAAGGGCTTCGCGTACCGCACCGAAGACGGCTCCTACTATTTCCGCATTGCGAAGTTTCCCGGGTATGGCAAGCTTTCGAAAAAAGACTTTGCCGGCATGACCGACGGCGCGCGCGTAGACGTCGACGAATACGAAAAGGACAGCGCGCGCGACTTCGCCCTCTGGAAGGCTCCGAAGCCGGGCGAAGCCTCGTGGGACACCGCGATCGGGCCGGGGCGTCCGGGCTGGCACATCGAGTGCTCCGTGATGTCGATGGAGCAACTCGGGCCGAGTTTCGACTTGCACGCCGGCGGCGAAGACCTGATTTTTCCGCACCACGAAAACGAAATCGCGCAGTCGGAGTCGCTCAGCGGCCAGCAATTCGCGCACTACTGGTTTCATGCGCGTTTTCTGCTGGTCGAGGGCCAGAAGATGTCGAAGAGTCTGGGGAATTTCTTCACCATCCGGGACCTCGTGCTGCGCGGGCACAAGCCGTCGTCGATTCGCTGGCTGCTGACGCAAGTACCCTATCGCAATCAATTGAACTTCACCTTCGACGGCTTGAAGTCGGCGGCCAGTTCGGTGGAGAAACTCCGCAACTTCCGCTTCCGCCTGACCAGCACCCAGTTCCCCGCCGGCGCGACGCCGCAGATGGCGCAACTGGCGGACGAAACCATCGCGCAGATGAAGAGCGCTCTCGAAAACGATCTGAACACCGCCGAAGCGCAGGCTGCCATGTTCGACATGTTGCGCAAGGCCAACACCGCTCTCGATGCCGCCGAGGTTCGCCAGGACGATGTAAAACCGCTGCTCCAAGCCCTGGAAAAGTTCGACGAGATATTCGGCGTGCTCAAAGATGACGACCAGCCGAAGATGAAGGCCATCCTGGACTGGGCGCGCAGCGAAGGCCGCGAAAAAGAAGTCAGCCCTGAATTGCTGGAGATCACCGGCTCCGCGCAACTAACCGACGAACAGGTCAACCAGAAGGTGGCCCGAATGCAGGCCGCGCGCAATGCGCGCAAATTCAAAGAGTCGGATGCACTGCGCGCTGAACTGACCGCCGCCGGCATCATCGTAGAAAATACGAAAGATGGCGTACGCTGGAGAAGAAAGTGAACGGAATTTGGTGATTTTGCAATTTGGTAATTGGGTAATTTGACGGTCGCGGTGCTGGGAACGAGTTCCCGGTTTCTAGGGTCGCAAATTACAAAATTACCCGATTACAAGATTACAAAATGCTTTCCCTCGACGACTACCTCCGCGAAGCCGAACAGGCCCACGGCCATCTCTGCGCCGGGCAGGTGCTGGGCGTACGCATGGCCATGCTGGGCCTCGAGAAACTAGGCATCGAAGACCCGCGAGGCAATAAGGAAGATCGCAAACGTCTAGTCACCTTCGTGGAAATCGACCGCTGCGCCACCGACGCCATCGCCGTGGTTACCGGATGCCGTCTAGGCAAGCGAGCCCTGAAATTCCGCGACTGGGGAAAGATGGCGGCGACTTTCGTGGACGTAAGCACCGGCAAAGCCATCCGCATCGCCGCCAAAGAATCGTCCAAGGCGCTGGCGCGCGCCATGCATCCCGAAATCGAAAGCAAGAACCAGCAGCAGATGCAAGCCTATCGCGAAATGGCGGAAGATGACTTATTCACGAAACAATGGGTAAAGGTCGATCTCCCCGCCGAAGAATTCCCCGGATACAAAGGCGAGCGCATCGTCTGCGCCGAGTGTGGAGAAGGGATCAATTTTCGCCGCGAAGTTCTGCGGGACGGGCGAATCTTATGCCGCGCGTGCGCCGGCGAGCAATATTACGAGACCATATAAACATCGGCGAGCTTCGCTCGCCTGAACGGACGAATGCGTCCGTTCCTACGTGGACTTTCTTGACTCGTACGCATGCGCCACCCGCAGCAGCGTAGCCTCGTCGAAGTGCCGCGCGAACAGCTGCAGTCCAATCGGCAGCTTCTCATGATTCTCGCCGCACGGAACTGAAATCCCCGGAATGCCCGCCAGGTTCGCAGTTACGGTGTAGATATCGGCGAGATACATGGCCAGCGGGTCGTTCACCTTCTCGCCCAACCGGAATGCAGGAGTCGGACAAGTCGGCGCGGCGATCACATCCACTTTCTTGAAGGCCTCGTCGAAGTCGCGGGTCAGGAGCGTGCGCACTTTCTGCGCCTTCAGATAGTACGCGTCGTAGTAACCAGCGCTCAGCGCGTAGGTGCCCAACATGATGCGCCGCTTGACTTCGATGCCGAATCCGCCGTCGCGGCTCAAGCGGTACATACTTGAAAGACTGCCCGCCTTGGCTCTGAAGCCGTAGCGCACACCGTCAAAGCGCGCCAGATTCGACGACGCCTCCGCTGTCGCCACGATGTAATACGCGGGAATCGCATACTCGGTGTGCGGCAGACTCACCGGCACAATCTCGCATCCGAGCTCAGCCAGCTTCTGAATCGCCGCCTCAACCGCAGTTCGAACTTCAGGATCAGGCCCTTCCCCGAAGTATTCTTTGGCCATGCCGACTTTCAAGTTTTTTATCGGCTTCTCAAGTTCGGCCACATAGTCGGGCA
>Ga0187819_10000347_pt1 | contig 22830 bp, 3 predicted proteins | sample NC_wetland_sal_i_15_FD_132411 | JGI IMG/M metagenome (GOLD analysis project Ga0187819, IMG submission 132411) | Wetland sediment microbial communities from Neuse River Estuary, North Carolina, USA - SO4_4 | ecosystem: Environmental > Aquatic > Freshwater > Wetlands > Sediment | place: USA: North...
ACGTTTACGGTGGGGACGGCCGGAACATTCACGGTGACAGCCACAGGGTTGCCGGCGCCCACGCTTTCGGAAACCGGCGCCCTGCCCACAGGGGTCACCTTCAACGCCTCGACGGGGGTTTTGAGCGGGACACCGGGAGCCGGTACCGGCGGAACTTACATGATCACGCTCACAGCGACGAACACAGTAGGGATGGGAACGCAGAGCTTTACGCTGACGGTGGACCAGACGGCGGCGATCACCAGCGCCAACAACACGACGTTTACCGTGGGCGCGGCCGGCATGTTCACGGTAACAACGTCGGGCGGCATGCCCACCCCGACGCTGAGCGAGACAGGCGCGCTCCCGGGGGGCGTGACCCTCACGGACAACGGCAACGGCACGGCGACATTGGCCGGAACGCCGGCGGCGGGTACGGGCGGGACCTACGCGATCACCATCAAAGCGACGAATGCGGGAGGGACGGGCACGCAGGCGTTCACGCTGACAGTAAACCAGGCCCCGGCGATCACCAGCGCGAACGCTGCGACGTTTACAGCGGGGACCGCCGGGTCGTTCACGGTGACCGCCACCGGGTTCCCGGCGCCTACGTTCACCGAAACCGGCGCCCTGCCCGCCGGAGTGACTCTAAGTTCCGCGGGAGTGCTGAGCGGAACACCCACCGCCAGTGGGGTGTTCGCCATCACGATTACGGCCCAGAACACCGCAGGCAGTGTTATGCAGGGCTTCACCCTGACAGTGAATAATCCGGTGCCGACGCTTACCTCCATCAGCCCGAACAACGGGGTACTGGGAACGAGCCCCTCGGTTACGTTGACCGGGACGGGCTTTTACGCGACTGCCGCGAACACCAAAATCAACTTCAGCGGGGCGGGCATTACGGCGAACATCACGGCGGTGACCAGCACCACGATCACCGCGACGCTTACGATCGCGACGCCCGCGGCGATGCTGGGGGCTCAGAACGTCAGTGTGACGACGCCGGCACCGGGGGGCGGCACGTCGGGCACGGTGACGTTTACGGCGGGCTCAAACTTTATGCTGGCGGAGAGTACCGCGGGGACTGGGGTGACGCCGGGCGGCTCGTTTACGGCCACGCTGACGGTGACGCCGACGACGGCCGGCGCCACGTCGTTCCCGGCCGCGGTGACGTTCAGCTTCTCGGGCTTGCCGGCTCTTACCACATGCACGGCAGCGAGCATCGCGGCTACGGCCACGACGGCGCCAGGGAACATGAGCACGATGATGTGCCAGACGACAGCGCCCTCGCTGCTCCTGCCGCGTGCGCCTGACTCCACGCCTGGAGTCTCACCCCGCGGGATGTTGGTCCTGGCGTGGGCCGGACTGCTGCTGGCCATGGCCGGAGCGTTCGCGTCGCGGCAGAATCCGCGGATGCAGCGGTTGGCCATGGGATGCGTGCTGGTGCTGGCGGTGGCGGGCCTAGCGGTTGCCTGCGGTCCGCGCCACATCATGCCGGGGACGCCAGTGGGAACCTATCCAATCATCGTGACGGCGAATGCGGGGAGCGCAACGCCGCAATCCGTGACGTTTACTCTCACTGTGCTCCAGTCAATGCCGAAGTAAACGTGGTGCTGTTTGCGCTGGTGATGGCCGGAGCCTGGGCCACCGCCAGCGCGAACGCCTGCGAACCCGTCGCACCGGCGCAGTAGCGGCCGGCTTCGGCCGCGTAGTGGAAGGAATCAGCGGAAGGCTGCCCGGAGCGGGAGCCTCTTGCCCGGCTACTTTCCCTGCTAAACTTGATTAAGATCGCAGCCACGCGGGGCGCCCGAGCGCCCGGCGGCCAGTGAGTTTGCCAGGAAGATGAACTTACGCCGTCTCGTGCCGAGTGCCGTCACCAGCCTGCTCCTGTGCGGGTGGCTGGTCTCCCTGCCTGCCGGCGGGCAATCTGTGAGATCCAGGGGAAGTGAGAGCGCCGAGGCCGGCGCAGAGGGGGAGAACCGCGCGCAGGAGCAGCGGGACGATGTGCGCCGGCGCGAGGAATGGTTCTACCGCCAGCGGCGGTATCCCCTGAGCGCCATCCCCGGCCGGGCGCGCCTGGACGCGCTGGAACGCAAAGAGGAGATGCGCCGCGCTTTGGGGAAAAAGCTCAGAGCAGCGGCCGCGGCGCGAAGGCGCGCGGAGGAGGCGAACGGGGCCACATCGCCGACCGCGAATTCGCAGGCCAATGTGACCAGTTGGACGGCGATCGGCCCGATGCCCACCGTGTCGTCCGGCGGAGGCGTGGGCGTGGTTTCGGGCCGGGTGACGGCCATTGCCGTGGACCCGACCAATTCGAACATCGTCTACCTGGGCGGAGCGCAGGGCGGCGTGTGGAAGTCCACAGACGGCGGAACGAACTGGGCCACTACGTTCGACACGGAAAAGACGCTGGCGATCGGCGCGATTGCCATCGATCCCTCGAGTTGCGTTCCCGGGCCGTGCACGACGCTCTACATCGGCACCGGCGAGCAAAACTTTTCGGGCGATTCCTATTACGGCGCGGGAATCTACAAATCCACGGACGGCGGGGCGACCTGGAGCCAAACGGCCGGCACGGTCTTAAATGTGCCGCGAATTCCCTCGTTCATCGGCCCGTTCAACCAGACGGTAGGGGGCGTGCGCGTCAGCGCGATCGTGGTTCACCCGACGAATGCGATGCGAATCTTCGCCGGGGTGCAAATCTTCGAAAACGTGGGGGGAGGCGCAACGTCCGGTCTCTACTGCTCGGACGACGGCGGCAATAGCTGGGAACGGGTAATTAGCGGGGCGATTGGGACGGACGTGGCAATCCATCCGGGCGGAGTCACCGGCTACGCGGCACTCGGATCGAACACCGGGGACACCGCTTCGGGCGATCCGACGGGCCAGAATGGCGTTTACAAATCGAGCGGAGTCAACCTGCCCTGTGCCAACGAAACCTGGACTCTGGTGAGCGGGGCGCCACTCCCGCTGGGCACGGCCGCGGGGACGATCCGGCTGGGCCTGGCGCCATCCGACGCCACGGCAAATACGCTCTATGCCGCCGTGGCCAATCCGGAATCCACCACACCGCCTTACAACACCACGCTGGCGGGAGTATTCAAGTCGGTGGACGGTGGCGCGAGCTGGACGACGGTCACTCCTCCACTGGCCGGCAGCCCGGCAGTGAGTTTCTGCGATCCCCAGTGCGATTACGACATGGCGATCAAGGTGCATCCGACCGACGCACAAACCGTAATTGTCGGCGGATCGCGTACATTCAAGGGAAGCCAGCCGTTCTTCCTGCTGCGGACGAATAATGCCGGCGCCAGCTGGCAATCGATCGCGACCGACGGGGTCAACACCCTGCACGTGGATCAGCACGCCATTGCGTTCGGCTTCAACGGCGCGAATGTGACCACACTCTTCGTAGGCAACGACGGAGGAATCTGGAGCTCGCCGCTGGCAACGTCGTCGAGCCCGGTGAGCTGGACAAACCTCAACCAGACGCTGCAGCTCTCCCAGTTCTATCCCGGGATTTCCATAGACCCCACGACGCCGGACACTGCCTTCGGCGGCACGCAGGACAACGGCACGCAAAAATATGACCTGGCGGCCAACCCACCGAATCAATGGGTGGAACAGGCGCCCTGCGGGGACGGGGGCTACACGGCCATCGATCCGGCGTCGCCCAGCACCATCTATGCGGCTTGCCAAAACATCGCCATCCGGAGGTCCCTGAACGGGGGCGCGGACGGCTTTCCGGATTCCGCGGACAGCGGCATCAACCAGAACGACCGAGTGGAATTCATCGCGCCGCTGGTGATCGATCCGCACCCGGCCACTTCGAACCAGCTTTATTTCGGCACCTACCGAGTGTGGCAAACCATGAACCGCGGCGCCAACTGGAGCGCGATTTCGCCCGACCTGACCGGCGGCGGAGCCAGCTTACCCACGATCGAAAGCCTTTCGGTATCTCCCGTGGACGGCGACGTGCTTTACGCTGGAACGTTCGACAGCAAGGTGTGGCGCACGACGAACGCGAGCGCGGGGACGGGGGCTACCTGGAGCGAGCTCGACGGCGGCACCCTGCCCCCACGGGCCGTCACCCAGGTGGTAGCCGATCCCAACCATCAGGATGTGGTATTCGTGACGCTGTCCGGTTTCAGCGGATTCGTAATCAACCCGCCCAACACGGACACGAAGGGGCATGTATTCCGCTGCTCGGCCACGTTGCTTACTTGCGCAGACGTGAGCGGGACGGCGGCTGGCGCCCTGCCCAATATCCCGGTGAACGCACTGGTGGTGGATCCGCTCGACCCGGGCAGCGACACGCTCTACATCGGCACGGACGTGGGAGTATTTGCGACCACGGACGGCGGCGTGACCTGGCTGCCGGACTTCCCCGCGACTCCTCCGGCGCAAAACGGACTGCCCAATGTGGCGGTGCTGTCGCTGGCGCTGCAGCCGGCGGCTCGCATCCTGCGCGCCGGAACGCACGGGCGTGGCGCCTGGGATTTGCAGCTTGCCCTGCCCCCGCCGCCCACGCTCACCTCCATCAGTCCGGCGAGCGGGGCACAAGGGCAAAGCCTGAGCGTGACGCTGACGGGCACAAACTTCGCGACCGGCAGCACGATCAACGTGCCTGCCGGCGAGGGAATCATCATCACGGGAGTTTCGGTGACGGACAGCACCACGATCACCGCGACTCTTCAGATTTCGCCCACGGCCACGCTGGGCGCGCAAAACATCTCCGTGACAACGGTATCTGGAACCTCGCCCGCCCAGACATTTCTGGTGAATCTGCCGGTGCCAACGATCACTTCCCTGAGCCCGAACAACGGAGTCCTGGGAACGAGCCCCACGGTGACGATTACCGGAACGGGCTTTGGCGCTACGGCCGCACAGACCACGCTGACATTCGCCGGCACAGGCGCGAACGTCCCTTATTCGAACCTCACAGTGGTGAATAACACGACGATTACGGCGACCGTTGCGATCCCCGCAAGCGCAGCCAGCGCCGGGCCCGTTACGGTTGCGGTGACGACGCCGGGCGGCACATCGGGCACGGCGACGTTTACGGCGGGCTCCAATTTCACGTTGATGGCGAGTTCGCTGTCAGGTTCGGTGATGCCGGGCGGATCTGCCATGGCCACGCTGACGGTGACGCCGACGACGGCCGGGGCCGGTTCTTTCCCAGCCGCAGTGACGATCACCTGCTCAGGCCAGCCGGATCTTACAACGTGCTCTGCGCCGAGCATTGCGGCTGCGGCGACCATGGCGCCCGGGAACACGAGCACGCTGACGATTCAAACGGCGGCTCCCTCGTTCCTTTTGCCGCGTCTGCCAGACGCGACGCGGGGAATTTCACCGCGCGGGCTGGTGGTGCTGGCGTGGGCGGGAGCCGTGCTGCTGGCTGCCGGAATTTTTGCGGCGCGCCGCGCGCCGCGGATGAGGCGCTTCGCTGTGGGCTGCGCTCTGGCTATGCTCTTGGCGCTGGCGAGCCTGGTGGAGGCCTGCGGGGGCGGGAGCGGCGAAGGCGGCGGGGGGAGTGCGGGGACGAACCCGGGCACCTATCCCATCACTGTGACAGCGAGTTCAGGAAGCGCAACGCCGCAAACTGTGACGTTTACGCTGACCGTACAGTAGCGGACGGGTTCCCCGGCGGCGCGCCGTTCTCCTGCGATTTGACGAAGAGCGTCGGATAGTCCCCAACTATTTGCTAGCGATCTGGGAACGGGAGAAAGCGCGCGGCACGTCCGGTCGCGCCGAAGGCACCTAGGCTACAACGGACCAATAGTGCTCCAGGGGCACGGCATGCCGTGCCCCTGCAGAAGGCAAACGAGCGCTTTACTGCGGCACCGGAATCGCAGCGACGCGACCGGGGGCTGTTAATCCTCCACCCGCCAGGCCGAAGGGCGAAGCGGGGTCCGCGGTCGGGGCGGCCGGGCTATTGTCGTCCATTATGCCCACCTGGCCAGTAGCAGTGAACGTGATGTAGGCATCGTAGGCAGTCGAGGTGGACGGCGGAATGACCACGCCCATTGGATTCACCGAGCCGGCCGCCATCGAAGGATCCGGGAGATTGAAGGGCGCACCGGTAATCTTGACAGGCATGACCACGGTGTTGTCGATCACGTCGAATTGGTTCGAGCCGGGTAGCGTGATGTAAGCCCGCCCACTAGGTGTACCCGGGAGACCGGCCACGCCGAAGGGCGTGGAGCCGGAAGGTTCCGCGATGCTGGTAACCACAGTGAGGCCCGCGGAGGTCGGGTAGCCGGCCCTGACGGTCACGTCGACCACGTCCACTCCCGCGGGTATACCAGAGGTCAGTTCGACGGCAGCCAGCGCCCAGGGGCTATTAGCCCCGCCGCCGCCTGTGTCGCTGATGCTCGTGGTGCACGCCCCAGGCGTCACAATCGGTCCGTTGTCCACAAAAGCGCCGCCCACGTCGCCATTGGCGCCGCCCGTGGTACTGGAGAGTTCGTCCACCCCCGTCACCAAAGCGCCGAATGATCCGCTGGGCCTTCTTTCGGCGAATCCGGCGACGCAAAAATCGTTAGGGTTCACGGTGGTGACGCTGATGGATGGGCTCGTCAACAACGATTGGGCAACGACTGGAGTTCCAAAGCCGGTCACGCCGGAGTACTCCGCCACAGTCATCACAATATTCGGGGGAGCCGCGCCGCTGACGGTCACGCTCACGGAGTGGGCAGCGACGGCTGCGTTCGGCGCCGTGGCCCAGCATTCGATGCGCGCATAGCTAGACGCGCTGTTCTCCGCGCACCCCGGAATTAGCGAGTACGTGGAGGCGGCCCCGAAACTCACGGTCCCGTTGCCGCTCTTGGCACTCGAGGCAGGAGCGGTGTTGGCCACGGTAAAGGTAGTAAGAGTTGGGGTTGTGACAACAGTGAAGGTTCCGTCGAAGAAGGGATTCGCAACCCCAGCAATTGTAACCGTCTGGCCGGCCGAGAGGCCATGGTTCGTTGTGGTGGTAATCGTGGCTGTGGTTTGTCCAGCGTTTTCCGCCGCGCCATTCGGGTCCGCGGCGATGGTCAATACGCTTGTGCTATCCACTACGGAAGTAACCGTGGAAGTCGCAGGGTTTATGGCCACCATCACGATCAAGGTATTGCCGGCCGTGGTCGCCGCCGGAAGGGTGCACGTCAGGACGTTGGCGTTCGCGGCGGTGGTGTCGCATTTCTGCTTCGATGCGGAGACAAAGCTGATGGTGCTCGAGGTGCCCGTCTGCTTGGCGATATAGGCGTAGTCCAGCGGGGACCCGCTGGCCGTATTCTGTAGCACGGCGATCTCCCGCGGCGTGGCGGTTGTCGCCGGGAGATTAAAAACTCCCTGCGGGTTTCCGGTCTGGGTGACCATGATGGGCGCCGGCGGAGTCGCGGTGTTGTCAATGATCATCATTTGGTCCGTGCCGCTGAGGGTGACATTGGCGCGCGTGTCCGCGGGGTTGAAGGCGATGCTGTCCGGAGCGCTGCCGACGCCGGTAACGATTTGCGTCGTCACGCTGAACGCTCCAGCGCCTGCGTTGCCCGTGGTCAGCATTACCTCATCCAGGACCAGGACTTCTTCCTTATTGGTCCCGGTGGTGGAATCGCAGGCGATGTAGACAAACTGGGCGTCCGCCGCCACGCCAACAGGAGTTCCGCAGTTGGTGGCTGCCAGCGAGAACGGAGAATTGGCGAGCGGCGCGTTTGTCGTGGTGTCAATCACGTCGATCTGGTCGGGTGTCCCCTGCTCGGTAACGATCACATACCGCCCGTCGGGTGTAACGGCCACGCCCTGCGGGGTGGCGGAGAGGGTGATCGAGTCGATCGCCGTGTTTGGTGTGGATGCCAGCGACGTGCTGAACGCCTCGAGGGTATTCGTCCCCGTGCCTGCCGCGTAGGCGGTGGGCGACAAGACCGCCAGGTTTACGTTGGTGGACGTGTTCACCGCGTAGGCCGCGGTACTGGACGAGCCGGAATCCACGGCACAAATTGGGAAGCTGTATAGCGTGCTCGTGGCGGACGTCGGGGTGCCCGCGAGTTCCGCACTTGTCCCGGTCTGGTTGGTGAACGTCAGGGTACCCATCGGGAACGTCCCTGCAGAGCCTTGAGCGCCGCAAACGGCGCCGGCAGCGTTAGCCGCCGCCGTAAGCGTGGCGGCGCTGCCCGTTCCCGTGCCGGCAGCGACCGTATAGGTGACGGCGGCGGGAAGCGTGGGCGCGCTGGGGTAAGCGAAGCCGCTCAGGGCGTTGATGATGCGCGCCGGAAGCGTGATGGCCAGAGGAGGATTGATGGTGAGTGGCGAGAAGTTCTCGTTGATCGAGCCCGCTGCGGTCGAGGAGTCGGCCGAGTCAGTGAGGGTAATTACGGGCGTTGTGGTGCCCTGATCCCCGGCCATGGGCGTACCGCTGAGCGTGCACGTGCTGCCGGTGAAGCCTGTGGTGAGGCTCGCTGGAACACCCGAGACAACCGTGCAAGCGGTGAGTGGCTGCAGGCCACCCGTAGCGGTGAGCGTCTGGCTGAAGGGCTGGCCGCTCACGCCGATGCCGAAGCCCGGGTTGGGCGCGAACGTCACCTGGAGCGGGGCATGGATGGTGATCATATAGGCAGTGGTTGTGGCCGTGCCCGTAGTATCCGTGACCGTCAGACTGAAGGAGCACGGGGCAGTACCGTTTCCGGTCGGCCCCACCACGCTGGGATTACCCGCGACCATCCCGCTCACCGTGCCGCTGGCCGGCGTGGAAGAGAGATTCAAGCCCGCGCAGTTGCCGACATTCAATGTGGGACCCGGGTTGCTCAGGGTGAGCGTGCCGGTACCACCGGAGGCAGAAGCCGTGATGCTATACGGCCTGTTGTTGACGAAGGCGCCGCTATTGTTATTGGTGACGCCATCGGTGAATGCTGCTTCCAAAGTGGTGAGCGCGGCCTGCGCGTTGACCACAATGGTGCCGGAAACGGACGGCATCCCCGAGGCGGAGGGGGGCGGGACGGCAGTGTTTCCGCCGTCGGAGAACGTAATCGTGATCATGGCGCCGCCGGGGGCGTTGGCTACCGTGGGATCGCCGTTGAGCGCGCACACGCCCGCCGAAGGCGTGACCATCAAGCCGCTGGTATAGCCCGTGAGCATGCAGGCCAGGCTGGACTGGATGCCGCCGGCCACGGTGACCATCTGGGTCGGATAGGCATTGGTGGCATTGGCGGTCCACGCCGGCGGATTGAAGCCCGAGGTGATCATCAGAGCCGGATTCAGGTTCAGGGGCACGGTGGAGGTCGTGGAGATGGTACCCGCGGGAACCGCTACGAGCATGGTGAACGGATCCTTGATCGGCGTGTCCGTGGCGCTGAACGTCAGGTTGAAGTTCACCACGGTAGGCGTGAACGGAAGGATGATGTTAGCGCTGCTCAGGTCGCAGCCCGCAGTGCCAGAAACGGCCGAGGTCAGTGTTGTCCCACCCGCGCCAGAGACGCTGCAAGTCATGAGCGGGCTATTGCCCACGCTGGCCGACACGTTGGTGGATTCCACAGGTGACGTCTCCGCAGCTGCGCCGTAGGTGCGGCCCCCCACACCATCGGGCAAAGCAGTGGGAGCGCTAAAGGCAAACTCCGGCCGGATGGTGAAATTGAAAGTGGAGCTCGTCATCTGCACGGGCGAGCTGTTGTCTGTGACCGTGAGGGTCACGGTGGAAGCTCCCGCACCCGGCGCAGTGCCGGAAATGAAGCAAGCCGGTTGGCCGTTCAGAGGTCCGCCAGTCACGGTGGACGTTGCAACGGTGAGGCCGCTTGGCAAATCAGGCGAGGAACATGTGAAGGGCGCCGTGCCGTCGCGAATCACGGCATAAACGGTGTAGGACCGGGCGGCGACGGCATTGGGCAGCGTCATGGTTTTGAAGCCCAGGCCGGCGGCGGGGATGGGAATGCTGGCGATGCGGCGCGGCGTGGACAGGGTAGTCAAGCCCGTGATGGGGCTGGCCGGGTCTTTGGTCAGATCCATGGCGGGAGCTGGCGCACCGGAATCGTCCGTCACGTCCACGACGCTGATCGCGGGTACAGTGAAATAGGCCGAGAAGGGGAACGTGCCGGAAGTGTTGGGCGGAACGGTGACGCCGCCGGCCGAATCGGCGCCGGGCACCACGGGGGTGGGGAGACCAAACGGCGCGCCGATAAGCAGCACGGGAACGGGTATGGTGTTATCCAGCACATCGAACTGGTTGGTGCTGGGAAGAGTGACGTACACGTGAGACTGGAGGGGATCAGCGGTCACCACGTCCGGAGCTGACCCCGAGGTAGAGATGTTGGTGACCAAGGTCGCTGAAGTTGTGGAAGTCACGCCGGTCACGTCGTCCACCTCTACTGACTCTGGTCCAGTCTTGCCGATGTAGGCGTACACCTCGTTTCCGTTCGGCACAACGGCAAGCTGGTTCCCCTGCGTCGAGACCACGTTCAGGTTGAACTGATTCAGGACAGTGGGCGGATTCGTGGTGTTGTCGAAGACGGCGAGGATGTTGAAGCCGCTAAAGGTAACGAATACCTTGGAGTTGTCGCCCTGGATTGCCAGACCCACCGGCGGCGTGCTGGGAAAAGACATCAAAAATGTTGGCGTCGCCGGGGTCGCGATTTTGAAAACTGCAATCTCCCCGTTGCAGAGCACATAGAGGCGCTGACTCCCCGGCAAGGTCTGGTTGGGCGTGGCAGCCAACTCGGTGGGCCCACTGCACCCCGGCACCGGAACCGGAGGTAGCGGGGTGAGCGCCACGGTATCGATAGGAATGATCATATTGTTGGCATTGTCGGCCACAAAGGCGAAACCGCCTTCGGCATTCAGGGCAATTCCAGCGGGAACAGCGCCGGGATCCACCCCGGCCAAATTGATGCTTTGCACGAAAGTGTTCGAGCTCACATCAATCACCTGAATGGTCGAGTCGTTGGTGCCGCTCGCGAAGGCCAGATGACCCAGAATCTTGATGGTGACGGCGGGCGAGGAGTTGACCCCGACCGGATTGGTGCTCGTTGTGGCCGCGCCCGGATTGTCTTCGACGCAGACTACAAACGTATACACGCCCGTCATGGTCGGGGTGCCCGTGAGCGCCCCTGTGGAAGGGTTCAGCGTGAGGCCCGGCGGCAGGCCGGTGAGCGGAGCCGGGCCATTCGGAGGCGTGCAGAGGCCGGAGCCGGAGGTGTTGCCGGGGGCGGTCCAGGTGACATTCGCGCCGTTGCTCAGACCGCCCGTGGCCGTAAACGTGATTCCGGGATACGCGACGTTCACCAGGTCGTTGATCGTCTTGGGATTGACAATCATCAGCGCCGGGAAAATCTCGAAATTGGCCTGCGAACTCGCGACGGCGGTGCTGGGTGTGCTTTGGTCCGCGCTGAGCGGGGTGTCCTGCACCTGGATTTGCACGGTCACTCCCGGGGACGGGATCGCCGTGGTAGGAGTTCCAGTGACGTTGCAGGCTGCCGCCCCCGGCGGCGCCGTGAGGTTCCACGCTGCGGTGAGTCCGTCTGGAAGCGGCGCGGGATTGGGAAGCAGCGTGCACGTGTAAGCCGCTGCCGTGTTCCCGCCCGAGAATGCCGGGGCAGGGTTCTGGTTGAACGGAGAGCCCACCACGCCGTCCCCCAGGGTGAAGCCAGCAAACGTAACCCCCGCGGAAATAACCAAATTACCGGTCGAGCTGGTGGAATTTGTGCCGGCGGCGGAATACGGGCTGGGCGTGGAATTCTCCGTCACCATAATCGTGACCGGGGCGCTGTAGGTGGCTGTGGGCATTCCGGTGACTTGGCAAGCAGCGCCGGAAGCAGAAGCCGTGAGACCGGCAGGCAGAGTGGCTGAGGTGCAGGTGTACGCCACCGCCGGCGTGATGCCGGGAGTGATGGCGATGCCGGTGTGTGAATAACCGGCGCTGGTTTCGCCAGCGCCCAACGTGAAGGCAGCCAGGGTCACCTGCGGGAAAATCTGAATGGAATTCGAGGTGGCGGTGAACGAGCCGGTAGCGGAATAGGGGCTCGGCGTCATATCGGTCACTTGAATCGTGGTGGTCGCCATGCCAAAAACGGCCGTGGGAGTGCCGCTGACCGTGCATCCCGCAGCCGCGCCCGTCGAGCCGTTCCACACAGCGGTCAATCCCGCCGGAGAAGTACCCGTAAAGGTGCAGGCGTAGGCGGTGGTCGCCGGGTTGCCGCCGGAAATGGCCGGCTCGGTGGCACCAGCATTGGTGCTGGAGTAAAGCGCATTCACTTCGCCGTTGCCCAGCATGGCCGAAAGCGACAAGGCCGAATAGATTGTAACGTTGCTGTAAGTCCCGGTAGCCGCTCCCGCGGCGGAATAGAGGCTGGGCGCGGGCGCTTCCGTGACATGGATAGTGACAGGAGCCGGGCCAAACAGCATGGTGGGAGTGCCGCTGACGGTGCATCCCGCGTTCGCACCCGTGACGTTGTTCCACACAGCGGTCAGGCCGGCCGGAGCAGAGCCGACGAATGAGCAGGCATACGAGGTGGCCGCAGGGTTGCCGCCGGATATGGCGGGCTCGGTGGCGCCCAGGTTGGTGCTGGAATAGGGCGCATTGATCTCGCCATTGCCCAGGAGGACTGAAATGTTCAAGGTCGAAAATATCTGAATTGCGTTGGACGCGGAGGTGACCGTGCCGGCCGCGGAGGAAGAGCTGGGCGCGGACGCTTCCGTGACCATAATGCTCACGGGCGCCGAGGGGAAAACGGCCGTGGGCGTGCCGCTGACGGTGCATCCCGCATTAGCACCGAGAACGCCATTCCATGCGACGTTCAATCCTGCCGGCGCTGCGCCGGAGAAAACGCAGGTATACGAGGTGGCGGCCGTATTGCCGCCGGAAATGGCGGGTTCCGTGGCGGGCGCGAGGCTGGAATACGGTGCGTTTACCTCGCCGTTCCCCAACATGTTCGTCAGGGCGAGCGCGGGGAAGACTTGGAACATATTCGAGGACGCAGTCATGGCCGTGGATTTGGTGGAGTCAGCGCTGCCCGTGTCCGTGGCGGAGAGCGTGACGGTCATGGGCCCGAAGGTGGCCGTGGGCGTGCCAGTGACCTGGCAGGAATCGGCCATAGCGCCGTGGGCACCGCTCGCAAACGGGGCGACCGCCAGCCCAGCCGGCAGCGTCGGCGAAAAGCTACAATTGGTGATGGGCAGGATGCCCGTGGTGAAACCGCCGGCGGCGGGAATGGTCTGCGAGTAAACCGCGCCAATCTCGCCATTGCCGAGCGTAAATGCAGGGATGGTGAGTTGAGCGTTCACGGTCAATGATGCGGAATTCGAGGCCATGGCAGGCGTGGAGTTGGCGCTGCCGGAATCCGTGGCCGTTAAGGTGAGGCTCATGGGCCCGAACGCTGCGGTGGGCGTGCCGGTAACCTGACAGGAATCGGCCATGGCGCCGTGGTTACCGCTCACAAACGGCGCCACCATCAGCCCTGCGGGAAGGCCGGGAATGTTGCACGCTGTGAGGGGCAGGATGCCAGTGGTGAAGCCGCCGGCGACGGGAATGGTCAGGCTATAGGCGGAGCCGACCTCGCCGGTGGCAAATGCGAAGGCCGGCACGACGAGCTTAGCATCCACCGTGAGGGAGGAACTGGCATTGGCGGTCACCGGAGCAGTGGATGAGCTGCCTGAGTCGGTTGCCGACACGGCCTCCGAAGTCGGCCCAAATGTGGCCGTGGGAGACCCAGAAATGACACAGTTTGTCCCGTTCAACACCACGGTCAAGCCGATGGCTGTGACTGCGGCAGGCAGGGCACAACTCTTGTAAGGCGGGATGCCCCCGGTAATCCCAACAGTCAGGCTGTACGGCTGACCCACCTCACCAGCGCCAAATATAAAAGGCCCAACCGTCAGCGCGGGATCGATGGCGAAAGTGAACATGGTCGTCTGGGGCCCAGTGGGGGGACTCCCGGCATCCATCACCGTGAGCGTGGCCATCGTCGTTCCGGCTGTCGGCGTACCGCTGATGGCGCAGCTTGTGTTGCCGTTCGCGAGAGCCGCCGTGAGGCCAGTGCCCGCAGGCGTGATGGCGCAACTCGTGAGTAGACCGGCGCCACCTGTGGGAGTGACCGTCTCCATGTAGGAGGCTCCCACTTCTCCGGTTTGCGGAGGAGCACTGGCCAACGAGAAGGACGGATTGACCGTCAGGGTGATGGTTAATGTCAGTCTTTGCTGCGGGCTGCCGCTGTCGGTCACCGTGACCGTAACTGAGTACATGCCGGGCGGCGCCGTCGGTGACAGGGTGCCCGTGATGGAGCACTCCTCCTCCGGCGGTGCGGTATTGGAAATCGGCGTTGCGGTGAGAGAAATCATCAACCCCGGGGGCAAACCGTTCCCCAAGACTGGGGGCATAGCCGACGGCATCGGAAAAACCGTCGCGGAGGGAGCGGAGCAACTGATGGGGGCAGTACCACCGCTAAATACGAGTTCGAGAGAGGTACCAGAGTAAGTTTGCCCATCAACGAGGGGCGCGCTGGTCGTGCTGCTGATAAATGCGAGGTTTCCGCTCTTGGGGAAGCCGAGATTGCCAGGAAGTCCATGCGAACCGGAAGCGCACCCGCTGAGCCCGGCCAGCAGACAGAGCAACAGGGGTAGCGCGAGGGCGCGCGGCGGTCTAGCGAACCTGCCCGGAAGCGATCGAGCCATGGGCCCAGCGCTGAAATGTCCCGCGTGCGTTCGGCAACTCAACATACAAGACCTCTCATGAATTCGGAATTTGCAGCAAGGCAATACACCCGCGCATCCATGACCGTCCCTTTGCGACAGATGATTGTGGCAAGCTACTACGCGGGTTCGCTATCGTCAAGGCAAAACCAAGAGGGGGTGAAAGCAGTTGTCGCATGCTTTAACCCCTTTTGCCGAAGAAGTCCTTGACGGCCCTTGCAGCTTGTGAGTAGAGTCTCCACATTCGCTGCGTCCCGCCGTGGGGACCAGCGCGGAGGGGGAAACGGTTCTCCAGGTGGACTTTGGGCACTTTTCCGGGCGGCCCAGCGCGAGCGGGGCAGTCCGTCCTTCCGCGGTCATTCGAGATCATTCACGCGAGGAGTCGCAACCATGATAGGGCGCCGGTGGAGAGTTGGTTTGATCCTGGCCAGTGCGGTGCTGCTGTGCGCCGGCCATGTATGCGCGCAAACGATCAGCGGGATCATCGCGGGGCAGGTCATGGACCCGCAGCAGAAGGCGCTTTCGAGCGTGTCCATCGTCGCGCACAACCCGGAAACGGGGCGGGATTTTCAGGCCAGCACGGACGCCCAGGGGCACTACAGCATCCTGGAAGTCCCCCCGGGACTCTATGAAGTGACCGCGCTGCTCGGCGGGTTCGAAACGCAGCATCACGTTAACGTGCGCGTGGACGTGAACCGCACGACCCGGGAAGACTTCCCGCTGAAGATTCAGACCAAGGAAGAATCGATCACCGTGGAATCCACGGCTCCCATGGCCGTGCTGGACAGCCCCACGTTGACCTCCGCGTTCACTGAAAAGCAGACCGTGGACCTGCCCATCATCACCCGCGACGTGAACAATTTGGCGCTGCTGGCTCCGGGAGTGGAGAGCGTGCGCACCTTCAGCTTCGCCAGCACGCTGGTGCCGTTCTCCGTGAACGGATCGCGCGGCCGGGACAACAACTTCACGATAGACAGCGTGGACAACAACGAGCCGTTGCTGGGCGGCGCGGCCTCGCAATTCACGAATAGCGACATTTTTTCCGAGTATGAAATCGCCACCGACCAGCTCAAGGCGGAATTCGGGCGGAATACCGGCGGCACGATCAACGCGATCACGCGAAGCGGATCGAACAACTGGCACGGCACAGTGTTCGGCTTCGGCCAGGACGATATGTTCAACGCCATGAACCAGGTGGAGAAGCAGGCCTTGCTCACTTCGCCGGAGGCCTCCTACGACACGACGGCAGGCTTCACGCTGGGCGGCCCGATTAAGAAGGAAAAAGCCTTCTTTTTCGTTTCCTACCAGTGGGACCGCCTGACCGACAACCTGAGCGATGTGTTCCCGGTGCTGTCGAATTATCCGGCGACCCCGGGGGACCTGGCCGTCCTGCAGGGGCTTACCACCACGCCGGCGCTGCAAGCCTACCTGGCCACGGCGTCGGTGAATAAGGTTCCCACTCTAGCCGGCACTCCCTGCTTCTTTTCCTCTCCGATCAACGCACCCGCGGGCCTCTTCAGTACGGCGAACCCGTGCTTGACGACAAGCACGCCGGTGGGGGTGACGGCCCAGGCGGGCGTGATCACCCGCCCCGCGGATTGCACGAACTTCAACGTCTGGAACGTGCCCAACGCCAACACGTTCAATCTCCGCGACCATCAGGTGTCCGGCCGCTACGACCAGCGCATCAACAACTCCAATGATTTTTTCACGCGCTATTTGTTTGATGACGTGGCCTCGCCCACCTACCCGCTGAATTCCGCAGCCGTTGCCGCCTTTTCCGACATCGGCCTTCTGCCCGACTGGAAGACGTACAACCGCGCTCGCACGCAGAGCTTATTGCTCGACTATCGGTACTCCCGGGTGAACGCACTGAATGAATTCCGGATGTCCTTCAGCCGGGTCTCGCAGGGCCAAGGCCCCTTTGGAGAACCCGCAGGCGTGCGGAACGGTCAATCGGCGGCCATCGTCGCGGACACCTTTTCGACGCCCAGCGCGGTGGACGGACTAGGGGGAATTAGCGGCCTGTTCCAGTCCGCCGGCGACCTGATGACTCTGGGGCAGGACAGCAGCCCGAGCCAGATTTCCAGCAACACCTATCAGATCCAGGACAACTATTCCTATACCTACAAAAAGCACAGCTTCAAGTTCGGGGCCAACTTCGCCCGAATTGACAGCAACAACCTGAACGCGCCGGATAACCTGGGCTTCTATCTTTACTCCACGGGCGCACTCGTTTATAGCGCAACCGGAACGCCCGTAAATGGCTTCCAGCAATTCATCGAAGACCCTTCCCTCTACCAGAACCCCGTCACCGCCAACTACTACCAGAATCTCCCTCCCGGGGCCACGGGGAGCACGGCAGCGGTGGTTAGCCAGAGGCTCATAAACGTGCAAACCAATGCCCAGGGCATGGTTACGGGCCAGGGACCGAACGAGATCAAGATAAAGGGATTCGACCAGTTCTACTTTGCGCAGGACGATTGGCGGCTGAAGGATAACTTGACCCTTAGCTTCGGCCTGCGGTATGAGAATTATGGGCAACCCATCAACAGCGTGCATGACATCAACAAGAGCGCGCCGTTTGTGGATACGGACAACAAGGATTTTGCCCCGCGCCTGGGTTTTGCCTGGTCCCCCGGGCAGCATTGGGTCGTCCGCGGCGGCTACACCATCAGCTACAACCCGCCCATCCTGGACATTCCGTTGCTCATCTGGCAGAGCGGTCCGGTTTCGCCCCTCATCACGACCGATAATCTCGGCTTCTCTCAGTTGGAACCCACGGGCGCCTTCCCTGGCCGGCCGTTGCAGATCCAGGATCTCCAGCAGACGCTGCCAGCAGGAAGCAATCTCGACGGATTCACGCTGCCCTCGGCGACTAGCTCGGGCATGGTGCAGGGTTGCAGCCAATTTATCGACCTGTACGATACCCTGGCGCCTCTTTTTGGTTCGCCGGCCCTGCCCGTTGTTGGCAGCCGGGCCTACAACGGCTTTGCCGTCAATCCACTCACCAGCACCCCGCTGCCCGTGAACATCCCCATCGCGAATTGCTCCGACCAGAACACCGTGGCCAAGAACCTCAAGAACCCTTACTACCAGAGTTGGTCGCTGGGCGTGCAGCGGGAACTGGGGGCCAATTACATGTTGGAGGTGAGCTACGTAGGCGGCAAGGGGACGCGGCTCTTCCAGCGCGTGGATAAGAATCCCTATATGGGCTGGAACACGGAGTGCCTGGCGAACATTACGTCGGTTTACGACTTGGCCGGTATCGCGGGCCTGGACGTGCCGGGCCAGTGCCGCCTGCCCCGCCTGGACAATTCACACGGCGACATCCTGGAAATCACCAACGGGGGCAGCTCGATTTATCACGCGCTGCAAGCCAGTCTCACGAAGCGATATAGCCGCACGAAATACCTGGGCGACCTGACGTTCACGACCGCGTATACCTGGAGCCATTTAATTGATAATACTAGCGAGATCTTCGGGCCCGGATTCCGCTCGGTTTCCACGAACGACTTCGAAACCGGAACCGGAGTGGCCGGCAACGCGTTTGGCTTACCGGCCCTGCTGGTCGATCCTGAGGCCAATTCGCCGGTCGAGTCCATCACGGCTCTCTCCGAAATTCCCAACCAGACCACGAGGGCGGAGCGCGGCAGTTCCTCGTTTGACCGGCGGCACAGGTTTGCCAGCAGCGTGCTTTGGGAGCCCTTTCCGACGAAAAACGCATTGCTCCGCGGCTGGCAACTGAATGCCGTTTTCACTTACCAGAGCGGCCAGCCCTTTAGTCCTCTCAACGCATCGCTGCAGAGTCCTTGCGCGGATGCCACGGGCGGCGGGTTCGTGGGCAACGCGCGGCCATTGATTGGAAACCCGAAAGCGCCCCTGGACTCTGTGGCGCTGGTTAACCTGGCAACGGACCCGACGTGCCTGGCTCCCGCGTCCGCCACGGTTCCCGGCGGGCCCGCATCCATCGGCTACGTGGATCTGAATGGCAATTCCATTGATCCGAAAACAGCGCACTTTGTGCAGATGCCGCTGGGCCTCGTTGCGCCGATCCAGCCGAATGCAGGCGGAAAACTGGGGCTTCAGACGATTAACACGACGACCGGACCGGAGACATTCTTGCCCGCCGGACGCAACATCCTGATCGGCCCGGGGATTACCAACCTGGACCTGGCCCTGTTCCGAAACATCAAGCTATCCGAGCGCTTCCGCTTGCAGTTCCGCTGGGAAGTGTACGACGTCCTGAATCACCCCAACCTGGCCTACTTCAATGGCAGCCCGTACGTGGCCAACGCGGCCGGCGCTTCTGCGTTCGCCTATGCGAACACGCGCACCGGCGCGGCCATTACCGGCGGCATCCCGGAAAATGCGATTGACGCCTTGGATGGCGTGACGAACACACACTGCACTGTGACCGTGGGTGCCGGCGGCGGCTGCCCGGCCGGCGACTTCACCTTCTTGAGCACGCGCACGATGAACACAGGCAACCGGCGCATGCAGTTCGGCCTGAGATTGACTTTCTAAGCCGATTCCAGCGCTTTTCCATCGGGCCCGGAGCCTACAACGCGCGGACTTCGGGCCTTATGCTTTTCTTCTCGGCTTTTCCGGCTCACCGCTCTGCGGCCCACTGCTGGGAGCCCCGATGCGCGCAAACTCTCGGCTCTCCGACGGCACCCGTGCAGGCCGCAGGCGCCGGGGAGCCGAAACGGCTGGCCATCTGCCACAGAGCCCTGAATGAAGCTGCCCGCCGGCGTGGATTTCAATACCCGAGAACTGCCCGATTAGGAGGCTATGTAAGGACGGGAGTGGCGGAGGATCGAGAGAAGCGTAATCTCAATTGATCCGCACGGCCACCGAGGCGCTGGTCTTGACCGGGGTGCCGTTGACCTTGGGAGCGTTGAAGTGCCAACTGCGCTTGGCGGCAGTGAGGACGCTCGCACCGGCCCCGGCATCTCCGGTAAGCACCCGGCCGTCCACTACCTTGCCGTCGGTATCAATATTGACCAGAAGCCTCAGTTCGCCCTTGGACGCGGCCTGCAGCGCATCGCTGCTCAGCCCGCAATTGGCCCCGGCGCTTAGCTCGAGATTCGAATCCAGGAAGGCCTGCCCCATTTCCTGGCCGGCCTTGAACGTGCTGGTGTACTTCATGCGGGCCATCTGGCCAACCGTGCAGATGGCGCTGCGCTGGGAGGCGGCAAAGCTTTTTTCCGCCTTCTCAATTTCCGCGCTCAGGGATCTGCCGGTGTTGGCGTCCAGGTTTTGCAGTTCCGAGAGCTTCGAGCGCGCACCGGCGAAGTCGTGCTGCCCTTCCAGGCTGCGCACGTCCGCGGTCAGCTTATCGATCTGGGCTTTCTTGGCGGCCGCCGCATTTGCCTCTACCGCCTTCGCCTCGGCTTCTTCGAGAGACTTGATCTTCCCGGTCAACTGCGCGGACAAAGTGCGCGCATCCGCGGCATGCCGCCCGCCCCCAGCGGCGAGGGAGTCGAGCGCGCCTTTGGCGTTGGCCAGAGTAGCTTTGTCGGAGCTCTGGGCCTGCCCCTTGGCCGCATTGAAGCGCTGGTCTTCGTCCCGATACTGCTTGATTTTGGCCGTGAGGATGGGAACGTCTTCCTTGTGGGCGTTGCCATCGCCCACGTTGTTCAGGCTCTGAACGTCCTGCTCCGCGGCCGCGTAATCAGCGGCTTCGACCTCTCTCGATGCCTTGGCGTACAGGTCCTCGGACTGTTTCGCATTCGCCTGGAACGCCGCATTCGCTTCGTTCTTCCGTGCCGTTTCGATCTCGTCCGGCAGCTTGTCTGCCCGGGACACGTATTCGGGTCCGAGCTTCTGGTCCTGAGCAAAGGTCTTCACTTTCGCGGCGAGCTTGAGGGCGTCATCATACTTCTTGAGTTTGGCGTCCTTCTTCACCTCGTCCACCATAGTTCCAAACTTCTTTACGTCCTGCGCGGAAGGCCCGGAGGGGGCCACAGGGGCGGGCGCAACGGGCGCAGCGGTGGGGGTGGAAGATACGCCGCCGGTTGGGTTCGGAGCCGAAGCGGTGGCGCCTGGGGGAGTTTCGCTCGGGGTGGAGCTGTTCTTGCCCATAAACATGTAAACGCCCGCACCGATTACAGCCACGGCCACCACTCCGCCGATGATCATTCCCATCCCGCCGCCTTTGGCGGGCGGGGCGGATACGGCCTCGAAGGGCGCTGGCTTGACCGGAGCCTCTTTGCGCTCTTCGACCGGGGGCTTGGACGGGCGCTCGGTAACCGGCGGCGCAGCAGCGGCTACGGGAGCAGCGACGGGCGGAGCGGGCCGCGGAGTCGGAGGCGGCGGAGCGGGAGAGGGTTTGATCTCCGGCTTGGGCTCCGGCTTCGGTTCCGGCTTCACAGCAGGAGGCGCGGGAGGTGTGACCACCGCAGGCGGAGCGGCGGCGACCGGCTCCTCGACCTTCCTGCCCTTCTCTTTCTCTTTTTTCTTCTTGTCTTCCTTCTTCTCTTCTTTCGGCTTCGGCGGCGCGATCGCCGTGGCTTCGCCAACGGCCGGCGGAACGATCGTGGTCTTCTCTTCCGCAGGTGGCGGAGGCGCGACGGCGGCCGCATTCATGCCGACGGGAACCGGGGCCGGAGGAGCCGGGGCCGCAGCGGGAGGCGACTTAAATTTTACGGTCTCTTCGCCAATTTCAGGGCGAAACACACGAGTCGTGCCGCCGACATCGCCCGCGGGAGCCGGAGTAGCAAACGGCTTCCCGCCGATTCCACCAATTCCCGCGACGCGTGTCTTGCCCAGATCTCCCTCTTCCTCGGAGCGCTGCACGGGCTTGCTGCGCATCAGCGTGAGCTCTTCCTTGGTGGGAACCCGGTGATCCTCCGCCGCACGCAACAGGGCCGGCACGCGTGGGTCCATCAATTCGTCGCGGTCCAGGACGCGCAGGATTTTTGCGGCTTCGTCGAACTTCTTGTCCTCGAGCAGGTCAATGGCCTTGAGGGTCTGCTCGTCGTGGTTGCGGCGCAGGTCGCGGACTGAACGCTCCTGCTTGGCCATCTCGATCAGCTTGGTGAGGTCGGTGTCCTTGCCGGTCTGCACCACGGTGCGATTGCCGATATCAATGGCGCCAGTCAAATCGCCGCGCTCGATGGCCTGGCGCATGTTCCGCAGGCGCTCGTCGAGCAGTTTCTGCCGCTCGCGGTTCTTGGACTCCTTCTGCTGGGTGCTGACCTGATCAAGGCGTTGTTTGAACTCCGCGTCGCCGTGAAATTCCTTCAAGGCTTCCTGGCAGGCAGTGACGGCACCGTCGAAATTGCCGGCCTGGACCAGGTTGTTGATCTCCTGGTGGCGAGTCTGGCGGCGGCGCAAGACATCCTGTTGAGCCCGCTGCGTCTTGGCAAAGTCAACCAGGCGTCCCAGCTCGAAGTCTTCGGGATACTCCTTGAGCAGCGCTTCGCCGTTGGAGATGGCGTCCTGGAATTTTTCCTCGTTGACCAGGCGCTTCAGGCTCTCGAGTTCCTTCTGGAGACGAAGTTGGCGCGCGTGCTCGCTACGTTCCTCCAAGACGAGTTCGCGCAGCTTGGCGGCGGCGGATTCGTTGGGGTGACGCTGGAGCAGTCGATCGAGAGTACCGAGGGCCTCATTGAAAGACTGCGCGCCGAGCTGCTTGCGCGCCTCGGCCAAGGCCTTCTGGATCTCGTCCTGCGACTGGTCGGCCCGGACGGCCTCCAGCAGCTTGGCGACTTCGGCTTCGCCCGGGAAGGAGCGGTCCAGTTCGCCGAGCAATTTTAGCGCCTCGTCGAACTGCTGCGCCGTCCACATTTGGCGGGCGCGCTGCACGCCTTCGGTCAACTGCCGGCGCTTCCCGCGGCGCTCCTTCTCCTCGGCAATCTGCTTCCGGAGCGACTGGGCGTCCTGGTTGTCGGGCGCCGCTTTGAGCACCTTCTCCAGGCTCTGGTCCGCCTCGGTGAGGCTGCCTTCGGCTAGGCGCTGGCGGGCTTCGCGCATTCCGGACTGGACAATCTGGGCCTGCATCGCGGCTTCCTGCACTTTGCCGAGCAGTTCGCGCGCGGGCATGAAGTTCGAGTCCAGATGAAGGGCCGCATCGGCCTCGCGGCGAGCTTCCTCGAGGTTGCCGGCTTGGAGATGTTGCTCCGCTTTGGCGACGATTTCGCCCAACTTGGGCAGGACTTCGCTGCGGCGGATTTCCGAATTCACACGATCGAGCAG
>Ga0187819_10000348_pt1 | contig 22748 bp, 25 predicted proteins | sample NC_wetland_sal_i_15_FD_132411 | JGI IMG/M metagenome (GOLD analysis project Ga0187819, IMG submission 132411) | Wetland sediment microbial communities from Neuse River Estuary, North Carolina, USA - SO4_4 | ecosystem: Environmental > Aquatic > Freshwater > Wetlands > Sediment | place: USA...
GAGCGCGACACAGGCGCGACATACTGGCAAATACGCCAATGAAAACAACGCTAGATAGCAGCCGCCGCATCTGCGAGCCGGCGGCGATTCCGGGCGATGTCGCGGCAGCGCGTGCCGGCGGCCGTTTCGCCGCGCAGCGTTACGGCGATCGCCCGAGCGATCCCAGCGTCACCGGCTCGATCGCAGGCCGACCGGGTCGGCGAGAAGCCGCCGAAGACGATGACCGACGGCCGAATGCGATTGCTGGAGATGATTGAGTGAGAGCCGCGATGCGGCGACTCGCGCAGCGCGATTTATCGCCCACTCGCCTCCATCTGGCGCAACATCGCTGCGCTCGGCCAGCAATCGACTTTCAGCCCGTTACGCTTCTGATAGTCGCCAAGCGCGGCGCGCGTCAGCATGCCGGCTTTGCCGTCGATCTTGTCGTGATAATAGCCGCGCGCGGTGAGAAGCTGTTGCATGCGATCGAGATCGGCGGTCGGCAATTGCACGATGTTGGTCCATGGCGTTTCGAACGGTCTTGGATCGCTGATGCGGTCGCTCAAATGGCCGACGAACAGCACATAGAGATCGGAGAAATTGTATTCCTTGATGGCGAAATAGTTCTTGGTCGCAAGGAACGACGGACCGTAGAGGCCGGCCGGCTGCAGGAGCGACGCTGTTTCAGCCCGTTCTGCCGCGGATAATGCCCGCCCATAGGCGGGCCTAAAGCCACGCGCGAGCCACTCGCCGACCGTCATCGTGTGACTCGGCACACCGATGGTGCAATCGACATCGGCGGGCGGATGCACTTCATAGGCCCAGCGCAGGCCGGGCTGCCAACCCTCGCCGAGCAGTTGCTTGGCGGCGGACGCGAGCGCGTCGGGCACCGAATGCCAGATGTCGGCGCGGCCGTCGCCGTCGAAATCGACCGCATATTTCAGATAATCCGACGGTAGAAATTGCGTGAGGCCCATTGCTCCGGCCCAGGAACTCTTCATGTCGGCGAGCTTGATCTGCCCCTGGTCGACGATCTTCAGCGCCAGCAAAAACTCGGTGAGGAATTGTTCCTTACGCCGGCCGAGATAGGCCTGTGTCGCCAGCACGCGAATCGCATTGCGCCCATCCGCAGTGCGGCCGAAATCGGTCTCGCGACCGAAGATTGCCAGCACGATTGTCGCGGGCACGCCGAATTGGCGTTCGATCGAGTCGAGCGGCGCGCGATAGCGGTCGTAGACCTTGCGGGCCTCGCCGGCGAGCCGCTCGATCGTCGGCTCTTTGAGATAATCCGCCGGAGTCGTGACGAATTCCGGCTGCCCGGCGGCAGGCCGCTCCGGCCGGCCAGGCAGTATGAGATCGGGCAATGTGAGATCGGGTTCGAGCCCGCGCGTCGCCATTTCAAATGTGGCGCGTGAAATGCCGAGCGCTTGCGCTTGCGGCCATAGCGATTGCAGCCATGCCGCAAATGCCGGATCGGCCTCGGCGGCTCGCGCGCATAACAATGCGCACACCAGAGCTATCACGGCGCCGCAGCGGGGAACCAAGCGTTTTCGCATCATCGGACGTCCATATTGCCGCGCGCGAACCGAGCGGAATAGTCACGCGTTGATACAAAAATACTGTTCGATTGCCCGGAGAGAGCCATGCAAGTGCCCCTGGAGATCGCGTTCCACAATATCAAAAGCGCGAAATGGGCGGAGGAGCTTATTCGCGCACGCGTCGCCGAACTGGAGGAAATCTACGGCCGGCTGATTTCCTGCCGGGTTCGCGTCGACCAGCGCGCGAAAAACAGCACCGGCACAATTCCGCCCGTAGTGCGGATCGAGCTCAGCATTCCGGGCCATAAGGAACTGGTCGTCAGTCATGAACCCGAACATCTCGAACGCAAATTCCAACGCCCCGATTTGCACAATGCGATCCATGAGGCTTTTCGCATTGCCGAGCGGCAGTTGCGCGACCTCAAGGAGCAGCGCGAGCGCCGCACCAAGGAGCCGCACCACGATTCCGAGAATCAGGCGCTCGGCCAAGTGGCGGAGCTGGCGCCGGAAAGAAACCAAGGATTCCTCATGACCAAAGAGGGCGGGCTCCTATATTTCCACCGCAACGCGATCTTGACCGGTGATTTTGACAAATTGCGGCGCGGCGACGAGGTCTATTACATCGAGGACGTCGGCGACACTGGGCCGATGGCGACCAAGGTCTGGGTGAAAGGCGAATAATAATAACCCTCCACCCGCGCAGCGGTGGGGAGGGTATGTTCACCGCACCGCGACGATGAACAGCCGCGGGAAGCGCAGCAGCACTTTTCCATCGAACCGCGGTTTATAAGCGCCGATGATTTTTTCCGTGTAGGCGGCAAGAAATTTTTCTCGGGCACCGGCGTCGAGCGGCGACAGGAACGGCTGTAGCGACGAGCCCTTGAACCATTCGGTGATGGCCTTTGGCGATGCCATCACGTGATTGTAGACGATGTGCCAGATGTCGATCGCGCCACAGACCGGTTTGAGCAGATCGTAATACGCTTCCGGCGACGGCAGATCCTCGCGCGGCGCCGCTTTGATTTCCGGATGATCCCGCCATGGCCCGCTCTCGCCGACTTCGCGCTGGAACATGAGCGCCGGTTCGCGGGTGTTATCAGGCATTTGAATTGCCAGCACGGCGCCCACCGGCATCGCCTGCAGCAAGCGGCGCATGATCGCCGGATGATCGGGCAGCCATTGCATGACGGCGTTGCCGAAGATCAGGTCGGTGCGCGGGTCGGGCGTCCAGGTTGCAATGTCGTCCTGCACGAATTTGCAGTTCGGCAGCCGCTTGCGCGCCTTGCGCAGCATATCGGGCGAGGAATCGAGCCCGATTACCTCCGCTTGCGGATAGCGCTCGACCAGAAGCTCGGTGGAATTGCCCGGCCCACAGCCGAGATCGACCACAAGGCGCGGCATCTGTAGCGGCACTTGCGCGAGCAGATCGCGCGGGGGGCGCGTGCGCTCGTCCTCGAATTTGAGATATTGTCGCGCGCTCCAGTCTTCCATGCCGCTTGCCTATGCTTTGAGATTGCCGATGCGAGTGGTTTATTCCTGTATCTCCTAGCAGGGGGCGGTGTTCATGTCTTTGCGGCAAATACCTTTTGCCGTCCGTGTCGTGACCCTTGTTGTTGTAGCCTTGGCCTCATCGCTTGCCACCAATTTTGCCGGTATTGCAGTAGCCGCGGACAGAAGCAGTCAGCCGATCCCCTGCGAGGACATTGACAGCGTCGGCCGAGCGAAAATGTCCGCCGACGGCACAATCACGCTGCAGCTCCGCTCGTTGTGGCCCGACCCGATTGCCGAAAGCCAACTCGTCTATCTCCCCGACGATCCGCAGTACGAGGAGATCAAGCACCATCTCGGCGGCATCAAGCCCGGCGAATCCAAGCCGGTGCCGCCGTGGTGTGGGATGAATTCCGAGCCGTGAGGCATGTCATTCCGGGGCCGAGCGAAGCGTGGAACCCGGAATCCATACCCCCCAGCGCAGGGAGTATGGATTCCGGACTTGGCGCTTCACGCCAATCCGGAATGACGCGTTGAAGAATCATCGCGTAAACTTTTTATATTTGATCCGCTGCGGAATGACGGATTCGATGCCGAGACGGCGCATCTTGTCTTTTTCGTAGTCCTGGTAATTGCCCTCAAACCACTCGACATGGCTGTCGCTTTCGAACGCGAGGATATGGGTGGCGATGCGATCGAGAAACCAGCGATCGTGGCTGATGATCACGGCGCAGCCGGCAAAGTCCTCCAGCGCTTCCTCGAGCGCACGCAGCGTATCGACGTCGAGATCGTTGGTCGGCTCGTCGAGCAGAAGGACATTGGCGCCGGATTTGAGCATTTTGGCGAGATGCACGCGATTGCGCTCGCCGCCGGAAAGCTGGCCGACTTTTTTCTGCTGATCGGCGCCCTTGAAATTGAAAGCCCCGCAATAGGCGCGCGAATTCACTTCGCGTTTGCCGAGCTGCAACTGATCGAGGCCTCCCGAAATCTCTTCCCAGACCGTCTTCGCACCATCGAGCGTGTCGCGCGATTGGTCGACATAGCCGAGGCGCACCGACTCACCGATCTTGATCGTGCCCTGATCCGGCTTCTCCTGCTTGGTGATCATCCGGAACAGTGTGGTCTTACCGGCGCCGTTCGGGCCGATGACGCCGACAATGCCGCCGGCTGGCAGTTTGAAGGTCAAATCATCGATAAGGAGATTATCGCCGAAACCTTTCTTGAGATGATCGAAGTCGATGACGTTCTGGCCAAGCCGCTCGGTCACCGGAATGACGATCTGCGCAGTTTGCGTCTGCTTTTCACCCGCCTTCTGCAATAGTTCTTCATAGCGCTGGTAGCGCGCTTTTGATTTCGCCTGCCGCGCGCGCGGGGAAGCGGCGATCCATTCCTGCTCGCGCGCCAGCGTGCGCTGGCGGGCTTCCTCTTCGCGGCCTTCCTGTTCGAGCCGTTTCTGCTTCTGAATGAGCCAAGCGGAATAGTTGCCCTCGTAGGGAAAGCCACGGCCGCGATCGAGTTCGAGAATCCAGCCGGTGACGTTATCGAGGAAATAACGGTCGTGGGTGACGATCAGAATCGCGCCGGGATAATTGCGCAAATGGCCCTCGAGCCAGGCCACCGACTCGGCATCGAGATGGTTGGTCGGCTCGTCGAGAAGAAGGAGATCGGGCTGGGCGAGGAGAAGCTGACATAAAGCCACGCGACGCCGCTCGCCGCCCGAGAGCTTGGCCACATCCGCATCGTCCTGCGGGCAGCGGAGCGCGTCCATCGCCTGATCGACCTTGGAATCGAGATCCCAAAGGCCTTTGGCCTCGATCTCGTCCTGCAGCTTGGTCATTTCGTCGGCAGTCTCGTCGGAATAGTTGGTGGCGAGCTCGTTGTAGCGATCGAGGATTGCTTTCTGCGGGCCGACACCCTGCATGACGTTGTCCCGTACGTTTTTTTCGCGATCGAGCTGCGGCTCCTGGGGTAGATAGCCGACGCGCGCGCCCTCGGCGGCCCAGGCTTCGCCTGAATAGTCCTGGTCGAGCCCACCCATGATGCGCAGCAGCGTCGACTTGCCGGCGCCGTTGACGCCGAGCACGCCGATCTTGGCATCGGGATAGAACGACAGATTGATGTTCTCCAAGACCTTGCGGTTGCCCGGATAAGCCTTGGACAGGTCTTGCATGTGGTAGATGAATTGACGGGCCATGGTCAGTTTCGGTTAGGCGCCTTTGTGTTCTTGCTGGCCGCGCTTTGATTGTCACGGGCGCGGCGTAGGGGCTATTCACGGCGCGATTAAGGGGAGATCCGCCCCCGATGTAGCGAGGGTGGCGCGCGGCGGCAAGTCGCTAACCCCGCCTCATGCATTACGGACCCGGCGCGGCAGGGCCTGGCAACCTGTGGGAAACTTTGCCCGGCGATTTGCGACCCCAGGCGCCGGGAAACCTACCAATTTTTAATGATTCTTGCCCAAACTTAGTCTCAAACACCCGTTTGAAAATAATACATGTGTTTGAGGGCCGCCTGTGGCTGGCCCCCACCGCGTAGCAAGCGTTCGGAGCGTTCCATGCAGCATGATTTTTCCAAGACCTTGCGCCGGCTGTGGCGTACGTGCCTCGGCGGCGAAGGCGCCTATCGGCCCGATCTGTACTATATGCGGGGTCCCGGTCCGAAATGGCACGCCAAGTACGGCAGCTTGACTGCGAAATCGAATGCAACTGGCGGGTCGAGTGTGCGGCTCAACCGCGTCCACGCGCACCGCGCCTGAAGCTCTGATTCGTCAGTCATCGGGATTGGCGAAAATGCCAAATCCGGAACAAGCCAGCGCTCCAAGCCTGTAACTGCTCCAAGCCTGTAATTATGGAGTCCGGGGATTCGCGCTCCCGGATGACGCGCCGTTTCTACCCGCTTGTTTTCGATGAACCGTTATGAGACGGCTACGAAGCAAGTCTGTCGAATGGGGCTGGGAACATGGCAATTCGTTGCGCGATCCTTGATGACTACCAGAACGTGGCGCTCAAGCTCGCTGATTGGGGCAAGGTCAAAGACCGCGTCGAAATCAAAGTGTTTCAGGAGCATCTCGGCGGACCAGACAAAGTCATCGCGGCGCTGCAAGGCTTTCAAATCATCGTCGCCATGCGCGAGCGAACTGCATTCCCGAAAAAGGTCCTCGACGCGCTGCCCGACCTGAAACTCCTCATCACAACCGGCATGCGCAACGCCTCGATCGATACCGAGGTCGCCACGGCGCGTGGTGTTACCGTGTGCGGCACCGGTACGTTTGGTAATCCAACCTCCGGTGTCGCCATCGGACTGATGCTCGAACTGACCCGCCGTATCGGCTACGAGAATGCACGGTTGCATGCCGGCGCGCCGTGGCAGACGACGATCGGGCTCGATCTCGACGGCATGACGCTTGGGATCCTGGGATTAGGCAAGCTCGGCACACGGACCGCCAACATCGCCAAAGCTTTCGGCATGAAGGTGATCGCCTGGAGCCAGAATCTGACCGCCGAGAAGTGCCGCGAGGCGGGCGTCGATTATACGACTAAAGACGATTTGTTTCGCCAGTCCGACTTCATCACCATTCATGTCGTGCTGTCGGGCCGCAGCCGCGGACTGATCGGCGCCGCCGAACTTGCGCTGATGAAGCCGACGGCTTTTCTCATCAACACCTCACGCGGGCCGATCGTCGATGAAGCCGCACTCATCGCCGCGCTGCAACAGCGTAAGATCGCCGGCGCCGGTCTCGATGTATTCGATGTCGAGCCGCTGCCGCTCGATCACCCGTTCCGCAAGATGGACAATGTCGTGATTACGCCGCATCTCGGCTATGTTTCCGAGCAGAACTACAGGCGCTATTTCGCCGACGCGGTCGAAGACATCCGCGGCTTTCTCGATGGCAAGCCGGTGCGGGCGCTGAGCTGAGCATCCCCTGCCGTTTTTTCGTGAAAACCGCTAATGTCGGCGCGAGAGAGACGCCAGGACAGAGCCATGACGACGCGCGAACAAAATAGTTTTCTCGCGCAGACTGGGCCCGGCACGCCGATGGGAAGTCTCGTGCGGCGCTATTGGGTCCCGGCGTTGCTGTCGTCCGAAATTGCCGAGGCCGATTGCCCGCCGGTGCGGGTGAAGCTCCTTGGCGAGCGGCTGATCGCCTTTCGCGACAGCCTGGGACGCGTCGGGGTCATGGATGAGTTCTGTGCGCATCGCGGCGTGTCGTTGTGGTTCGGCCGCAATGAGGAAAACGGCCTGCGCTGTCCGTATCATGGCTGGAAATACGACGTGACCGGCCAATGCATTGAAGTGCCGTCGGAGCCGCTCGAAAGCGGCTTCTGCAAGAAGATAAAGCTCGCCGCCTATGACTGTATCGAATGCGGCGATGTGGTCTGGGTCTATATGGGACCGCCGGACCAGAAGCCGCCGCGGCCGAATTTCGAATGGGCTACCGTGCCAGCGGCGCATCGCTTCGTGTCGAAGCGGACGCAGGAATGCAATTGGTTGCAGGCGCTGGAAGGTGGCATCGATTCCGTGCACGTGTCATTTCTGCACCGCCATGATCTGCGCAGCGATCCACTGCATATCAGCAAGGGCGCAGAATTCACCCGCGAGACCGATGCCCGATTCGAAGTGATCGACACCCGCGGCGGCATGGTAATCGGCGTGCGGCGGCCGGCGGCGGCGCGCCAGCTTTACTGGCGGATCACGCAATGGGTCATGCCGTTTCACACCATGATCCCGCCCTATGGCGACAACGCGCTCAACGGCCACGCCTTTGTGCCGATCGACGACGAGGATTGCATGGTGTGGTGCTTCACCCATCATCCAACGCGGCCGCTTTCGGCGCATGAGATCGACACGATGCGCCAGGGCGGCGGCATTCATGTCAAGCTTCTGGTGAATTCATTCCGGCCGGTCGTCAACAAGGACAACGACTACATGATTGATCGCGCGGCGCAGAAGCACCACAAGTCCTATAGCGGCGTAAAAGGCATCGCTATGCAGGATGCCGCCATTCAGGAGAGCTGCGGACCCATTCAGGATCGCAGCAAGGAAAATCTGGTTTCAACCGACAACGGTGTCATCATGGCGCGGGCGCGGCTGCGCCAGGCCGCGCTCGCGGTGATGCAAGGCGAACTGCCTGACGGTCTCGATCCTGCGACGCATGCGGTACGCTCCGCGGCGATCGTGTTGCCGGAAGAGGCGAATTTCTATGCGGCCGCAGCCGATGCGCTGGTCGTCCGTGAAGGAATTGCCCACGCCTCGGTATGAACAGAGGCGGGTGCGCGAGCACACGCGGTCATCCGGCGAGCCGCACCATCCATTCGCTTTGCGGGTAGACGATGAGCGCGGCGGCGGCGAGCGCGATACCGTAGGGAATTCCGCCGTCGTGCCGGTGCAAGCGTTCGGCCCATTGCGAGCCCACCAAAACAGCCGGCAAAGGTATGGTGCGAAACAATACGATGATCAACGTCAGCGCGCCGCCCAAGATCGACGTGTAGATCAAATAATCGAACAGATTGCCGAAGCCGAGCCAGAGCGCGGTAGCTGCCGCAAGCTTGGCGTCGCCGCCGCCGATCCAGCGGCAAGCGAAGCACAGGAAAGCCACGGCAAGAACTGCGGTGCCCGCGGCGAGATGCGAAAACAGGACAGTGCCGCTTAACCCGCCGAGCACTGCAACCACCGCAAATCCCGCGAGCAGAATAAGCGAGATGCGGTTGGCAATGGTCATGGTCAAAAGATCGCTCGCGGCAGCGAACGCCATCGTCGCGGGGAACAGTGTCAATCCGATCGCTTCGCTCAACATGGCGCATCACCCTCGACAAAATGAAAAGGCTCCGCAGCGCAACCGGAGCCCTCTGGCAACGGTCGGTAAAAACCCAGCTTTACTTGAGCGTGCTGGAAAGGCTGGTGAACGCCGTCTTAAGGTTGTTACTGAGGCCCTGGATCACGGCAATGATGGCAACCGATATGCCGGCGGCGACGAGGCCATATTCGATTGCGGTCGCGCCTGACTCGTCTTTCGCAAAACGCGCGATAAGGGCTTTCATCGGGTTTTTGCTCCTTAAATTCCCACTTGCTGTTTGCGTCGAGCAAAGGGTTTACGAACTCTTTCGATTAAAGCGCAAAATATCGGTGAGACATTTCAGGCCGGTTAAGCAAAACCCGGCGCTAATCGCGTTCGCTCGCTGTAGTTAACGCGGCGTTGCCGACGGTGCCCGTTGCGAGTGGCGGTGGACAAACGAGATCGCGCCCGCGAACGACGCGGCTTCACCGCCCGTCAGACTGCTGGCAATGCAGATGCTGCTATTTGTTTTCGGGAATGGACAGCGTCGTCGTGGCCTTGATTTTTTCCATCGCAAAGCGCGAGGTGACGTTCTTCAGGGGAATAGCGGCGATCAAGCGCTTATAAAAGGAATCGTAGCCGGCAATGTCGGCGACGACGACGCGCAGCATGTAATCGACATCGCCTGCCATACGATAGAACTCCATCACTTCCGGCATCGCGGTGACCGTCTTGGCGAAGCGGTCGAGCCAATCCTGGGAGTGGTCGCCGGTCTCGATTGAAACGAAGACGCTGATGGGAAGCCCGACGCGCTGCTGATCGACCAAAGCGACACGCTTGAGAATAACGCCGTCGGCCTCGAGGCGCTGGATCCGCTTCCAGCAGGGCGTCGAGGACAATCCGACCCGTGTACCGATCTCGGCAACCGAAAGAGCCGCGTTCTCCTGCAGTACAGCAAGGATTTTTCTGTCAATCGCATCCATGAGGCTGTTTTTCCATGCAGCTCCCTTTCATCCTATCTAAAGAGAAAAATATTCTAACGCAAGCCGAAGCGTTGGGTTTAATCGACCCGTTGCGACGCGGCCACGCCAGGCTGTGCGGTTAACGTCGCTGCATTTCGCGCCATGAAGGCCTCGACTTCGGCCCGTGTCGGCGCGCCGGCCGAGCCGCCAATGCGTGTGCATTTTATTCCGGCGACCGCCGCGCCGAAGCGCATGGCGTCGACCTCGTTTCGGCCTTCCGCGAGCGCCATCACGAAACCGCCGTGAAAAGCATCCCCCGCCCCGAGCGTATCGACCGCAGCGATTTTGAACACCGGTAGGCGGCACACTCTGCCGCGATCGAGATAAACGATATCGTCCGGTCCATTGCTGACCGCAAGGAACGCATCGGTTTTGCCGGCGATACGCTTTAGTCCCTCACCGAGATCGGCGACGCCGGTGGTCTCGCGCAGACATTCCCAGGAAAAGACCACATGCGAGGCGACGCGAAACAGCGGATCATCCTCGACCGTCGGGCGATCGCCGTCGAGCACGACCGGTAGATTGCGGCGCCGCGCCGCTTCGCAAATCGGCCGAACGAATTCCGGATAGCGGTTGTCGGCAAGCAGCGCATCGGCGGCACTCACGACGCGCTCTGGATCGTCCGGCGCCGCGGCCGCGATGCGCTCATCGCGATAGGTGACGATGGTGCGATCGCCGCGCGCATTCATGAAGATCGCCGACAGCGCCGTGCCGAGTCCGCCGATGCGCTGACAGGCCGTGCAGTCGACGTTCTCGCGCGCCAACGCCTTGAGCACGCGGTCGCCATTTTCGTCTTCGCCCGTCGGCCCACCCATCGGGCCGGCCAGCGCAGCGCGGCCGCCCAGCCGGGCGATCGCCACCGCAGCGTTCGCGGCGCAGCCGCCATTGACGACAAAGAATCCCTTGGCCTGGACTTTGCCGTCCGGCTGCGGGAATTCGTCGACGCGAAACACTTCATCGAGCACGATAATGCCGGCGCACAGGATGCGCGGCGCGCGCTCAGCGAACGACATCGGGGCCGCCCTCGACATAACTGCGGATAATGTGATGGGCGATCGCAACCGGCGGCGGGGTCGTCAATCCTTGCGGATGTTGCCGGTTGAGCATCGAGGCGAGTTCTTCGCGGTCGAACCAGCGTGCGTCTTCCAGTTCTTCGCGGTCAATGACGATCGTCTCGGACAGCGCCTCGGCGTGGCAGCCGATCATGATCGAAGAAGGAAACGGCCACGGTTGGGAAGCAAAATAGCGTACTCGCCCGCACGCGATGCCAACCTCTTCCAGCACTTCACGGCGCACGGCCTCTTCGATGCTTTCGCCGGGCTCGGTGAACCCGGCCAAACACGACCACATGGTCGGTACGAAGCGGCGCGAACGCCCGAGTACGCAACGTTCGCCGGAAATCGCAAGCATGATGACGACAGGATCGGTGCGCGGGAAATGCTCGGCCCGGCAGGACGGACAGTCGCGCCGCCAGCCGGCTTGGGTCAGCGCGGTAGCTACGCCACAATTCGGGCAGAACCGATGACGCGCATGCCAGCCGAGCAATGCCTTAGCTTCGGCCAATGGCGGCAGATGATCCGCCGCCACCATGCCTTGCACCGCGATCGAGCGCAGATCGGAGATCTTAAGATCATTGCGCGTCTTCAGTTGTTCCACCGCGTCTTGGTCGAGATCGAATCCGAACCGTGGCGCCGCATCGGCGAGCCCGAGAAATACAACTTCACGGACCGAACCGAGGGCCCGCGCCTCGCGCGGCGTGAACAGCGGGTCACATGGTTCGCCGGCCTTGAGCACCACCAGTTCGCCGCCGATCACGTAGCTCGCGGCTTGCGCGTGTTCGCAATATCGCTTGAGCGCGGCGTCATCACCGCGGCTCATTACGGCGCGGTCGAGCCGACTGGCGGTGTAGCCGAGCGCCGGGCGCGGGCCTAGTGTCCCGATTCCGAAGTTCGTCACCATTTGCGGCGCGCTCGTACGAACTTCGGAATCGATAAGGACACTAGCAAGTCTAACTCCGTAGTGTCGCTTTTGACCCCGAAGTTCGCATCGGCGGGCTCCGTAAACTCGTGCGAACTTCGGGTTCGCGGCACTAGATCGGGACGAGGCGACACGATCAGGAACGAGGCGATTTAAGCGGCATCACTCGGCCGCCTCGTGCAGCGGCCGCGGATAGATCGCGTCATACAGCTCCGGGCGCTGCCATTGCGGACCAAGCACGCCCTGCTTCGCGCCACACACCATCGACGAGCCGACCGCGTCGCGCGAGGCACGCAGCTGCCGGATGCGGTCGAGACTGACATCGACAATGCTCAGTCCCGCCGCCGTACTTTCGAACATGATTTCTTCAGGCGCCGCCACCATCGCAAGTCCGCGCTGCGAATGATCGAACAAGTTCTGTGTCGTAACTACGATCGCCAAATTCTCGATCGCGCGCGCCCAAATCAGGGTGCGCCAGGTACTCCATAGCCGATTCTTGTCGATCCCGGCCGGCATGAAAATGAGTTCGGCGCCGCGCAACGCCAGCGCCCGCGAAACTTCCGGCATATAAACCTCGCTACACATCGCAAGGCCGACCTTGCCGTGCGCGCTTTCGAAAACCGGAAATTCATTGCCCGGAACATACTGAAATTCCCAGGACCGGCCGCCGGTATAGATCCAGGGGCCGTTCGGATGGGTGCGCCGATAGCGGGCTGGCGCACGCCCGTCCGGGTAGGCCATCACGATCAGGTTGTGGGCGGTCGCCGCCTTAACATCGATCGGCTCAATCGTGCCGAATACGGCATACACGCCATGCTTGGCGGCGGCTTCCGCAAGCGCAACGCTTGGGTCGAATGTCACCGGCATGCGCCACGGACCCGGATATGTCTCCGGGAAGCAGACAAAATCCGCCCCGTCTGCCGCCGCCCGCTCGATCCATTGCACCGCATCGGTGACATTGCGGTCGGCTTCGCCGGGCGGATGCGAAATCGGCTGCACGACCGCGATACGGAAGGTCATTGGCGTCTCCCTGAAGCATGATGCGGTAGAACTGGGAACCGCTTTTCTCGTGATCATGCTTCACAAAAAGCTTAAGCCGTCAATCGATACGGTCTGAAAGCGGCCGGGCTTTACCCACCCCAAACAGCCCCGTCGCGGGGAATTGAAACCGTCGCGTGCAGCAAGGTCAAGGCGCACCAGCGCTGACACGCTGCAACCTCGTCGTAGCGCGGAAAAAAGCTTCGAACGGAACACCGCGACGCTCTGGACCCGTCCGCTGATTTTAATCGGCCATGAGGTCGTCGGCCTCAAACGGCTGCGCCGCGGATGCGAACCACTCCGCGCGAGCGGTCGCGCGTCGGCGCGCGCGATCATTGGTCGGCAACTGCAAAAGGGCGTAAAGGTCGCGCACTTCCCGTTGCGCGGCGAGATGGAGCCGGCCGGGCCGTGTGCCCAATGTCGCCTCGTCGAGCGGATCGAAAGCGGTCAGGCCGGACGGAAATAACTGCCGATACACAGTGCGTTCCCCGCAGCCGTCGAGCGGCCGAAACCGAAGACGCATCGCCAATTTATTCAGACTGTCGTCCACAAGTCGTCCAAGCGAAAAGCGGTTTCGGACAACCCGCCAATCGATATGGCTGCGGTCAAACAGCCTGCGCCGGCGACGCGCTTCGCACACCATTGCAGCATAGTGCCCGGTCTCGGTCACCTCATGGGTCAACGGATCGATTGCCCCGAGCGTTCCAAAGTCGAGAAAGCTGTCGTTGAGCGGCGTCAACAGCGTGTCGGCCAGCAGATGGGCGAGCCGCATCAAGTAGCTGTCATTCGCCGGCGTATCGACCACCAGGAAATTCGCCGAGTCCTCGAAGCCGCGAATGGCGGTTTCCAAAGCTGCAAGCTCCTCGGCTTCGTTGTCTTCTAGCCGCGCCCCTTCAGCGCGTGGAATCCAGCGATGGATCGGGGTTTGAAGTTTAAGTCCCCGATGGCTTGCCCAGATCCGCCGGTTCTCGATGTAGCGCGTGAGACTTTTCTGATTGCTGTCGAGATCGATCGTGCCAACGCGTTGGCCGTCGTTGATCAGCGCGATGGCGACGTGCATGGCGATCGTTGTCTTGCCTGATCCCCCCTTCTCGTTTCCGACAACGATGACATGCGGCGCCGTCCGAAGCACGGGCGCCTGTTGCAGCATTGTAGTGAACTTCTACAAGTTCTTCCGGTGTTCAATCAATGCGACCGCGATCGCCCGGTTCCGAACTGCGCGCAGATTTTTGTGCACGAAGAGCGTGACTGATCGATGCGAATACCGTTGCTCTTGCGAGCGACGCTAATTTACTCACCGGAATCGTCAGGCAAGGTCGCGCCAGCTCAGTAGAAAACGTCATAGACGACGTCGATCACTTCGCCGGTCGTGAGATCGACCAGCAGCAGATCTGACCCGTAGCGGACCCATTGATAATCGGGCGGCGGTGGCGGCAAACCAATGAGATCCCAGTCCGGGTACCAGTAATCGCGAACCAGGAAGACCGGCGGCAGGGATGCGCCAACTGCCCAACGCTGGTAGCCCCAGCCGGGTGGATAGGCGAACGGCGCCGTCCGCACGCGCTCGAATGCTTGGCCGCGGTAGACGAACTGGGCGCCGCCGGGGCGAACAAACTCGGCTCCGCGGTGCGGTTCGCCGGGACGTACAATTTCCACTCCCGGCGGCGGACCGCCGGGACGCGTAACTTCCGCTCCCGGTGGCGGACCGCCGGGACGGATGATCTGCCCTCGCGGATACGGGCCGCCGCCCGGATTGATCACTTGCGCTCCCGGGGGCGGACCATTCGGCCCGCGCGGCGGGATGAACAGCTTACCAGGGGGCGGACCGCCGCCTGGATGCTGCTGCGGCGATGGGTGCGCACGATGGTCTTCGTCGTGCTGTGCTGCGGCCAGCCCGGATAGCGCGATCGATAAGACCGCCGGGCAGATCGCCCTAATCGCAAAACCGGCCCATCGTCGATGCAAAATCGCGCGCCTTTCCGAATCGCAAGGATTTACGAACGCTATCAAATCGCTACGGCCGGCGAAATCGGTCGCGCTTGCTTTCCGGTCGCCCACGGCCGATATAAGTGATGGGAGGTTGGCGGTGGACGAGCCACTCGCCAACCGGGTCAGGTCCGGAAGGAAGCAGCCCTAACGAGCGCGGTTCGGGTCGCTCGTCAGCCTCCCACCCACTAGTTTCGCAGCCCTGCGACTACGCCGTCACTTTCGGGGCGAACGCAGCCGAGCTGACCGGATGCAAGCTTGAATGGCAAAACCGGCCGACAGCCGGGAGGCTTGTGCACCGCTTCCAGGTTATGCTGCCGTCCTGCGAGCCCTATGCTTTGATGCTTGCGGCGCAAGATCGGAGGGCCGCGCTCAGCTCGAGGCGCGTTTTTAGAGTCAGAATCGCCTGCCAGGCAGATCATGAGCGATACGACACCGTCATCCTACCGCGTCCTCGCACGCAAATATCGCCCGGCGACATTCGACGACCTGATCGGTCAGGACGCGATGGTGCGCACGATCTCGAACGCTTTCGAGGCCGGGCGGATCCCACAGGCCTGGATCCTTACCGGCGTACGCGGGGTCGGTAAAACGACGACCGCCCGCATTCTCGCCCGCGCGCTCAATTACGAACTGCCGAATGGCTCAATTTCAGCGCCGACCATCAACATGCCGGCGCTCGGCGTCCATTGCGAAGCGATCATGGAAAGCCGTCATCTCGACGTTATCGAGATGGATGCGGCATCGCATAATAGCGTCGACGACGTGCGGCAAATCAACGATGCGATCCGCTACGCGCCCGTATCGGCGCGCTACAAGGTCTATATCCTCGACGAAGTGCATATGTTGTCCGGCGCCGCCTTCAACGCGCTGTTAAAAACGCTCGAAGAGCCGCCGCCGCACGCGAAATTCATTTTTGCCACCACCGAAATCCGAAAAGTCCCGATCACGGTGCTGTCGCGCTGCCAGCGCTTCGATCTGCGGCGCGTCGACGCTGCCCGGCTGGTGGAACATCTGCAGGAAATCGCCGGCAAGGAAGCGATCAAAGCCGAACCGGAGGCGCTCGCTCTGATCGCGCGCGCCGCCGAGGGTTCGGTACGCGATGCCCTTTCCTTGTTCGATCAGGCAATCGCGCATGCGGGCGCCCAAGCAGATATTTCGGGCACGGCATCCGGCCTGGTGCGCGCCGAGAACGTGCGCCAGATGCTTGGACTAGCCGACCGAACGCGCATCATCGAACTATTCGATGCCCTCATGCGCGCCGATGTCACCGCGGCGCTCCAGGAGCTGCGTGACCAATACGATTCCGGCGCCGATCCGGCCATGGTGCTCGGCGACCTGGCCGAGTTCACCCATTTCGTCACACGGGTCAAAATCGTGCCGTCCTTGGCGGATGACGTGTCGCTGACCGAAGCCGAGCGCGTTCGCGGCCGCGCATTCGCCGCCAAGCTTTCGATGCGGATTCTGGCGCGCACCTGGCAGATGCTGCTCAAGGGCATTGCCGAAGTCGAAGCCGCCGGCCGGCCGATCGACGCGGCCGAAATGGTGCTGGTCCGGATCGCTTACGCTGCGGATTTGCCGACGCCCGATGAAGTCATCCGCACGCTTGGCGACGCGCGCCGTGGCGAGAATTCGGCGCCGAATCCCCCGCCTGTCGCCGGCGCCACGGAGCTTCGCGCCCAGACGCGTCCGGAGCCGGCCCGGTCGGATCAGGCGCGCCAAGACCTATCGGCGCGCGGCTCCCGCGGGCCGGTAGCAACGCCGATGCCCGCACCTGCCCCGGCGCCGGTCGAGACGCCGTCCGTAAATGTCGAGGAAATTCGAGCGCTAAAGAGTTTCGAGGACCTGATTGGCCTCGCCGCCGAAAAGCGGGATCTTTCGATCAAGAGCGCGCTCGAACGCGACGTGAGGCTCGTCCGTTTCGAAGATGGCACTCTCGAAATCGCTCTGGAAGCTGGTGCGCGCAAGACATTGATCGGGGAGCTCTCGAAGAAGCTCGCCGATTGGACCGGCCGGCGCTGGATGGTCGCGGTTTCGGCAGAAGCGGGTTCGCCTTCGCTTCGCGCGCAAGCCGAAATGCGCAAAGCGGAGATGAAAGACGGCGTGCGCGGCGACCCTCTGGTCCAGGCGGTAATGGAACGATTTCCCGGTGCTGAAATCGTCGATGTGCGGCCACCGGCCGGGCCGGCGCCGGAACAACCGAGCGAAACGCCAGTCGGCTCACAGCTGGACGGTGATGTTGCAGACGATGATACACTCTAGACTTGAGATCCCAGCTGGCCGCCAACGCACGCTACGGCATCGGAGAGGCGGGCAATATCATGGCTGATTTTCTCGGCTTGGTGAAACAGGCCACCGAATTCAAATCAAGAATGGAAGCCATGCAGGCTGAGCTCGAGCAGCTCGAAGTTGAGGGCGCAGCGGGCGGCGGCGTTGTGACTATCAAGCTGTCCGGAAAAGGCGATCTGCGCGGCGCACGTATCGACGATTCACTTCTCAAACCAGACCAGAAAGAGATTCTTGAAGATCTCATTGTTGCCGCACATGCCGATGCGCGGCGCAAGCTCGAGGCGATGCTCCAGGAAAAAATGCAGGCGCTCACCGGCGGTTTGCCGCTGCCGCCAGGCCTGAAGCTATTTTGATAAGCTGTTTGATGGCTGCTATTTCCGCCGGACCCGAAATCGAACGTCTGATCCAGCTGCTCGCCCGATTGCCGGGTCTTGGCCCGCGTTCAGCGCGCCGGGCGGCGTTGTTCCTGATCAAGAAACGCGAGCTGATCATGGCGCCCTTGGCCGCCGCCTTGCAAACCGCGATTGAGAAGATTTCAGTGTGCCGGATCTGCGGCAATATCGACACGCAGAATCCGTGCACGCTCTGCACTGATCCGCGGCGAGATGATTCGACCATCGTGGTGGTGGCGGACGTTGCCGACCTTTGGGCGCTCGAGCGGGCGCACGCCATCAACGCGCGCTATCATGTACTGGGCGGCATCTTATCGCCGCTTGATGGTGTCGGGCCGGACGACCTCTCTATCGACGCGCTGATGAAGCGCATGAGCGACCCCGCCATCAAGGAAGTCATCCTCGCACTGAGCGCGACGGTCGAGGGCCAAAGCACAGCGCATTACATTACCGACCTCCTGCACGGGACGAAGGTCAAGGTAACGCGGCTGGCCCATGGCGTTCCGGTCGGCGGGGAGCTCGATTATCTCGACGAGGGCACGTTAGCGGCGGCAATTCGCAGCCGCACCCCGTTCTAAACGGCGCCCGCTGATGCGAGCATCGAAGCCGCCGGGGTGTTGCCTGCAATTTAATCAGCGCGCGCCTGCGATCACACCATTTGTTCGCTGGGATGTGCACCAAAATGCCGGGATCGCTGCTTGCTCGTTTTGCCAGGCGGCCCAGATTTGCGGGTATTCGGCATGGCCCGGACGGCTCCCCAGTTGGCCCGACCTTTGCATGAGAAGGTGTGGCGGTCTCGGTCTCACCAAGCGTGACGAATTGAGATTGCTGGAGCCCCGGATTCCCGGCACCGGGGCTCTATTCTTTTGCGACAGCCTCCAGACGCGACGGTCAATGCCCCCGACGCCAGCATGGCGAATACGCCGGGCAACCCTTACAACACCTGGAATGGGAAAACTCACCGCCGCCCATGACGCGCGGCAAGTCGCCCGCAAATTGAGGGTTACCGGATCGCCGCCAAATGAACGACGACATCCCTTTCGATAAGAGTTTCAGTCTCGCACCCGATCGGGTCCAGGAGGTAGCGCCCGGCGTGCGGGCGATTGCCGCCGACAATCCGGGCCCTCACACCTTTAAGGGGACGGTCAGTTACATCGTTGGCAGCGAGCAAGTCGCGATAATCGATCCAGGCCCCGACGATGCCGCGCATGTCGCGGCACTACTCGACGCCGTGCGCGGCGAAACGGTCACCCACGTTTTTGTCACCCATACGCATCGCGATCATTCGCCGGCGGCAGCCAAGGTCAAGGCCGCAACCGGGGCGCAGGTGTTGGCGCAAGGACCGCATCGTTTGGCGCGTCCGCTGCACACCGGCGAAATGCGCAGGCTCGATGCCTCGGCCGACCTGGATTTTCGTCCCGATGTCGCGCTCGCCGACGGTGAGACCGTGAGCGGGCGCGGCTGGACGCTCCAGGCGGTGACGACGCCGGGGCACACCGCCAATCATATGGCGTTCGCGTTCAAGGAGGCCAACCTGCTTTTTGCCGGCGACCACGTCATGGCGTGGTCGACGACGATCGTGGCGCCGCCAGACGGCGCCATGTCCGACTATATGGCGTCGCTACACAAGCTCGCCCGCCGCAGCGAACCGCTCTACTTGTCCGGACACGGCGCGCCGGTGCGGGATGCGCCACGCTATGTGCAGTATCTGATCAGGCACCGCCAAGCACGCGAGGCATCGATTTTGCACCGGCTCGGCAAGGGCGAGGCTGATATCCCAACCATCGTCAGGGCGGTCTATATCGGGCTCGATCCGCGTCTGGTCGGCTCCGCCGCGCTGTCTGTACTCGCGCATCTGGAAGAGCTCGTTGCACGCGGCGCCGTCACAACCGAAGGACCGCCGTCGATCTCCGGGACTTACCGCTTGGCCTGATTGCCCTTTCCTGCCGGTTTCGGCGGTGGCGCGGGTTTCTTTTCCGGCTGCGGCGTCGAGAGTACGTCGTCGATATCGTCGATAAGGCCGCGCACGCGCTTGGCGTTGGTTCCGAGATCATGCCGGCCGTAGCGTGAGGCGGAACGTATGTCGATCCGCGCCCCGTCGATTGTCGGTCGAATCCGCACCACCACGTCATCGCGGAAACCGAGGATCGGCGTGCGCGCTACCGCTTCGATAATGCCGTCGCGTACGGTCCCGGCTTGCGGCGCCCGGGCGTCGATCACCCGCGGCAGCGGACCCTGTGGCGGGCGCGAATCGACCACGCGCCATTTTCGCTTGGTTATCACCTTCATGACGGCGGCATAGGTGTCCTGCGGCGTCGCCGTGGTGTCGTCCGGCTCAATATCCGGATACGCGGCGTGCTGCTGCTCGGCGGCATAGAGGCCGGCATAGGTAATCGGATTGGCGTCGCGGGGCCGTAATCGCGCGATGGCGTCGAATTGCGGCGGATCGATCGGATCCGTCGTGATGTCATAGATCGCTGGCAGCCGCGACGCCCTCACCCCGAGATAGAGGGGATAGGCGATCAGCGCCGCGCCGATGAGCAGCGCCGTCACCGCGTGCCGGCCGCCGCCGGTGCCATGTCGCCAGATGACGATACCGGCCGCAAAAGCAAGCAAGATCGCGATGCAGGCCAGAACCAGTGCCCCGGCGAGCGTGGAAAGCGCCGGCACGATCTCGAGCGCCCCGGAACGTACGATGATCACCGCGATGAAGGTTGCCGCGAGCGAGAATAGTGCAATACGACGCGCCCAAACGGCGAGCCGCGAGATCGGTGCCTGCGTGAATAGTTGTCGTCGCATTCAGGGCGTCTTGTCGCTGGGTATCGTCAATTGCGTTGATCGCCGGCCGGACAGCCAAAGGCATTATATTTGCCCGGACAAAATTCGTCTCGGCCTGATTTCAGTCGTCAAGAAGGCTGTCGATCTCGACCTGAATGCTTTCACCCGGCGTACAGCGATGACCAACGCCGGCGGCGAGAAGAGCGCGCGCTTGCTCTTGCGTCTCAGCTTCGACGCACCATTCCTCGACCCGCGTGACCAGCATCCTGGCGTGGAACAGGCGGGTCTTTGTCTCGGGCGCGACCCCAGGGGCAATAGGGGCAGTCCTGGGCGCGCGTAACAGTGCGCTTCTTGCCGGCATGGTTTACGTCCGAATCAGCGGACCAGCGAAGTCTAGACGCTTAGCGGTGGGGAACAAAGACGAAACGGCGGATTCAGTTCCCTTGTGGAACGTCAGTTCCCTCAATATCGTTGAATTCGGTGTTCCTCGAAGTTCGGAGTAGTTGTCGTGGCCCCGCGCGCGTATTGGAAAGGCTACCTGAAGCTGTCGCTCGTCTCATGTCCCATCGCGTTGTTTCCGGCGACGTCCGAGCGGGAAAAAATCAGCTTCCATCAGGTCAATAAAGAGACCGGCCATCGCATCCGCTACAAGAAAGTCGACGCCGAAACCGGCGACGAAGTGGATAACGCCGATATCGTCAAGGGCTACGAGATTGCCAAAGGCGAATATATCGAGGTGGAGCCGGACGAGCTCGAGGCGGTGTCCATCGAAAGCAAGCACGTCATCGATATCGACGAGTTCGTCCCGCGCAACGAGATCGACGAACTTTATTTGCGCGATCCGTATTACATCGTGCCGGATGGTGAGGTCGGCCAGCAGGCCTTCGCGGTCATTCGCGAAGCGATCCGCAAGGAAGGCATGGTCGCCCTTGGCAAGGTCGTATTCACCTCGCGCGAACACATCATCGCACTCGAAGCGCGCGGCAAAGGAATGCTCGGCATGACACTGCGTTATCCTTATGAAGTGCGCGATGAGAGGGAATATTTCGAGACGGTCGAGGACGAAAAGATTCCCAAGGACATGATCGATCTCGCGGTCCATATCGTCGGGACCAAGACCGGCCATTTCAAACCACAACAGTTTAAGGACGAGTACGAGGACGCGCTCAAAGATCTGCTGCGGCGCAAGCAGAAGGGCGAGAAGATCGAGCGGCCGAAGGAGCGCGCGCCGTCCAACGTCATCAACCTTATGGACGCGCTGCGGCAGAGCCTCAAAGCCGGCGGCAGCAGCGCGCGGCGGAGCGCCTCACGACCGAGTGCGCGCGCGGCCAAGAAGCCAGCGCGCGCTCACGCGCGCCATAAGAAAGCCAGTTGATGCCCGGTAAGCGGGTGCAATTCGACGACGGAACCTGGCGACAGATCGATCTTCTCGGCCGCGATCAGATGAAGGATTTTCAGGAGCTCGCCGACGAGGCTTTCCGCGATTTACTGAAAAAGCATGGCCGGCCGGTCGACCTGAAAGATGCGCTTCGGCGCAGCGCTGGCCTATCGGCGACGATCCACCGTCTCAAGCCTAAAAAGACCGGCAGGGCGAGTCGTAAATAGAATACCTAGGGTAAAACTCATTATTTGCGCGGCCGCGACGCTGAAAGGCCCGCGTCCCTTCGGGTTGCGGCGAAAATCGCCGCCGGGTCGAAGGGCTCGACCGTATTCCCCGATACGCTCTTTGCCCTTCTCCTGCCCGGCGAGCGATTTTGGCTGCAACGCGGCTCGCGGAAATAAATAATGAGTTTTGACCCTAGCGTTTCGGCTTCCACAATTTAAGCAACGGTCCCTTTGCGCCGAATACGGGGTCTTCGCCGGGCCGCCTCACCTTCTCGACCGATCCGACGCTCCGCTCATGCTCCTCGGCGGTACCCCTGCACTCGTCGTACGTGCCGGACGGCGGATAGGCGCCAACCACCAGAAAGTCCTTGCTCGCACTCAGGCATTGATGGCCGGTGCCAGCGGGAAGGATTACGATATCGCCGGCGCCGAATTTGAATGTGCGACCGCGGTCGCCGCCGAGCCGAACTTTGGCACTGCCGCGCGCGACCCCAAGCACTTCGTGAATGCGCGAGTGATAGTGCAAATAATCGTAGATGCCGTTGCGCCAGCTGTCGCCCCAACCGTTGTTTTCGAATAGGCATTCCATAACCGCGGCGGGATCGAGCGTGCGCGGCAGCTGGACCGCGTTCCAATAAACGATCACTGGCCATCGTGGGTGATTCGGAATCGCGCCGTCGTCGCGGAAGCGAAACATGCCGCGTTTGCCTCGCCGCAGCAGCCCCGCGATCCGGTCGGAGGTGGGACGCTGCCAGCCGGTAATCCGCTCCGTTGATTTCTTTACGTCTTCCAGCAAAGCCATAGCCGAGCATCGTCGTAAGAGGCTTATTTCAGCTGCCTTTTCAACGGCGGCGGCAACGCGTTTGTTCCGCAGGACGCGGGAGCC
>Ga0187819_10000349_pt1 | contig 22728 bp, 9 predicted proteins | sample NC_wetland_sal_i_15_FD_132411 | JGI IMG/M metagenome (GOLD analysis project Ga0187819, IMG submission 132411) | Wetland sediment microbial communities from Neuse River Estuary, North Carolina, USA - SO4_4 | ecosystem: Environmental > Aquatic > Freshwater > Wetlands > Sediment | place: USA: North...
GGCAGTTGGCCAAAGCGCCAGGCTTTGCCGCGGTCGCTATCATCACGCTCGCACTCGGCATCGGAGCGAACACGGCCATCTTCAGCTTACTCGACCAGGCGCTGCTGCGCACTCTGCCGGTAAAGGACGCCGATCGTCTCGTGGTCCTGCAATCTTTTGGCACTTTCAACGGCCACACCAGTTCCCGCACGGATGAGAACTTTTCTTTCTCCTACCCCATGTATCGCGATCTCCGCGATCACAACTCCGTTTTCAGCGGCTTGATCGCCACCGACAAGGTCGAACTGGGAGTGCAATGGCGCAACCGGCCTGAGCTGGTCGACGCCGAATTAGTTTCCGGAAACTATTTCGATGTGCTGGGTGTGCAACCCGCGCTGGGTCGTATGTTGGTTGCATCCGATGACGTAGTACCCGATGCGAATCCAGTTGCGGTTTTGAGCTTTAGCTACTGGCAGCGTCGCTTCGGAGCGGACCCTACTGTCGTGAACCAGAGCATCCTGATCAACGGCCGGCCCTTCACCGTCCTCGGAGTCGCACCGCCCGGCTTTCACAGCGCGGTCATGGGCGACACTCCCGATCTGTTTGTGCCGATGACGATGAAATCCGAGATAAGGCCGGGCATCACCGATCTGCTCGATCGCAAATCCCGCTGGCTCAACATTGTTGGAAAGCTCAAGCCCGGACTGACGCGCGAGCAGGCCGAAGCCGGCATCAATCCTCTGTGGTACTCCATCCGTGCCGAAGAACTAAAACAACGTGGACACAGCTCCGAGCGCTTCAAGGAAAGCTTCCTGACCAAATCGCATCTGTTCGTGCGCGACGGGGCCAAGGGATTTTCTCCTCTCCGTGCCGACGTACAGGAACCCCTGCTCATCATCATGGGTATGGTTGGGCTGGTGGCGCTGATGGCCTGCGCCAACGTGGGCAGCCTTCTGCTGGTTCGAGCCGCGGGACGTATCCGCGAAATGTCTGTTCGCTACGCGTTGGGAGCCAAGCGTGCACGCGTGCTGCAGCAGTTGTTGGTCGAAGGCCTGTTGCTCGGCCTGGCGGGAGGCGCGCTTGGGATCGCGATCGCTCCCCGCATTTCGGCGTGGCTGATCAATATGATCTGGAGCCGCACGGCAGGAGATCTTCCGTTTTCCTCGCACCCGGATCTGCGGATATTGTTGTTCAATTTTTCCCTGGCGCTGCTGGTAAGTCTGCTCTTTAGTCTCGCTCCCGCGGCACAGTTCTGGCGTCCGAATCTGACTCCGGCACTCAAGCAGCAGGTGATGACCGCTGGTGGAGGGCCGCTGCGCTTCCGGCGCATTGCGGTCGCGGTCCAGATCGGATTGAGTCTTCTTGTGCTAGTGGCTGCAGGACTGTTCGTGCGCACCTTGCACAACCTGAAGTCGGTGAACGTGGGCTTTGCCACAGACCATCTGGTCACCTTTGGCGTTCAGCCGACGCTCGCGGGATACCGGCCTGATCAAGCCCGAGATCTTAGTCAGCGTGTTCTGCAAACTTTGGTGGCGCTACCGGGCGTGCGATCGGCCGCGGGCACTACCGATCCCGAACTCGCAGACGACAACACGTCGAACAACATCACCCTGGATGGCTATACGGCAAAAGAGAACGAGGACATGAATGCGGAATCACCACAGGTGAGCCCCGGCTATTTTTCGACGATGGGCATGCCTCTTATCGCTGGCCGCGAACTCAGCGAGCAAGACCGTGATGGAGCTCAGAAAGTCGCGGTGGTGAACGAGAGTTTTGCCCGCCACTATTTCGGAGAGCCTCAACGAGCCGTAGGCCATTATTACTGCAATGGCGCGGGAAATGTGAAGCCCGACACTGAGATCGTCGGCGTTGTGAAAGACGCAAAGCATACTGGCGTTCGACCGGAGATCGTGCGCACCATTTTCACGCCCTATCTTCAGGATTCGAATCTGGGCGCGATGACCTTTTATGTCCGCACCTGGCAGTCTCCGGAAAGCGCAGAGGCAACGATCCGGCGCGCCATGCAAACTCTCGACTCCAAGCTCGTTCTCGACAACTTCCGAACCATGCAGGAACAGATCGATGACAACCTGACCGCCGAGCGGGTAATCGCGATTCTGGCGTCGGCCTTTGGCATGCTTGCTGTGCTTATGGCCGCCGTCGGCCTGTATGGTGTCTTGGCCTATTCGACGGCGCAAAGAACTCGCGAGATCGGCATTCGCATTGCTCTCGGCGCAGGCCGCACTTCCGTGATGCGCATGGTGCTGGTTGAAGTGCTGTGGCTCGCCGGGATCAGCATTGCGGTCGCATTGCCGGCTTCGCTCCTGCTCACTCGTGCAGCTCGCAGCCAGTTGTTCGGTATTTCGAGCAGCGATCCCCTGACTCTCGCCGTGGTAACTCTGGTGGTCGCAGTGGTGGCGCTCGCATCTGCGCTGCTCCCGGCGCGGCGGGCGGCCAAGATCGATCCGATGGTGGCACTGCGATACGAATAAGGAGACTCGGTGAACAGGTTGATGCAAGATTTCCGCTACGCACTGCGCCAGTTTCGCAAGAGCCCCGGCTTCATTTCGGTCGCGGTCATTACTCTAGCGCTGGGGATCGGGGCGAACACCGCAATCTTCAGCGTAATCAATGCTGTCCTACTGCGGCCTCTCCCGTATCGAGACTCCGGCGCGCTCGTCAAGGTGTGGGGAACGAACCCGAAGAAGGGCGTTGATGTAGACCCGATGTCTCCCGGCGACTTTCAGGACTTTCGCAGTCAGAGTCGCGTGTTTCAAGAGCTTGGGTCCTCGACCGATCAGGTTTACAACTTGACGAATGCCGGTGATCCGGAATCGCTACTCGGGTACCAGTTGTCGGCGAATTTCTTTGGCTTGCTCGGCGCGGGCCCAATCGTAGGGCGTACGTTCGCTTCCGGTGAGGACATTTCCGGACACGACCACGTTGTGGTGCTCAGCTACCGCCTGTGGCAGCGACGCTTTGGCGGCAATCCGGAAGTCTTGGGAAAGGCCGTCACCCTGAACGGCGAACCGTACACCGTGATCGGAGTGATGCCCAAGGAGTTTTATTACCCAGTCCGAGACAACGAACTGTGGACGCCGTTTGTGATTCCGCCTGCGGCGTTGACCGACCGAAGCGTACGTTTTCTGCGTGTGCTGGCGCGACTGAAGCCTTCCGTTTCTTTGCAGCAGGCGCAGGCTGAAGCCGACACGATTGCCGCGGGTATCGCGACACAGCACCCGGAGACGAACACCGGACAGAGTACGCGCATCGTCTCTGTAGAGGAGGAAGCCACACGCGATATCAGGCCTGCGCTCCTTGCCTTGATGGGGGCCGTCGGCTTCGTGTTGCTGATCGCGTGTGCCAACGTGGCCAATCTGCTACTGGCGCGCTCCGTTCGCAGGCGCGGAGAAATTGCGGTTCGGGCTGCGCTGGGCGCCAGTCGCTGGCAACTCGTGCAACAGTTCCTTGCCGAGAGCGTGCTGCTCGGTTTGATCGGGGGGGCGCTTGGGGTCCTGCTGGCCTCCTTGAGCGTCAATTCACTGGTCCGTATGTTTCCTCCCACGGTTTCGAACCTGAACATTCCTCGCGTCGAGAGCATCCCGGTCGACGGCAAAGTACTTGGATTTGCGCTCGTCGTTTCGCTGCTGACCGGTGTCTTGTTCGGAGTCGCCCCGGTGCTTCGTTCGGGGACCAATTTGCGTGATTCTCTGCAAGAGGCGGGCAGGGGGCTTCGCGGTTCTCGCGCTGGAGCTTTCCGAGGTGCGCTTGCCGTCTCCGAGATCGCGTTATCACTTGTCCTGCTGGTCGGAGCTGGACTCTTGGTCAAGAGTTTCGTTGATCTGATGGGAAGAAAGTTAGGCTTCACGTCCGACGGTGTTTTGACTTTCAGGGTGATACTGCCAGACGCAAAATACGCTTCCGAAACACAACAGAGAAACTTTGCCGATCAGGTGCTGCGCGGTGTTCAGGGTCTGCCGGGCGTACGCTCGGTGGGAACCATCACCTTTCTTCCGTTGAGCGGCTGGTATAGCGTCCGAAGTTTCAGCATCGTCGGAAGCACATCTGAAAACCGCTCGGCCGGGCCTCCCGTCGTGTGGAGCGCGGCCAGTCCTGACTTTTTCCATACCATGGAGATTCCAACACTCCGCGGACGCAGCTTGACCGATCAGGATTCTGCGAGTGGCGAGCCGGTCGCTGTAGTCAGTCAGTCCCTGGCGCGGCGGCATTGGCCTGATGGAAACCCCATCGGTGAATTAGTGACTCTGCAGTACGAGAAGACACCCCGCAAAATCGTGGGAGTCGTCGGCGATGTGCGCCACTTCGGCGCGATTGAAGATGCGACGCCTCAGGTGTATGTCCCTTACCAGCAAGCTTCGGCGCCCTTGTTCTGCTTTGCCGTTCGCACCGACTTACCGAATCCCCTGAGTCTCGCCACTGCGGTGCAACGTGCAGTCTGGGCGATTGATAAAGATCAGCCTGTGTCCCATGTCATGACCATGAATCAACTGGTCTCCGAATCGGTCGCTCCGCAGCGGGTGCTGATGGTCTTGCTTGCGGGCTTCGCCGGGTTGGCGCTGGTTCTGGCAGCGGTCGGGGTTTATAGCGTAATGGCGTACAACGTGGTAGAACGCACGCGCGAGATCGGCATTCGGATGGCGCTCGGCGCCGGAAGAGGGGAAGTGCTTCGCCTGACTTTGCTGCGAGGGATGGCGCTAACCCTTCCGGGCATAGGACTCGGAATCGCTGGAGCATGGATGCTAACCCGTTTCTTGTCGACCCTGCTGTACGGTGTAAAACCGACCGATCCAGCCACGTTTGTTGTAGTTTCCATGATCTTGATTTGCGCCGCGTCTTTAGCCAGCTACATTCCCGCGCGGCGAGCTGCAAAGGTTGATCCCATGGTGGCGTTGCGTTACGAATAGAAAACTGGAGTTCGCTATGAATGGATTGTTTCAGGATTTTCGTTACGCGGTGCGCCAGTTACGCAAGAATCCGGGTTTCACCGCCGTCGCGATTTTGACTCTGGCCCTCGGACTGGGTGCGAACACTGCGATCTTCAGCGTGATTGATGCGGTTCTGCTGCGCCCTCTTCCTTTCCATGCCCCCAGCCGCCTAGTGGTGGTGAAGCCCACCGAACCCGGCCGGCGGGACGATATTGGAGTGTCCTACCCCACGTTCTTGGATTGGCGAACACGGAACCATGTCTTTGACGGTCTCTCTGTATTCCGGGAAGACGATTTCACACTGACCGGCCGAGGCGAGCCCGCTCATCTGACTGGCGCTGTTGTTTCCGCCAATATCTTCTCAGTGCTCGGCGTTCTTCCTGTTATCGGCAGAGATTTTGTCCCCGAGGAAGACCAGCCCAATGGCAGAGGCTTGCCCATCATCTTGAGTCACAGCCTTTGGCAAAGCCGCTTCGGATCCGATCCGAAAATCGTTGGCCAAAGCCTCACTTTGGATGGCCAAACGTTCACCGTCGTGGGCGTGATGCCCCCGGGGTTTCAGTTTCCGGTACAGCGCACGCCGGTGGAATTCTGGACCACTATCGCTCTCGATACCGAGGGCGCAACTCCGATGACTTCCCAGCGCGGCGCTGGATACCTGGACGTCATCGCCCGCTTGAAAGCACAGGTCACGATCGAAACGGCACAGACCGAAATGGCGGGAATTCAGGACGGCCTCAATCGGCAATATCCGGAAAACCGGCCCAAAGGGATCAGCGTTGTTCCGGAAGCCGATGCCGTGGTGGGCGCGATGCGTCAGGGCCTGTTCATTCTTCTCGGAGCCGTCGGCCTAGTTTTGCTCATTGCCTGCGCGAATCTGTCGAATTTGTTGCTGGCCAGAGCCACGACCCGTCATAAGGAGATCAGCGTGCGCACGGCGTTGGGGGCGACGCGCTGGATGATCGTTCGGCAGTTGCTGGCAGAAAGCGCTTTGCTCGCGACCGTGGGCGCCGCGGCCGGACTCGCGTTGGCCGCGTGGGGAATCAAGTTGCTGACGGCGTTGGCGCCGGGAGACCTGCCAAGAATTACGGAGAGCGGCATCAACCTGCAGGTTCTGATCTTCACCGGGTTGGTCGCGGTCTTGACCAGCATCCTGTTTGGGCTCGTTCCGGCCCTGCAGGCGGCGAAGCCCGAATTAGCTGCCTCGCTGAAGGAAGGCGGCCGGAGCGGTACGGAGACTCAGACGCGCAGCCGCCTGCGGTCTGCGTTGATCGTCACGGAAACGGCTCTTGCCATGATCCTGCTGGTTGGTTCGGGTCTGTTGCTGAGAAGCCTTCTGGGTTTGGGAAGAGTCGATCCCGGCTTTGCCAAGGATCACGTCATCACCTTCGGGCTCGACCTGCCCGACCGTTACGGACACCCTCAGAGAGTCGCCTTCTATCGCAGCCTGTTGGAGCGGGTTCGCGCCACTCCCGGTGTGCGTTCCGCCAGCGCCGCGTTTCCGCTTCCTCTTTCGGCGGATGACGTCAAGACGACCTTCGAAATTGAGGGCCGTCCCATGAAGCACTCGGAGTATCCGGTTACGACCTTCCACATCATTGATCGCGATTATTTCCGCTCCTTGGGCATCCCGCTCTTGAGCGGCCGCTCATTCAGCGTCCAGGACGACGCCGTGGGAGCGACACCGGTCGTCATCATCAGCCAGAGGCTTGCGCGCCAGATCTTCCCGGGAGAGGATCCGATTGGCCGGCGGATCAGGCCTAACATCTCGAGTGGACCGGGTGACGCACCCATGCGCGTCGTCGTGGGCGTGGTCGGGGACGTAAAAGCCGAAGGGATGGGTGCTCCCTCCATTCCAGAATCCTATGTTTCTTATGCTCAATTGCCCTTCGCTCCCATGTCGGTGGTGGTCCGCACAGAAATCGCTCCCGCGAGCATGGTGCCCACGCTGACGAGGGAGGTTCAATCCCTGGACAACACCCTCCCTCTGTTGCACGTGAAGACTCTGGATGAGTATGTGGACGATTCCATCGTTGGGACGCGCTTTGAAACCTTCCTCCTCGGAACCTTCGGGGTGCTTGCGTTCTTGCTCACGGCAGTTGGACTTTACGGGGTGATTTCGTACACCGTGGTTCAGCGGACCCGAGAGATGGGCATTCGGATCGCGTTGGGTGCGGATCGCACCGCAATCCTCGGCATGGTCGTCAAGAACGGAGCGCTTCTGGCTTGCGCTGGGGCTCTCATTGGCTTGGCCGCCGCGTTTCTTCTGACGCGGCTCATGGCCAGCTTGCTGTTTGGCGTGGGTCCGACGGATCCTGTGACGTTCTTCTGCGTTCCGATCGCACTGATTACTGTCGCCCTGTTCGCCAGCTACATTCCCGCTAGGCGAGCTGCAAAGGTTGATCCCATGGTGGCACTGCGCTACGAATAGAAATCCAGACTGATGAAACGAGAGTGAAATGATCCGACTCAAAAACATAGACCGCAGTTACAAAACTGGCGCCGGACGAACCTGGGTGCTGCGCCGCGTGAACCTCGACATTCGCGAAGGCGAGTTCATCACCGTGATGGGACCATCCGGAGCAGGGAAGTCATCGCTCTTAAACGTCCTTGCCCTTCTCGACGACCAATGGGAAGGCGAGTACTGGTTTCGCGAGCAAGGCGTCCACGATCTGAAGCGCAAGCAGCGGGCTGACTTGGCCAAGAAAAATGTCGGGATGGTCTTCCAGAGCTACCACCTGCTCGACGACCTCACCGTGCAGGAAAACATCGATCTGCCGCTCTCCTACAAGGACATTCCGCGCAATCAGCGGCAGAGTCTGGTCGCCGACACGCTCGATCGCTTCCAGATCGTGGCTAAGAAAGACCTCTATCCCAGCCAGCTCTCCGGCGGACAGCAGCAGCTTGTGGGCATCGCGCGAGCCGTGATCCACAAGCCTCCGCTCCTGCTGGCCGATGAGCCTACCGGCAACCTGCACTCGACCCAAGCCAAGGAGATCATGGAATTGTTCCGCGCCTTGAATGAGCAGGGGACCACGATCGTACAGGTCACGCACTCGGAAGCGAACGCGGCGTATGGAAGCCGCACCATTCAACTACGGGATGGATGGCTGGTGGGGGACACAGCCAATCCATCGCTCACTCAGCCGGCGGAGGTCAGCGCATCGTGAATGTTTCTGGGACCACTTTCTTGAAACGGGGAACGACCTTCATTTGCATTCACGCGATGCTGGCCTCGACGCTTCCGGCGCAGACATCCAGCCCCGCGGCGACCCCTGCACCGCAGGTTGCAGCCGCCCCGACCGCTGTTTCGTCGAGCAACCTTCCAGTTCGGTTTGACATGCCCAAATCGCACAACCCGCTTAATGCGTATGCCCCAGACTATGTTCCTGAGCCGGTGTTGGCGAACTCACCGCGTCTTGATCGGCTCGTCCGGGAAGGCAAGCTCTATCTTTCGTTGAAAGACGCGATCGATCTTGCGCTCGAAAACAACCTGGACCTGGCGATTGCCCGCTACAACCTTCCGATCGCGAACACAGACATCCTGCGCACGCAAGCCGGCGGATTTTTTCGCGGCGTAAACACCGGCGTGGTTCAGGGAACGCCTGGAGGAGGAGTCGGTGGCTTTGGCACCGGTGCTCCGGGCGCGGGCGCCGGCGGCACAAGCAGTGGCGCTGGAGGAGCCGGAGCAGGCGCGTCTGGTTTGGTTCAGTCGACTCTCGGTACCGGAACCAACGTATCTTCCTATGATCCCTTCATCAGCGCCAATGGCGGCGACGAGCATCAGACTTCGCCCGTCGTCAACCAGGCGGTGTACGGCGTTCCGTCGCTGCAACTCAATACCGGGCAATTCAACCTCAATTATTCTCAGGCCTTTGCCACCGGAACCAGCATCAATTTCTCCTTCAACAACGCGCGCCAGACGACGAATAGCCCGTTCTTCACCCTGTCTCCGACTCTTACCTCGGCATTCCGCTTCGGTATTCAGCAGGAACTGCTTGCTGGATTTGGATTCGGCCCCAATCTGCGCTATTTGCGAATCGCGAGAAACAATAAGAAGATCTCAGACATTGCTTTCAAGGACCAGGTGATCGCGACCGTAACGCAGATCGAGAACATGTACTGGGATCTGGTGAGCGCTTACGAGCAGACGCAGGTAAACGAGCAATCTTCGGCTTTCGCCCAACAAACGCTCGACAATGCTCGAAAGCAATTGAAGTTGCAGAGCATTCCGGAGATGGACGTCCTGCGTGCCGAAGCGGAGGTTTCCAAGCGGGACCAGGAATTGACCGTGGCCCGTACCAGTCTCCAGTTCCAGGAGACGCTCATGAAGAATGCCATTACCAAGAGTCTGGATGATCCAACACTTGAGGCGATGCCGGTCGTTCCCACGGACCGGACAGAGAGTGTGTCGCCCCAAGCGAGCCAGTCGATCCAGGATTTGATTACGGCGGCGCTGAAGGGCCGACCCGAGCTCGCGGAGTCCGATATTGACCTAGTGAACCGCCAGATCAGCCGGCGCGCAGCCCGTAACGCCTTGTTGCCGTCACTTTCGGCGGTGGGTTTCTATTCAGGAGCAGGGCTGGCAGGCCCCCTAAATCCCCTTTGCACCCAGGGCTGCAGCGCAAACGTGCCGGTTGATTTCGCAGGTGCCCTGACCAACACATTCAACAACTCATCCCCTGACTACTATGTAGGATTGAACTTGAACATCCCGCTCCGGAATCGCGTCGCAAAAGCCGACCAGTACCGCTCGGAACTCGAGTACCGGCAAGCCGAACTGCGCTTGGAACAACTGAAGAAGCAGGTCCGCATTGAGGTCCGCAACGCTCAATATTCGGTCGAGCAGACCGGAGCGCGTGTCCAGGCTGCCCGCAAGGCCCGTGATCTCGCCCAGCGCACCTTCGACATCACCAAGAAAGAACAAGACCTGGGTGCAGGATCCAGCTATCAGACGCTCTCAGCCCAGCGGGATCTCGCGCTGGCCGAACTAGACCTGGTCACCGCGATGACCGTGTTTGAAAAAGCAAAAGTTGAACTTGATCGGGCAACCGGTGCGACTTTGGAACATAATGGCATTCAGCTTCAAAATGCGGTCAACGGCACAGTTGGTGATACCATCAGCGCCGCGACCCCGTAAGAGGACCATGCCGACTTCCACCAAAACCGGATCTCTCCCCGCCGTCACCCCGGCGAAGGGTAGCTTCGAGCGGCCCCGAATTTTGGCGGCCGACGACCAGCAGCATGTTCTTGAGGCTCTGGAGCTTCTCCTGCGCCCCCAGGGATACGAAGTTGAGACCGCGAGATCGCCTGCGCTGGTTCGCGATGCGCTGGCCACGGGCTCCTATGATGCCCTGCTCATCGACTTGAACTACACGCGGGACACAACCTCCGGCCAGGAGGGGCTTGACCTTCTGTCTGAAATCGTTGCCCTCGACAACTCAATTCCCGTTATTGTGATGACTGCCTGGGCCAATATTGAGCTGGCAGTCGAGGCCATGCGTCGCGGGGCGCGGGACTTCATCCAGAAGCCATGGGAGAACGAACGGCTGCTCACAATTCTGCGGGTCCAGGTTGATCTGCGCAAAGCGTTACAGCGAGCGGAGCGCCTCGCGGCCCAGAATCGGCTATTACAGGCCGAGGGACGTCCCGAGTTCATTGCCACAGCCCAGCTCATGCAACCCGTCCTCGAGGCCATCACTCGTGTTGGGCCATCCGATGCGAACGTCCTGATCACCGGTGAACACGGCACGGGGAAAGAGGTTGTGGCGCGCACTCTGCACGCAGTCTCTCGACGTGCGCAGCGCCTCATGGTCTCCGTGAATACGGGAGCTGTGCCCGAAGGACTTTTTGAAAGCGAACTCTTCGGGCACGTCAAGGGTGCGTTCACCGATGCCCGTTCCGACCGCATCGGCCGCTTTGAGCTTGCCGATGGAGGCACGATCTTCCTCGACGAAATTGGAAACATACCCATTCGCCAGCAGGCGAAGTTGCTGCGAGTGTTGGAGGCCGGTGAGATTGAGCGTGTCGGCGCGTCCCGCGCTGTACGCGTCGACGTCCGCGTTGTGTCCGCTACGAATGCCGACCTGCGGGCGGCCTGTGCTTCCGGACAGTTTCGAGAAGACTTGCTCTTCCGGCTGAACACGGTCGAGATCCACGTGCCGGCATTGCGCGAACGGCGCGAAGACATTCCGGCGCTTGCCGTACACTTTCTCACCCGCTACGCATCCCGCTACCGCCGTCCCATCGAGGGGTTCGAGGCTTCCGCGTTGCAACTGCTCATGCAATACTCCTGGCCGGGCAACGTTCGGGAACTTGAGCACACTCTCGAGCGCGCCGTCCTGATGTGCCGTGGCAACGAGATCCAGCGCGCAGACTTGGGATTAGATATGCTGCGGCCCCAGAGCCAGAACCTCGAAGAACTCAGCCTCGAATCGGTGGAGGCCATTCTCATCCGCAAGGCATTGCAGCGTTCTCAGGGGAATGTGAGCCAGGCGGCGGAGACCCTGGGCCTCAGCCGTGGCGCCCTCTACCGACGGATGGAGAAGTATGGGCTCTAGCCCGCGAGGGACGCCTAATCCCGGCGGGCGCAAGCCTCCAAAAAAGCGGGTTCGCCTCCTATATGAGCGGCGAGTCAGTATTTACGCGCTGCTGGTGGCGCTTCCCGGCCTGCTCGTCGCCGGTATCTTCATCTGGCTGCAACCGTGGACGCTGGAGTCTAAGCTGGCGCTGATGTTTGCCGTATTGTTCGTGTGGTGGCTGCTGGCCATGGCCCTCCAGGAGCAGGCTACCCACCCGTTGCAGACTCTTGCGAATGTGATCGCCGCTCTGCGCGAAGAAGACTACTCGTTCCGCGCTCGGGGAGCTGCCACCGATGATGCGCTCGGCGAACTCTCCATCGAAGTGAATGCTTTGGCGGACTTGCTCGCCGACCAGCGGATTCGGGCCATTGAAGCCGCTGCCCTGTTGCGCCGCGTGATGGAAGAGATCGAAGTCCCGCTATTCACGTTTGATCCTGACCAGGTCCTGCGCCTTGTAAATTCCGCTGGCGAACGTCTCTTGCAGCAAAGCTCCGTCAGGCTGCTGGGGCGTACTGCAAAAGAGATCGGCTTGGCCGCGTGCATGGATGCTGAAAGTGAGACCGTGGTTCCGCTCCCATTCCAGGGCCCGAACGCTCGCTGGCTAGTTCGGCGCAGTTCGTTCCGCCAGAAAGGTGTGCCACACACGCTCATTGTTCTGTCGGATGTGAGCCGTGCTCTGCGCGAGGAGGAACGAGGAGCATGGAAACGTCTGATTCGCGTGCTGGGCCACGAACTGAACAACTCGCTCACTCCGATCAAATCGATTGCCGGTACGCTGCGTGTCCTGATCGCGAACGGGTCTTTGCATTCGGATCAACCGGAGGACTTTGAACGTGGGCTTTCCATCATCGAAGCCCGCGCCGATTCCCTCAACCGTTTCCTGCAGGCATACCGGCGACTCGCCCAAATGCCGCCACCCATCGTACGGAAGATCGAGCTTGCCCCAATTGTTCACCGCGTGGCTGCGTTGGAGGCAAGCTTGCCGGTGCAGGTACTTCCCAGTCCACCGGCTGAGTTGATGGTGGACCCCGATCAACTCGAACAAATGCTGATCAACCTGATGCGAAACGCCGTCGAGGCTGCGCTGGAGCCGCAGCACGCTCCCGCCGCTCACAACGGAGGAGCAGCACCGCTCGTCTTGTCGCGCGAGCCTCAGGTGGTGGTACGGTGGGAACTCACCGACAAAGATCTGATTCTCACCATCGAAGACAACGGGCCCGGGCTCGGCAATCCCGCCAACGTCTTCGTTCCCTTCTACACAACCAAGCCATCGGGCAGCGGAATCGGTCTGGTACTTTCGCGGCAGATCGCGGAAGCCCACGGCGGTTCAATCGAACTCCTGAACCGCACCGACCAGAAAGGCTGCCAGGCAAGAGTGGTGCTGCCCCGCACCCAACCCCCGGCTTAGTGCGCCCCTAAGGGATCGTGGCAGTGCTGAGCAAGCGCGGTGTCCAGATCAACGAGATGTGATTGTGAGCCACTTCTGTATGCATAAAGACTACTGGCATTGGTGAAGTGAGCAGCGCGGGCTCGATTTGGGCCACCGTAGCATCGGGTAGATCAAGCTGTGAACGACAACCTGGGACTGGAGGCACCTGACGGAGTGGTTCACGGCCCACAAGCCGACTTCTGGCCCTCGTCGTTAAGAACCTGTCCCGGGCATAACTTCTGAGTGGCCCGTGACTCCGGTGAAAGTCCGCTGTGTGATCCTTTGATTCGGTCGCAAACGAGATCGATTAAGACAACATGCTATTTCAGCTGGGAGGAGTCGTTCGCCGACAAGACACAAAACTTTACGGTGGCCTTGAGGTGCTCAGACTATCATCGCTTCACAGGCGGCAGCGCGGCGTCCGCAAGGATTCTTTCATGATCGCAATGGGCAAGCTGGTTTTCCGGTGTCTGCTTCTCAGTTTGACCCTGTCGCTTGCCTTCGACAACGCCCGTGCGCAAAGTCAGCCTGCACAGACTCAGCCTGCTGGAGCGGCCGGCGGAACGATTCGCGGCATAGTGAAGTCGGGCAATATGCCGATTCCCGGTGCAGCCGTTTCCATCTCTCTTGCATCTTCCGATCAGAAAATCTCCGTTTGGACCGATGTTGATGGCAGCTATTCCGCAACCGTTCCGTCCTTTGGCTCGTACACCGTACAAGTGCAGATGGTCGCATTTGCAAACAGCACGCAGCAGGTTGTGATCGATGCTTCCCACCAAAGTGTGTCCGCGAATTTTGAATTGACCCTCTTGTCTCGCACCCGCGAGCCGAGCCCTCAGCCTCGAAGGCCCAATGGCCCGACCGGCAATCAGCGTGGCTTTCAAACGCTTTCTGCACTGCAGAATCTTGCGGCTCAGGACGCGGACGGCAATACGATGAGCGACGTCGTACCGTCGGGCATGCCGGTCCCAGGAATTGATCCCAACAGCGCAACTGAGTCCATTGCCGTTTCGGGGAACAATTCGAATCCGCTGAACGCGATGAGTGGAGACGAACTGCAGCAACGCATCAATGATGCTCGCCAGCAAGGTGGCGGCTTTGGATCCGGCGGATTTGGCGGACAAGGGGGATTTGGCGGTGGCGGACCTGGACGCGCGATGACGATTACCGGCCGCCGCGGCTTTGATATTAATCATCCTCACGGCTCGATCTACTACGGCATCGGCGACTCGGCGCTCAATGCCGCGCCTTATGCGCTCGCCGGCGAACCTGCCACCAACCCGGGATATGTGCAGAACAGTTTCGGCGCTTCAGTTGGCGGCCCTCTCAACATTCCCAAGATCTACCACGGCGGCACCAAGACGTTCTTCTTCGTCAATTACAACGGCAAGCGTGGGGAGAATCCGTTCGACCAGTTTTCTACCGTTCCCACACTGCTGGAGCGGCAAGGAAACTTTTCCCAGACCACTTACACGTCAGGTGCGGAAGCGGGACAGCCGGTCGAGCTGTTCAATCCCACGAACAACACTCCTTATCCCGGCAACATCATTCCGGGATTCGCTTCGCAGACTTGCCCTCCCGCTGGGTCGTCCACCGGCGCAGCTGGTTTGCTGCAATATATTCCATGTCCGAACTTGCCGGGCAATTACCAAAACTTCCATTTCGTGACTTCCGCGACCAACGACAGCGACGATCTGAACGTGCGCATCAATCACACGTTCGGCGCTGCATCTGCAGGGGGAAGGCGCGGCGGCGGACGTGGCGCTCCACGCAACAACCTGACCCTTGGCCTCCACTATCACGGGTCGAGCGCCACCATTACAAATCCGTTTCCCAGCGTCGGTGGCAGCACCAGCGTTCGCAGTTTTGATGTGCCCATCGGCTACGTTCGCAGCATCGGCAAGTTGACTAACAGCGTGCGCTTCGACTTCAACCGCAGTCGTACGCGCACGCAGAATCTCTATGCGTTTAACGATGACATCACGAGTGCGGTGGGAATCACCGGGGTCTCGACCAATCCGTTCGATTGGGGATTGCCCAATCTTTCCTTCACCGACATTGCCAGTCTTCAAGACGTCAACCCCCAGCTTCTGCGCAACCAGACCTACACATTTTCAGACAACGTAGTTTGGAATCATGGCAAGCATAGTTGGCGCTGGGGCGGTGACTTCCGGCGCGTCCAGCTCAACACCGAGACCAGCAGCAACGCTCGCGGTTCTTTCACCTTCAGCGGCTACAACACCTCCGAACTGGTGCCCTGCAATCCATGCCAGCCCGGTCAGACCGTGCAGCAAGTGTCGGGCACAGGATTCGACTTCGCCGATTTCCTGCTCGGATTTCCCCAGACGACTTCCGTCCAGTATGGCCAGGACAACTACCATTTTCACGGCAACTATTGGGACCTGTATGTACAGGATGAATGGAAAGTTCGTGGAAATCTAACCTTGAACCTGGGCGTTCGTTACGAATATGTTTCACCGCTCACCGAAGAGAACAACCGGATCGCGAACCTCGACCTCTCGCCGGGAGTATTGAACCCCGGGCTCGGCGCGCCGGCCGTCGCGGTCGTCTTACCCGGACAAACAGGGCCTTACAGCGGAAGTCTCCCCAATAGCCTCGTTCGCCCCGATCACAATAATTTTGCGCCGCGCGTCGGATTTGCCTGGAAGCCGTTCCCCAAAACCGTGGTGCGTGGGGGCTACGGCATCAACTACAACACCGGCGCCTATCAGGGAATCGTGCAGCAGCTGGCCTTCCAGCCCCCATTCTCGACGACACAGACGAATATCCAAACCACCGCCGGCGAGCTTACGCTGCAGAGTGGCTTCCCCGCTTCTTCGACCGGCATCACCACAAATAGTTACGCGGTGAATCCCAATTATCGGCTGGGCTACGTACAGATTCGCAATCTTGACATCCAGCAGCAGCTGCGTCCGACTCTGTTGCTCAACATTGACTACACGGGAACCAAGGGTACAGACCTCGACATTCTCGAAGCGCCCAACCGCACGGCAACGGGCATCTTGATCCCCACTGCGCAGGCGTTCACTTACGAAAGCTCGGTCGGCAACTCCGAGGCTAATGCCGGATCCGTGCGCTTGCGTAAGCGCTTGTCCAACGGCTTCTCGGTCGGTGGCATCTACACATTTTCCAAGTCGCTCGACGACGCTTCTTCCATCGGAGCGGGAGCCACTTCGGGAGCGGCGCGCGCCGGACTCGGCGCCGGCGGTACCGCTGCGGGTGGCGGAGGTGGCTCGTCTGGCGGCGGAGCAGCGTCCGTGGCGCAAAATGCCCTTGATCTGTCGGCGGAGCGTGGTCTCTCCAGCTTTAATCAGACCCATCGGTTCACGGCAGATTATTTGTGGGAGCTGCCATTCGGACACGATAAACGCTGGCTCACCGGAAATACTCCGCTGCGCGCGATTCTTGGCGATTGGCAGTGGAGCGGAGACTGGACCATCGCGTCGGGCTCGCCCTTTACGCCACGCGTTTTGGGGAGCGCCGCCGAGATCGATCGCGGCACGAATGGCACACTGCGGCCCGACGTCGTTCCCGGCCAGTCCGTCAGCCTCTCAAATCCATCGATCGGCGAGTGGTTCAATACCGCTGCCTTCGCGTTGCCCACAGGACCGTATGGCAACGCCCGCCGCAACAGCATCATCGGCCCCGGGACTCTTCTGTTCGATATGGCCTTCACCAAGGTCATTCCAATGAAGGAGTCGCGCATTCTCGAGTTTCGTGCGCAGGCCACAAACATCTTCAACCGGCCGAATTACTCGTCGATCGATACCACGTTCAACTCGCCGACGTTCGGCCGCGTCACCGCGGTCGGCGCCATGCGGCAAATCACGATGACCGCCCGCTTCCGCTTTTGAGGAGAAACGCAGATGAATTCAGGCGCGAACACACCGGCGAACAAGTTTCTGGCGATGTCGCTCGCGCTCACCCTGCTCGGTTCGTCTCTGCCGGCGCAGCAGCCGGCGGATTACACCTTTCGCGTTCAGACCGATTTAATTCTGGTGAATGTTACGGTCCGGGACAAGAACGGAAATTTCGTTCGCGGTCTTAAACCGGAGGACTTCACGATTCTCGAGGACAACAAGCCTCAGAAAATAGTTTCGTTTGACGTCGAAGATGTGGATGCCGTGGCAAATCAGGATGTCGCTCAGACCAAGCCATTGGCCGGCGTGCCGACTGAACAGAGCAGTCCAGTGAGCGCGACCCCTTCGACCGCGGATTCCATGAATCAGTTCAAGGATCGTCGTCTGATCGTTCTATTTTTCGACCTCTCCGCTATGGAGCCGGACGAAATCGATCGCGCCGTGACCTCCGCGGAGCACTATGTCGACACACAGATGGCGCCAGCGGACCTGGTCTCGATCGTCTCTCTGGGCAGTGCGCTGCTGGTCAACCAGGATTTCACCGCCGATCATGACCTACTCAAGAAACAGCTTCAGGCCTTCGGAACAGGCAGCGGCCAGGGCTTCGAGGAAGGCACCACGGGCACGACCGAGGGTACGCCCGACACCGGCCAGCCTTTCACCGCCGACGACACCGAATACAACATCTTCAATACCGACCGCCGTCTGGAAGCGTTGCGTTCCGTCGCCGAGAGGCTTGCGCACCTTCAGCAGAAGAAATCTCTGATTTATTTCTCCAGCGGCATGGATCGCACGGGAATCGAAAATCAGTCCGAACTGCGAGCCGCCATCAACGCCGCCGTGCGCTCCAATCTCGCCATCTACACCATGGACCTGCGAGGCCTGCAGGCGCTCGTCGCCGGCGGAGAGGCGCAAAATGCGAGCCTGCGCGGCACTTCTGCGTATTCCGGCCAATCCATGATTAACGCCCTGAATTCCAACTTCACCACGCAGGAAACGCTGGTCACACTGGCGAGCGACACCGGCGGCCGTGCCTTTCTCGATTCCAATGATTTCAGCCAGGTCTTCAAAGGAGTGCAGCAGGATACGTCCACCTACTATCTTCTTGGTTATCGCAGCTCCAATCCCGCCCGCGACGGCTGCTACCGGCGCATTGCCGTGAAGGTGAACGTACCCAGCGTGAAAATCGACTACCGCCGCGGCTACTACGCGCCCGCCGATTACAAGCATTCCACAAAGGAAGACAAAGAACTTCAACTTGAGGAGGAACTTGCCTCCGAGCTGCCCACAACCGATCTGCCCCTGTATCTGAGCACTGCGTATTTTCGCCTTGAGGCCAACAGGTTTTTCGTTCCCATCTCGCTGGTCGTGCCAGGTTCGGAAATTCCTTTCACGCGCAGCAGTGACCGCGATAAGGCAACGCTGGATGTCATCGGCATGGTGCTCGATAGCCAAAAACATCCAGTCACTCGAATTCGCGACGCGGTCACCCTTGCGGTCGATACTTCGTCAGAAGTTCGCAAAAAGAACGTCCAGTACAACACCGGAGTGAGTCTGCCGCCGGGTAAATACCACCTCAAGTTTGTGGTCAGAGAAAACCAGACCGGCCGCATGGGCTCTTTCGAGACCGACCTAGACATCCCCGACCTCAAGTCACACCAGCTCAAGATGAGTTCGATTGTTCTCGCCAGTCAACTTCAACCCGCGAAGAAAGGCGCGATCCCCAGCCCGCTCATTCGCGATGGTTCGGAGATCATCCCCAATGTGACCCACGTCTTTTCTTCCGCGCAGCACCTGCGCCTTTACTACGAAGTGTATGACCCGGGCCACGCGAATCCGTCCGGCGCCTCGCAGGCCGGACAAGCCAAACCCGGCATTCACCTGCTCACGAACGTCGCGTTCTTCCGCGGCAAAGCCAAAATATTCGAAACCTCCCTCGCCGAGCTGACGGACTTGAATGCCCGCGACCGCCAGGCTGGTGTCTTCCAGCTCGACCTGCCTCTCAGTACTCTGGCGCCCGGCTTCTACACCTGCCAGGTAAACGTCATCGATGACGCCGCCGGTCAATTTCTTTTCCCGAGGCTGGCGCTGCTGATTCGCCCCGACAACTCCAGCGGCGCCCGTTAGGAACGAACAAAGGGCACGATTGCGGGAATTGCAGGTCTTCGGGAGGATTCTTGTATGCGAGAATAGTGCCGGCTGTGCACGTCGGCCAACCAGAAATCATCCAGAAACAAGCTCGGACGAATTCTCTGGATGATGTCCTCGATCCCGACTTCTGGCCAGCAATAACTTCCGGATTGCCCGTCATACGATGGGAATCGCCGACTACAGGCCGACCTATGAGGACCGATCAAGCTTCGACGAGGAGCGGACTGGACACTTCACGTTATGATTGGGCTCTAGGTTGGGGCTATCGGATGAACCGTCCTGGTTTGGAGAGTCAACAATCCACATAGTCGTAGATCCTGTCTCGGGTTTCGAAATCCTTGGTGTGTTCGGTATTCCTGTCTATGACATTTCCGAGGATTCAATGATCAGTATTTGTGGTATAAGGAGTGCCTTCCCTCTAGTGTCGATCGAAAGTCCGAGGATTCGGTGTGCCGTTGAGCTGAAAGGCTGGATGTGCTCGCGCGCGTGATCGTCGCGCATCCGAGTTCTCCTTCCTGCAGCGAGAAGGCAGCGCATATTTGCGCATGACACCTGTACCTGGACCTACTGATACTTTGCGTTCGAAGATCGGCTGCGAGCCAGCCCCAATCTAGCAGGAGGTTAAGCATGACAGAAGATCAGCTTTTTCACCATCATTCGATCTTCGCAATCATTACCCTTCTGGCATTGTTACTGTTGCCGCTATTGTTCGGCCCTTACCAAGTAAGTGCGCAAAGCACGTCGAACTCGGAGCTCGTGCAGGCGAGCATAGACACAACCGGCACGCCATCAATCGCCTCCAAGACGTTTGTGCTGAATTATACCGGCGCATTGTACGGGTACTATCGCATCGAGGAACCGGACCCCTCCGCCGGAAAGCTTGAGCCTCCTGATACTTTTCTCCATCACAACTGGAAGACGCCGCCGCTGCTGCTTGGCATGGGAGACAACTTCGGTCCGGAGTTCGGGGCAAGCATTCAAGAAGACCATTTAAAGTTGCCTGTGAACGGAAATCTGGACAAATTCACGGAGTCACCTGAATGTTATCTGCTTCCAACACAGCCGCCTCCGGGACACAAAGCTGTTCCCCCCGAAATTTATTACAAAGATGATGACCGGTTGCCGAAGATGGCAGAGTGCGACAACGTCGGCCGTTTCCTGATGTGGGCTGGCTACCGCGCCATCGTACCGGGCAAAGAGGACTTTCTATATTCGGCACGATGGCTGCGCAGAATGGCGCTTTTATTTCGGGGGGCAAGCGACCCCGGAGAATACAATCGAGCGTTTCCCGATGACGGTGGGAAAACCAACCCTTTCATTCAACGAGGTAAGATCGCAAGCCCCGACCACCGCATACACATGCTTGCCGCGAACTTGCGCGTGAAGTTCACGGTTGAAGGTTTTGACCTGAGACCGGATGGCGCCAAAGAGAAAGACAAGATTACCAAAGCTCTGAGCGAGATGTGTCCGTTGTTGTTTAGTTGGGATCCGCTGGGCTCATCGTTGGAGATGTGTCTTCCTGCCGCAGTAAAAGGGGATACGGTAACAAACGACACGGATTGGTTGAAACGATTGGACTCAACTGTGGATTCGATACGGGACTGCACCGGCACTGGGGACGATTGCATTCCAGTAGCACAAGCGATGAAACGCCAGGAGCAGAGTGATGTGAGCTTTCGCAAGCAACTGCTAGTGAATCAGACCAAAATCTTGCTGAGCACCCTTGATCCGGCGTCTTGGGCGAATTACTGTCCGCAAGAGGCAGCTCCGGTACTGCAGGTTCTGGCGACCTCCGCGGCCGCCGATGTGAGATCACTCGCGGACAAGTTAAAGTACGCCAAGCCTGACACCAAATTGAACGGGATTCCGCCGTTCTTTAGTTTGCATCCTGGTGATAAGGAAGCCTTCAGTGAGCTATCTGAACTTCCCGAGATATCAAAGAGCCAACCCTGCCAGAGTTTGCTGAAAGATCTGACAACCGTCGCCAATGATCTGCATCGCAGCTTCCGCCTCTGGGGCGAGAAACGGGCAATCTCTCCAACAGATACTGCACCTCCGGACGATCAGTCGGTGTTGTTTTCTCTGGAAGCTCGCCGGGCCAGCATCCACCTTCTGCTGAGAAAGATCGCTGACAAACAGAGAGACGTGGGCTACACCATCGCCGATCACGACAGGATGAGGACGCTGGTCGTCGGAGTAATGGGTCAGAAGACCATGGGCGCAGTTTCCCCGGCCAATTTGCAGTTATGCACCCAATGGAGGGAATTGAATGCGCAACCTGGAACAACAAATCTGAGCACCTGCCATGATATTGAGGGGCTGAAGTGGCCGAACTTCGATTCGAAGTACGGAAATGGCAGGCTTGTGGGCACGGTTCAAGCTGGCGACCCCGTCCTCGCAGTCACAACGGTTGTTCGCGCCGCGTGGGAAAGTAGCGGTCCATTCGATGAAGTAGTCGTCATGGCGCAGATGCCATTCACGGAGGCGGAGGAGCTGGCCGTGCGTGTACGCTCCGGTCTCAACAAGACCGAAGGTGAAGGCAGGACTCGCAACATGCCGCACGTTGACTTGATTGTGAGCGAAGCTCAACCGGGTCATACCACCCCATCCCAGGAGCTTCGATACGACTGGCGCTCGACCATCCCTGTTGTCGCGCCCAAGCCCGCTTGGTACATCACGCATAACGAAAAAACTCTCATTTGGCCAGTCTCAACCGTAAAGATCAGGCAACGAGTATCACGCGCGATTGACCAGATACTTACGAATGATCTGCCGGTCGACACGACCAAGCCGCAGAACGAAACGACCCAGGCGCAGGATGAAAGAGCGAGGACGACGGACCCTTTGACGACAATGAGCAAGCTGCTCTACGAATTGCTTACGGACGACACTTTCGACAAAAGACATCGCTCATTGGACTTATCGAGTTTGAAGACTTTGTGGGAAGCCTGTCACGGGGATCCGTGCCGGAACTCGGTGCTCCAGCAGTTCCTGCTGCAGCAGATTCATCGTCACTCGGATGCGGATGTGATTCTCTTAGAGCAGCGCGACTTCTATTTTGGACGACTGCTTCGGGGCTACGAAAAGAATAAAATGTGCGACTCCTTACCGGACGTGAGTCCGACACTCAGTCCGGATGTGCCGAACTATCCGAAAGAATATTGCAGAGTGCGAATTGCGCTCGACCGTGTGCTGTGGAAGGGTGACGTTTCCGAGAGAGTGATGGTAGACGGGAAGACCCTGCAAACCATGCTGACGACGGCCGAGGATGACAGCGATGAGGAGCAATCGCTGTTGGCTCGTGACACCGTAGGAGAGTGGCTTCTGACGTTTGGCGTGGTATCGGAGCCACCGCAGAACCTGTCTGCTGCCAGCATGGGTCCAAATGCGTTTTCGGTGCCAGGTGTGAGCTTCTGCAAGAGCAGGGGAGCGGACCCCGGAACCCCGCAGTACTGCGTCAATGGCCAGAAGATTACTGACGATGGGGCGTATTGGGTCTCCACCAGCGATCATCTTGCTCAAGACAGTCAATTGTACAGAGTACTCAAATCTCTGGACACGAACTACCACGAACCGTTGGACGCCTTCATCACCGGGGAGATTGCGGATGAACTTGACGGCCAGGTCGGCAAGAAGATTAGGCCCAAAGGAGACAACACCATGGGCGCGGTCGAGGAGCGGCATCAGTCCAGGCCAATCCTGCAGTTGGATTATGCCAAGGTGGTTGTCGGATTCATGCTTCGTAAGCCTAGTTTGAGCGA
>Ga0187819_10000350_pt1 | contig 22719 bp, 19 predicted proteins | sample NC_wetland_sal_i_15_FD_132411 | JGI IMG/M metagenome (GOLD analysis project Ga0187819, IMG submission 132411) | Wetland sediment microbial communities from Neuse River Estuary, North Carolina, USA - SO4_4 | ecosystem: Environmental > Aquatic > Freshwater > Wetlands > Sediment | place: USA...
AGCGGTCTCCTCGATCTCGCCGCGCGGCCCCAGCAGATCTAGCATCCGGCGGAAGAGCGTGCAGTCTGCGCCCGGGCCGACGATTAACGCGATGCCGCACACCGCGTTCAGCTGCCCGCCGCATGCTCGGGGATCAAGCGCAGCGCATGGCCGGCCTCCGGCTGCACGCATACGTGCCAGGCCTGGCCCTCGTCGATGACGTTGATTTCCCCGGCGCGCTGGCGTTCGAGCAGCACGCCCTGCAGGGCCTGGTCGGCCTGAAATCGGCGGAACCATGCCATCTCGATGTCGGCGGCATAGCCGACGCAGTGCGCGCTCGGCAGCAGGGCCGCGTATCCCAGTGTGCGCAGATGTCGCTGGTGCTGCACGCTGCGCGCCACGCTAGTGACCCACAATTGCGGCGTGCCGTGCGGCGCGCGCCTGGCGAAGTCGGCGGCGATCTGGTTGAGGACCACGATTAGCTCCGCACGAGCGCAGGCGAACCTGAGGCCCGCGGTACGCGGAGAGTGCTCGGGAGCGGCCAATCGCTCAGCCGACCGGGCGGCCCTGCCGAGCAGCGTCGCCATCTGCCGCCGGTACCGGAACAGCAGCATGTCGCCGCGCCGAAGGGCGTCCAGATCCAGCAGATCAGTGGCCGTGAACACGTCGCTGTCAGAAAGGTAGGAGGGCAGGTGGCCCCACCAAAGAACGTCAATCTGGGTCAACAGCGCGATCCGGATCATTGCCGCAAGGTTCCCGGCCGAGCTGCGGGCGCTATGCCGGTAGGTCCTGACCTCGCGCAGTACTCGCCGGATCGCGGCTTCGGGGCCTAGCGGCATCGCCGAAAACAGCGATGTGAACTCGGGCTCTCCCAGCCGCCGCGCCAGGGTGCGCTCGGCCGCTGCCACGCTCGGGCATTCGCCGTGGCTCGCTAACTCTGCGAGCACGTCGGCGACGGCGTCGCGGTAGGCCGAAACGTCAGAGTCACGCCTCATCGCGCCTGCCTGCAAGCCCTGAGCACGCGTGTCCCAGCTAGCCAGCCACCTCGCCACAAGCACTCCCCCCGGTGCGCTTCTCATTCCCCCCGTGCTTCGACAGAGCGTAACAGGACCGCTACGCACTGTGATGTCACTTGTGCATGGCCCGAGCCTTGCTGTCTCACCCGTGCCGGGTGATGCCGAGGACCGGATGCGGGGGAATGCTGATCTCGACTTGCGATACCAGCGAGTAGCCGGGCGGCAAACTGCGACGCCTTGGTGCGGAGGAGGTAAGGGAGACCGAATGACACTGGCCGCTTCGTCGACGTCCTATCCGTTGCTCAACGTGTTCTGGACGATCCTCGAGATATTCCTATGGGTGATCTGGATCTGGATCCTGATCTATGTGTTCATCGACATCTTCCGCAGTCATGACTTGTCCGGCTGGGCCAAGGCGCTGTGGTTCCTGTTCGTGCTTTTCATCCCGCTGGTGGGCGTACTTGTCTACCTGATCGCGCGTGGCGGTTCCATGCACGAGCGGGCGATGCAGCAGGCGAAGCAACAGGACCAAGCCTTCCGCGAGTACGTGCAGTCCGCGTCGCAGCCAGCGGGCGGCTCCGCCGACCAGCTGGAAAAGCTGGCTGGCCTGCGTGACCGCGGCGTCATTTCGCCCGAGGAGTTCGACCGGGAGAAGGCAAAGGTCCTGGCTGCCTGAGCCGGCTGCTTACCGAGGTGCAGGGCCGATCCGCGTGGGTGCGTTGCGGGCGGCTCCCGCCTGTGGCACCGCGGACGGGCTGATCGGGGACACCACGATGTCGGCTTCGGACAGCAGGCGCAGCACCTTGCTCTCACGGTCGTAAGCCAACGGGTAAAACAAGAGCTGGTCTAGCGGAAACCACAGCCCGATCCAGACCAGCACCCAGCCCAGTTGGTCGGCGATGACGTGAACGGTACCGGCCTCGGGCTTGATGGTGCTCGCCGCCACCGTGAACGCCAGCCCGAGGGCGCCGATCGGCAGGCCAATGCGCAAGGCACTGACGCCGCCAAGCCGCTGGGCGCGGGCTTCGCGCCGGTTATACCGGATCCGGTGCAGGCAGTACCGGCGCATCGTCCTGGTCAGCCGGTCGGCCACGCCGTCGTCGATCTCTTCCGGCGGAAGGTGGATCGCCAATCGGACCGGCCGGAAAGTCCGCCGGCTGCGCAGCTCACTGAGACAGAAGTCGATTCCGGTAAGGAAGTTCCGATACTCGGAGAAAAGGTCGGTCTGGGGCAGCTCGAACATGTCGTGAGCCCGCATCAGCCGCAGCTCTATGACCTGGCATTCGTGCTCAGCCGAAGAGCGGCCCAAGATCTTGCCCATAATCAGTCACCCTATGACTGGCCTTGCTGACGCTCCCGAACGGGACTGCGCAGCCGCCAGGAGGACGCCCGTTCTTAGCTGCCGGCGCGGCCAGAGGGTGGCTAGCCGGGATGCGAGCTTCATCGGGCCAGCCACAGCCAATCCCGCGCCGCAAAAAATGAGCTCATCTGCGTCATCCGTTGGCACATCTGTCGCGTCATACTAGAAGGGCCGGTGCAATCGTTTGCAAATTGCAAACAGCATCGGCCAACGATCCTGATTCATTCGTGCGGGAGCGCGCTGATGACAGATATCGCCTACCAGTGCCACCACTGCGGCAGCGTCCACGAGGCGGAGTCGATCCGGCAGAATCTCTACCTGAACCAGCGGCCGATCGCCAGCTACGAAGCCTCCGGGCGAGGTTCCATGACTGCGTCCCGGGAGTTTGTCCTGCGCTGGCGCATCACCAAGCACATGGCACGAGCTCTCTGGCCCCGGTACCCGCATAACTCACTCCGGGCATGACGCGGGTTGCTGCCGAGTTGGGCCCAAGTTGCCGGGCGGTACGCTTGTTGACTTGTGACTGATGCCGACCGCACTTCGCCCGAGCCAGCATTGTTCCGCCAGCGCCGGTTTGAGCCGCCGCCCGACGCGATGGAGCTCGTGCTCGTGCGGCACGGCGAGTCCGAAGCCTATCTAGATGGTAATCCGTTCGAGCTGGCTGGCGGGCACGGCGATCCGCCGCTGTCGGAGCAAGGCATTGCGCAGGCGCGCCGGGTCGCTGGGCGTCTGCGCGGCGAGAGCATTGACGCCATTTACGTCACAACCTTGCGCCGGACCGTGCAGACGGCGGCACCGCTGGCTGAGCAGCTCGGTCTCGGCCTTCTCCTTGAGCCCGGGCTGCGGGAGGTGCATCTTGGCGACTGGGAGGGCGGCCTGTTCCGGAAGATGGTGGCAGGCAACCACCCGATCGCTCAGCGGATGTTTGCCGAGGAGCGCTGGGACGTGATTCCGGGTGCCGAGCCCAGCGCCGCGTTCGCGTGCAGGGTTCGGGATGCGATCGAACGGCTGGCGGCCAGACACCCTGGGCAGCGGGTCGCGGCATTCACCCACGGTGGCGTCATCGGTCAGGCGCTGTCGTTGGCCAGCGGATCGCGGCCGTTCGCCTTCATCGGCGCCGACAACGGCTCGATCTCACGGCTTGTTATCACCGGCGACCGGTGGATCGTGCGCTGCTTCAACGACACGGCGCATCTAGACGGCGCGGGGTAGCCGGCCTGTAGGCGGTCGACCTGGGAACGCGCCGAGCCGGTCGCTCGGGCCCGGCCCGCTGCCCTGACCTCGGCCGCCTGCCGCTGCCCTGGGCAGAGGCAGGCGGCGCTCGCCCTTTACCCGCCCGCCGCGGCCTCCTCGTCCGCACGCTGGTGGCCGGAGAGCCGGATCAGGTCCTCATGCAGCTCGAACCACACGCTGTGATAGCTATCAACCCTGGGTGAGGCGACGTAGCGCTGGTCGCCGCCGCGAGCCGACGCGAGCGCGTGCTCGAGCCGGGTCCGGTAGCGCCCGAACCGGCTGAACGTCTCGGCGAGCGGCGTCATCCAGGCTGCGGTGTCAGCATGCAACTCTGCCAGCATGTCGAGCACATGTTCGTCATAGTCAGCATCGCTGTGGTCATTGATCTCCGGCTCAGCACCGATCGACCGAAGCTGCCAGGCTGTGACGATGTCCTTCATCCGGTGGTCAAGCGAACGGAACGCGGCAAGCGATGCCGCAGCCTCGTCACCGCCCATCCGGCGGCGGTCGGAGGCAAAGACGTCCAGCGCCCTGAGCCGCCCCGCGCCGGTCAGCCGATACCCTGTGCCGGAAACCTCGGCGAGATTATCGCTAACGAGCCGACTGAACATCCCGCTCACCAGGCCGGGATCGGCTCGCATCGCGGTCGAGAGCTGGTCAGCCGGTACTGCCCCTTTGATCAGCAGGGTCTGCAGAAAGTCTTCCGCGGTGACGGCGCCGGTCGCAGCCTGGTAGGCCGGCTCCATGGCCAGGCCGCCGTCATCCCGCTGCGCGATCTGGATGCCGAGCTCTTTGGCCCAGGCCAGAAGCGTGGCCGCCTCCGGAGCGACCTGACGGCTGCCAGCCAGATCGCCAGCGAACACCTCGCCTGTGCTGCCGTCGATCGAGATGTGCTCACCCGCCGACAGCGAACGGCCCGCGACCGTGATCCGCCCGTCTGACACCGCGACGCCTGCGGCGCCCACAACGGCGGGGATGCCCCAGCCACGTGCGACTACGGCGGCGTGACTGGCCAGCCCTCCGTGCGCGGTCAGGATTCCGGCCGCGTGCGCCATCCCGCGGACATCTTCCGGCGAAGTCTCCTGGCGTACCAGGATCACCGGCCGCCCGGCCGCGTCGGCCGCTTCGGCGGCCTCGGGCGTCGTAGCGATCTCGCCAGTGGCCACGCCGGGCGATGCGGGCAAGCCAGTGGTCAGCGGGGCCGGGCTGCCCGGCCCAGGCACAAACTCAAGCGGTGGGTTCTCCAGGTACCGAGCAGTGCGGCGGACTGCCTCTGCCCGGGAGCATGGGAAGTCCGGGTCCTCAGCCATGTCGACCGCTATGCGCAGGGCTGCTCGCGGGCTTCGCTTTCCGACCCGCACCTGGAGCATCCACAACTTGCCCCGCTCGATGGTGAACTCGATGTCGCAGAGGTCGGCGAAGTACCGCTCCAGCACGTCCGCGTGCCGCTTTAGCTCGGCCCCCACGGTCGGCAGGCGCTCATCGAGTGCGCTCAGCGGCTGCGGCTTGTGCGTCCCGGCTACCACGTCCTCGCCCTGCGCACGGAACATGACGTCGCCGTACAGCGCCTTGTCGCCGGTCGCTGGGCTGCGGGTGAACAAGACGCCGGTGCCCGAGTCTGGTCCCCAGTTGCCGAAGACCATCGCCTGTATGGTCACGCCCGTGCCGAGGTCGTCGGGAATGCCTTCGTGGGCGCGATACGCTCGCGCCCGGTCGCTGTTCCAGGATCGGAAGACGGCCTCGACCGCGCCACGGAGTTGCTGCCACGGATCGTCCGGCGCCTCAAGTCCGACGATCTCTCGGTACATCTCGCGGAAGCGGCGCAGGCAGTCGGCGGCGAACTCTGGGTCTCCGGTGACGATGCCGAGTCCGGCTGCGGTGGCTTCGTTGAGCCCGAGATCAAGGATCGTGTCCATCATGCCCGGCATCGACACAGGCGCACCCGAGCGCACGCTCACCAGCAAGGGATTGGCAGGATCGCCGAACTGCCGGCCAAGCTGGTCTGCTATCCGGTGCACATGAGCCCGTAGCTTCTCGTCCAGCCCCTCCGGCCAGCCGGCAGTCAGATACCAATTGCAGGCACTGGTAGTGATCGTGAAGCCTGGCGGGACGGGCAGACCGAGCTCGGTCGCCATGACCATGAGATTGGCAGCCTTTCCGCCTATCAGCCGGGCCAGGTCCGGCAGATCCAGGCGCAACGGGCAGTCAAGATCGTAGACATACTCAGTCGTGGCGGCGAGCACCTCGGGCGTCGCTTCTGGCGCGGTGGTGATAGTCATCGGGTCGCCGCCTGTTCTGCCGCGGAAGGCACCGCCGTGAACTTGTCCCAGAGTGAGCCGGCATTGAGAGTCTGGATGTACTGCATCATGTGGCCCTGACCGATATCGACCGGGCAGCGGTCGGCGAAGCTAACCTTGGCCACCGTTTCCTCGCGGGTCCAGCCGTGGGCTACGGCGACGGCAACGGCTGCCTGCCACTCCAGCAGGATCGCTCGCTGGCCGTGCAGAGCCTGGCGGTCGGTCACCGGCCCGTGTCCGGGCACGAGGATGTCGAAGTCGAGTGCCCTGATCCGGTCCAGGGAACCGATCCACTGCTCGACGTCGGAGGTCATCAGCCACGTCTGGCATCCGGAGAACACCGTGTCGCCGGTGAAGACCACCCGCTCCTGCGGGACGTAGACGGCGATCTGACCCGGCGTGTGACCTGGGGTGTGCAGCAACTCGAAGGTGTGATCGCCGACCCTGAGCGTCAGGTCGCCGGTGAACACGAGCGCGCCTTTATTCGGGTCCGCGTAATACTCGTCCCGGTCCGGGAAGAGAGCCGCGCCATCTGGATCGTCGGTCGGTATTGCTTCCGCCGCATAGGCGAATGGATCAAGTTCCGGATAGACCGTCATGAAGCGGTCGTAGACACCCTTGTGATTCACCACGGTGCCTGCACCCTTGAAGTAGTAGTTGCCAAAGATGTGGTCGACGTGATGCTCGGTGTTAATCACGTACCGGATCGGGCCGTGTGACTCTGCCTCGCGCCGCAAAGCCACCGCCCTGGTGGGAAGCTGCGGCGTATCAATCACGACCACGCCATCGGAGGTGGTCACATAGCTCGGGTTGCATCCGCGCAAGCTCGTCTCGGCTCTGACGTTTCCGGTCACCTGCTCCATCGGGCGCACCTCGTGCTAGTCGTTACTGAGTGGCAGTTAGCCCGCCGTCGATCGTGAGGATCTGGCCGGTCACGAAGGCAGCGGCATCGGAGGTAAAGAAGATGGCAGCGCCGACAAGGTCATCAGTGCGTCCGACGCGGCCCAAGGGGATGCGACCAACGACGCTGGCCCTGAAGGCGGGATCATCAAGCAGCATCGCAACCTGCGGTGTGTCGACGAATGTCGGCGCGATCGCGTTGACGGTAATGCCATACCGTGCCCACTCGGTCGCCCACTGCCGGGTAAGTGCGCTGACGGCACCCTTCGCCGCGACGTAAGCGGAGTAGCCGGAGTTGATGCCAAGCTGGGCGCGCACCGAGGAGATATTGAGCACTCGGCCGCCTCGGCCTGCCCTGATCATCGGCTTCACCGCCGCCTGCGTGGCCACCAGCGTGCTGCGCAGGTTGAGTTCCATGATCCAGTCCCAGGCGTCACGCGGATAGTCCTGCGCATCGAAGAGGACCTTGCCGGCTCCGCCGCCAACCGCATTGACGATGATGTCGAGCTGGCCGAGCCGCTCGAGCGTCACCGCCACTGCCCGCTCGGCCTCGGTCTCCTTGGTTACATCGCCTGGCGCGGCGATCGCCTCGAAGCCTGCGGCCGACAACTTCGCGGCGACGGCCTCCGCTCGGTCAGCTGAGTAGTCGCCGATGCCGACCCGCGCTCCCGCGCTTGCCAGGGCCTGCGCAATCGCAGAGCCGATGGCGCCTGCGCCTCCTGATACGAACGCGACCCGCCCGTTAAGGCTGAATCCGCTGGTGGCAGTCATGAAGGCCCTTCCTTCCGGTCCGGGTTCGGGAGCACGATGTCGCGGATGGCGCTGGCCAGCTCGTGGCAGGCGGCTATGAAGCCACGCAGCGTGCGGACCGTGGGGCCGAAGCTGTCGAACTCTTCTGACGACAGGCCAGTTGGCTCGTAGGCGCGGACGAAGTCGGGTATGCGTGACAGCTCGGCCAAGATCGATGGCGCGACGGGAACGGCGATGCGCGATACCGGCACGATGCCGCTGTTGTTGAACCGGACCTGCCACGCGTGCGGGATGGTCATGCTCAGATCACCGCCGACAAGCTCGGTCCAGTGCAGGTGGTGCCGGTAGGCGGCCGCAAGCACCCGGCTCCGGTATCCGCGCTCGGCGAAGATCGCATGTGCCCGCTTGGTCACTGCGATGCCAGCCCAGTTCAGCGCGCCCGGGTCGACCAGGATTTCGTCACGGTCGGCAACCACCTTGAGCCAGTCATCAAGCCGGCCCATCATGATGACCGACACCGGAGCCAGCATTGCGGGGTCACCGCCAGTGCGGGCCAGCCGGTCCAGGCCCCGCTCCACTGCCTCAGCGGCCGCCACCGCCTGGGCAACCGAGAAAGAGACAGTTGCCGTGGTGTTGATGCCCTGGCTGGCGGCCTCCTCGATGGCGGCAAGGCCTGCCCGGGTGACAGGGAACTTCACTTGAATGTTGGGAGCCAGGCTGGCGAACCGTGCGCCCTGCGCCACCATGCGCAGCGGGTCGCGGTAATCGGCCGGGTTCGTCTGGATGGACTGCCAGCCCTTGCGTGCCTTCTCTCGCTCGTACACCGGCAGCAACTCCCCGGCGCCGCGCGCAGCCATCTCCTCGAACACCGCCCAGGTCAGGTCGGTCTCGCTCCAGCCCGGATTCGCGCAAGCCAGTTTCCTGATCCGCGGTACCCAGTAGTCACGTTCCTTTGCCAGGACCTCAACGACGATGGGCGGGTTCGAGGTGGCGCCCACAGCGCCGCGTTCGATGGCGTACGCGAGCTCGTTGACTGCGCACGAGTCGTTCCAGTAATCCGTCGGGCCGATCCGGGCGGTCCGAAGTAGGGGAGCTTCGGTCGGATTCATCACTCTGTCCCTGCTGCTCCGCAGCTATCTGCTGCGGCAAAGACTCGGCCGGGCGCTGCCGCCGCGCAAGGGACCATCGTTGCTGAGCATCAGGCCGTTCGGCCCTAACGAGCGGTCACCCGGCGCCAAAGCGTGAAGGTGAGCAAACAGCTCGAGTAGAAGTTAGGGAGGCAGATAACAATGCCAACCGAAGTAGAGACGGTAACAAAGGACCGCATTCCGCTGTGGCTAGCGGTGGCCATTACCGTCGTCGTTTCTCTGCCGTTCGGCATCTGGCTGAACAGGTGGAACCTGCCCATCTGGGTGTCGTTCATCGTGTGGGCCGAGTACTTCGCGCTGGGCGCGAAGGCAGCGGCCCTGATCAAGATCGTGCCCGCCTACCTGTCGGGAGTCGCGGTGGCTTCGGCCATCATGACGTTCTACGTCTGGCTCACCAAGGAGTTCGGCACGACCTACTGGGTCAAGCCAACTGACCTGGCACTGGGCGTTGCCGCCTTCGTCGGGTTCTGCATCTTCATCTTCGCGATGAAGTACATCCCGTTCTGGCGTGACAACACATTGCCGTTCTTCAACGGCGTCTCGATGGGCCTGGCGGTTTACTTCACCAGCACCTTCGTGCACCCATTCCCCGCGGTCGTCAGCGTGTACGCGCTGCCGTGGATGGCTGCAGCTGGCGCGGCGCTAGCCGGCCTGCTTGGCGCATTCCTCGGCTGGTTCAACGTCACGATCATGTTCCCGCGGAAGATCACGAAGCCGGTGGCCGAAGTTCCGTACGTGGCCGTGCCGGACACGCCGGCCGTGCTGCACGACGAGACGGCGCTGCCGCCAGCGAGGGTCGAAACCGTGCCACCGGTCGACAGCACGAGCCGTCCGGAGGCGAAGTCATGACTACGAAGATCGAGAAGGAAGAGGTACTCGGCGAGTTCCTCGGCGATAGCACCTTCCCGGTGAAGTGGGACTCCGAACTGGAGAAGAAACTCTTCTGGGTGTATGACGACTTGCACAACCCGCACCCGCTGAGCCCCATGCACGAGGACATCGGCCTGTGGACAATGTCGTGCGACCACATGTTCCGGCGGTTCGGAACGCCGTTCGCGACGGACTGGCTGGCCAAGAACATCAACGGTTACCTCTACACGGCCGCGATTCCGGCCGACTCCGAGTTCAAGATCGACGGGAAGCAGTACGGTGCCCGGTACGGCGCCGTCATTCCGGTCGACCCCGACTACGCGGAGAAGATCGGGACCTACCTCAACGCGGTGCTGCCTACCTACGGTGACAAGTTCGCCGAATGGTGGCGCACCCGGCTCGTCCCCGAGATGCGCCGGAACTTCGACTATCTCGAGGGCATGCTCGACAAGCAGGACGAGCTAACCAGCATGGAGCTGGCCTGCCTGCTCGAGGACGCGATCGACATGCACGATCGGCACTGGAAGATCCACTGGATGCTCAACTTCGCCCAGCTGTCCGCCACGCTCAACCTGCGGGCAGTGATGGAGAAGACGCACGGCTCGATCGACGAGGCGCTGCTTGGCCGGTTGCAGAACTCGGCAAAGGACCGCAACTGGGACTCGATCGAGGCGCTGTGGAAGATGAAGGAGGAGGCTAAGGCCGACCCCGAGCTGGCACTGGCCTTCAAGCACGAGACGACCGACGAGATCATCGCGGCGCTCGAGGGATCCGGTCGCGGCCGGCAGTTCATCGCCGACCGAGTCAGGCCGTACCAGAAGGAGTTCGGCTGGCACGCGGTCTGGAGCCACGAGTTCATCTTCCCGACCGTCTACGAGCAGACGGAGCCCGTGATCGAACTGGTTCACGGCTACATCGAGACGAACTACGACTACCCGTCGACGGTCAAGGCGCTGGCCGCAGATATCGAGGCGGCCGCCAAGGAGATTCTCGAAGGCCTCGAAGGCGAGGCCCTAGAGGAGATGCGGGTGGCCAACGAGATCAACCTGAAGATGGCGCCGCTCACGCCGGACCATCACTTCTATATCGACCAGGGTGCCAACGCGCACGTGCGGATGGTGCTCATGGCCATCGGCAAGAAGCTCGTCGCCCAGGGCGTCCTTGACGCCGCCGATGATGTGATGTTCTTCCGGTACAACGAGCTGCGCGTGTTCATGGCCGACCCGTCAGCAATCGACGGCCGTGCACTGGTCGTGCAGCGGAAGGCCGAGCGGGAGAAGGCGTACGGGATCAGGCCCAGGGAGTGGGTCGGGACCGTCACCCAGTCGCAGCTCGACTTCCCCTACCTGAACCTGTGGGGCTTCCCCGACAAGTTCTACCGGCCGGCCTCGGCGGTCGCCAGCCAGTTCGTCGGCATCGGCGGCTCGCCTGGCGTGATCGAGGGCATCGCCAGGGTCGTCCTGCACGAGGATCAGTTCGACGAGGTCAGGGCGGGCGACATCCTCGTCTGCCAGATGACCAACCCGGCCTGGGTCGTGCTGTTCACCAAGATCACCGGTTTGGTGACGGACGCAGGCGGCACTGTCTCCCACCCAGCCGTTCTGTCGCGTGAGTTCGGCATCCCGTGCGTCTGCGGGGCGTCGGTCGCTACCCGGCAGGTCGGCAACGGCGATCGGATCAGGATCAACGGAACGACCGGTCTGGTCGAAATCCTGGAGAAGGCCGCTCAGCCGAAGAGCGACCTGTTCGGAGTGTGAATCCGGCCGACGGGGCCCCGGCCCTGGGCCGGGGCCCCGTCAGCGTGGGAACAGCGAGGATCAGATGAGCGCCCAACTGCGGTTGTCGGAAGAGATGTCGGCTGGACCCGCGCGGCTGCGGACCGACGTGCTCGGCGGCGCACCACGCGAGCATGTGCTCGACGACATGAGCTTCCTGAACTACCGGCTGGCCGATGTGCGGATAGAGCCTGCCGTCACCCTTGCCGAGCCGGACATCAGCTGGCACCAGGACGGGGAGATGACGATCGACTACGACGGCAGGTGCATGCGGCTCACCGGGCCCTGGCCGGCCGGGCCGATCCAGAAGGTGATTGTGGCCCTGCTGACGCTGCGGATGGAGGCGGTGGGGCTGCATCCGTTTCACGCCTCTGCCGTCCGGTACCAGGGCAAGACGGTCCTGTTCCTCGGCGGCGAATCCAACCATGGCAAGTCGATGGGCCAGATAGAGGCCTGCCGTCGCGGCGCGCTGCTGATCTCGACCGAGACGACCGTCATCGACACTGGCGGATATGCCGTGCTCGGCTCCAAGGAGCCCTTCATAAAGAAGCGCACGACCGGGACCGAGCGGGCAGACAAGGCGGCACCCGACCGCGGCGTCGAGAAATTCTTCGGATCGATGCCCGGCTGGGAACTTTATCCAGAGCCCAGCGACGTCGACCTGGTAGTCGTGCCCGCCATAGACGGCAACTTCGACCCCAGCGTGGCCGAGATGATCCCGTTCGAGCGGCAATTCCAGACATTTCACTCGGTCCAGAACTATCTGCTGCTCAACGAGCTGCTCAGCCCCGGCTGCGCCATGCCGCTGGTGGACACCGGCGAACTGCGTGCGGGACGAGCCGCGTTCGTCGCGCGCTTCTGCCAGCGCCCGTACTTCTTCGCCAGGGCGGCGACACCGCAGGTGCTACTCGACCTGGTCGACAAGGTCTTGTGAGGCGATGCGGCATGCAGACCATTGGCTATGAGCGCCCGGAGACGCTGGCGGAAGCGGTCGCCATCCTGGACGAAATGGGGCAGGATGCCAGGCTGCTGGCCGGCGGGACCGACCTGCTCATCGGCCTGCGGCAGGGCGAGCTGCATCCAGCGGTGCTGGTCGACACGAAGCGGATTCCCGAGCTCAGGCCAGCAATCCGGGAGGCGGCCGGCAAGCTGTCGATCGGCGCGGACACCGTGATGACGGACATCGCTGCGGACGCCAGGGTGCGCCGGAGCTTCCCGGCGCTGGCCGAGGCGGCCGCAACGGTTGGCGCGGTCCAGATCCGCAACCGGGCGACGCTGGCCGGCAACATCTGCAATGCCTCGCCCGCGGCCGACACCGCGCCACCACTGCTGGCCTATGCCGGCCAGGTCGTCGCCTACGGTCCGGCCGGCCGGCGGCGGATCCCGATCGATGAGTTCTTTTCCGGCCCTGGCCAGACCATCCTGGCCCGCGGCGAGATTGTTGCCGCGATCGAGCTGCCGGTACCTGCCGGCCCGGCCGGATCGGCGTTCGGCCGGCTCACCCGGCGCCGCGGCGCCGACCTGGCCAGCGTCAGCGTGGCCGCTGCCATCGACAGTTCGGGCCGCGCCCGGCTCGGCTTCGGGGCGGTTGGCCCGCGTCCGCTGCTAGCTGCCGATGACAGCGGCGTGCTGGCTGACCCGGCTACCGAGCCTGCGGAGCGGGCGAGGCTGCTGGCGACGCTCGCGATGACGACGAACCCGATATCTGACGTCCGCGCCAGCCGGGAATACCGGATGAGCATGGTGCTGGTCCTGGGCCAGCGAGTGCTCGGCGCGGCGATCACCCGACGAGCCGAAGGGTGGCGCTAATGTCTGGGACAAGGACAATCCGGCTTACGGTGAACGGCGTCGCCAGGCAGCTTCGCGTCGAGCCGCAGCGAACATTGCTTGAGCTGCTGCGCGACGAGCTGGCCCTGACCGGCACCAAGGAATGCTGCCTCGTCGGCGAGTGCGGTGCCTGCACGGTGAGCCTGGACGGGCGCATCGTTGACTCATGCCTCGTGCTTGCCGCCGAGTGCGACGGCAGTGCCGTCACGACGATCGAGGGCATAGCGGAGAACGGCAGCCTGACCCGCCTGCAGCGGGCATTCCTCGAGTCTGGCGCGGTCCAGTGCGGCTATTGCAGCCCCGGCCAGGTAATGACCGCAAGGGACCTGCTGGCCCGGATCCCGCATCCCACGGTCGAGGAGATCCAGCAGGCTATGGCCGGCAACCTATGCCGGTGCGGATGCTATAGGCAGATCACCGAAGCGGTGCTCGCGGCCAGCAAGGCGGCCGACCAATGAGCCGCCTCGTCGGTGCCTCTCCGCAGCGCTCTGGCGGGACCGAGCGCATCACCGGCCGGTACCAGTTCCTCGGCGATGTCCAGCTTCCACGCGTCCTGCACGCCAAGCTCGTCACTCTCGATTGCGCCCGCGCCAGGATCCGGTCGCTCGACACTGCCGCTGCCTGGCAGGTACCAGGCGTCACGCTGGTGCTGACAGCGGCCGATCTCCCGCAGCCGGTGCCCAGATTCGGACCGCAGTACTGCGATCGCCCGGTGATCGCGGTAGGCGAGACTAAATATCACGGCGAGCCCGTGGCGGCCGTGGCCGCGGAGACCGCAGATGCCGCCGAGCAGGCTGCCCGCCTGGTCCGGGTGGACTACGAGGAACTGCCGGCGGTCTTCACGCTTGCCGGCTCGCTCGCCGCCGGCGCTCCGCTGGTGCAAGACCCGGCGCTTCGAGCCGGTGACCCGCTGGCCGGGACGAACGTGCTGCATGAGCACCGGTACGGCTGGGGCGAGGTCGATGCGGCCAGCAGCGACCTCGTCGTGTCCGGGACGTACTCATTTCCGATGGTCACTCACTTCGCCATCGAACGCCACGGCTGCATCGCTGCGGCTGACGGCGATGGCATCACGATCTGGAGCACGATCCAGCATCCGTACTGGCTACAGCGGACCATCGCCGAGTTGCTGCACCTGCCGCTGGCGAAGGTCCGGGTGCTGGCGCCAGATCCGGGTGGGGGTTTCGGCGGCAAGCAGCACGCGAAGTACGAGCCGCTGATCGCCTTTATGGCGCTGCGGGCAGGGCGGCCAGTCCGCCTCATCCTCACTCTCGAGGAGACCTTCCAGGCAGTACGCCGGAACTCGGCCGAGGTCTTTGTCCGGACCGGCTTCCGCTCAGACGGCACGATTACCTTCCGTGAGATCAACGCGGACTACCTGCTCGGCGCCTACGCCGATATTTCTGACCGGGTGGTGGGCAAGGGCACCTATCTATCCTGCGGCCCGTACCGCGTCCCGGCGGCCCGGATCGTGGCGCGCAGTGTGCTGTCGCACACTCCGCCGTCGACTGCCTTCCGCGGGTTCGGCGCGCCGCAGGCGCTCTGGGCTGGCGAGTCGAACCTGGACGAGGCCGCACGTCAACTCGGGATCGATCCGGTTGAACTGCGCCTGCGCAACCTCGCCCAGCGCGGGGAACACTTCGTTCCCGGCGATAAGCCCGCCGACGGGCGCTGGGAGCAGGCTGTAACGAAGGCAGCCGAGCTCATCGGCTGGGGAAGCCCGCTGCCAGCCGGGCATGGCCGTGGCATCTCGGTTGGCATCAAGCCAGGTCCGACCACCGGGCTTTCCTACTCCACTGTCCGGCTGCTCTCCGACGGCAGCGTCGTGATGACGGCGGGAACATCGGACATGGGGCAAGGTGCCCGCACCGTATTCGCGCAGATCGCCGGTGACGAGCTTGGCGTCTCGCTCGACCGGATCACGCTGGTGATGGGCGACACGGCGGTGGTGTCCTACGACCAGCAGACGTCGGCGAGCCGGTCAACTGTGCTCATGGGCAATGCCATCTTGCAGGCGTGTCGCGAGATCCGGTTGAAGGTGCGGGCGCTCTCGGCGAAGGTCTACGGTGTCAGCGAGGCTGACATCAAGGTCGAGCGCGGTGTCGTCCTGCTGCCCGGCCAGCAGGTCCCGATCGTCGACGTGCTGAAGCCGGGGCTTGGCTCACTCGGCGGAGAATTGATCGGCACCGGGGAATGCCGCAAGGAAGCCACGCCCGGTCATCCGCTTAGCGGGCAAGCCGAGTTCTACGAGTTCAACTGCACGGCCGTGCAGGCCGAGGTCGACCAGGAAACGGGCGAGATCACACTTGCCAGGTACGTGACCGTCTCCGACGTCGGCAAGGCGATCAACCCGGTCCAGGTGCGCGGGCAGGACGAGGGAGCGGCGATCCAGGGCCTCGGGCACACGCTGATGGAGCACTACGTGCTCGATGAGACCGGACGAATCTGCAATCTCGGCGCGATCGACTATCGGATCCCGACCAGCATGGACCTGCCGCAGGACCTGCACAGCGACGTCGTTGAGAACGCCGACGGACCTGGCCCGGGCGGATCGAAAGGCATGAGCGAGGGCGCGTTGCTGGCCGTCGCTCCCGCGGTGGCCGCGGCCGTCACGGACGCTACCGGAGCCGTGTTTCACGACCTGCCCCTCACTCCGGAGCGGGTCTGGCGTGCCCTCTCGCAGCGACCGCAACCAGCGCCGCGGCCACGCCTACTTGCAGAGGAGATGCACAGATGACCACTCAAACTCAGGCCGGTTCCCCGCACGCCGAGGTCGGCCTTATCGGGCAACTACCGCAGGACCGCATCGTTGAGGCAGCGCGGCTGGTCCGGCTTGGCCGCACCTACTCGCTCGCGGCGACGCGCTTCCCCGGCATGCCACTGTTCCCGGGACACCCGCCGTTCCAGGTGCTGAACTTCCGGACCCCTCGCGGCATCCGGGTAGCTGACGCCCATCCGTGGGGGCCGGTAAACGAGGCCGGCCTTGGATACATGGCCGAGTACCTCATGGCCACATCGCACTCGGGCGCCCACATTGACGCGCTGGCGCACATGACGGTCGGTTCCGACTCGCACTGGTATGGCGGGGGCAACCCGGATACCTACCTCAGCGACGCGGGGCCGGTCTACGGCGATGCCTCGAAACTGCCGCCGTTCTTCACCCGCGGCGTGCTGCTGGACGCGCCCCGCTACCGGGGTGTCGACTGCCTGCCCAAGGGCTCGCCGATCGGCGCGGCCGAGATGCAGGCCATCTGCAACGAGCAGGGAGTTGAGGTGCGGCCGTGGGATGTCGTCCTGATCCGGACGGGATACATGGGGCTATGGCCGGACGCCGAGAAGATGGCAGCGCACAAGACAGCCGGCCCGGACGTGACCGCTGCCCGCTGGCTGCTTGACCGCGGCGTCGTCGCGACCGGCACCGACACCGAGACCTACGAGGTCCAGCCGGCCCCCGACCTCGGATCGCCGGCGAATCCGCAGCCGGTGCACACGCTGCTGCTGATCGAGAACGGCGTGCACCTGATGGAGAGCCTGGATCTTGAGGCACTGGCCCGCGACCAGGTCTATGAGTTCCTGTTCGTGGCGCTGCCGCTCAAGATCCGCGGCGCCACCGCGTCCATGGTCGATCCGCTCGCAGTGATCTAGAAGGTGAGAGTGCACGCCATGTCTACCCTTACCACGCCCGGCCCGGCGGCCGCGCCGGCAGTTAAGGTGCCGGACACAATGCAAGCCCTGGTCGTGCTCGAGCCGGGTCGGGTGGAGATCCAGGAGGTGCCCGTTCCGGTGCCAGGCCCCGGCGAGGTGCTCGCACGCGTGCGCGCGGTGTCGATCTGCGGTACCGACGTGCACCTCGTCCGCGGGGACTACCCCGGCTTCTGGCCGCCCGCGTTCCCGTTCATTCCCGGTCACGAGTGGGCGGGTGACATCGTGGCGCTGGGACGCGGCACGGAGCGGTACGGCTGGAAGGTCGGCGACCGTGTCGCTGGCACGTCGCACGACGCCTGCGGCGTATGCCAGAAGTGCGTCGAGGGACGGTACAACCTGTGCGAGAACTACGGCGTGCCAGGGCTGCACAAGCAGTACGGACACAGCGTGCAGGGTGCTGACGCCACGTACGTCGTGCACGGGATCAAGGCCGTCTTCCATCTGCCCGATGCACTGAGCTACGCCGAGGGGGCGGTCATCGACCCGGCCTCGATCGCGCTGCACGTCGCCAACCGCGGCGGCATCCGGCCGGGCGACACGGTAGCGATCACCGGCGCAGGCGCCATCGGCCTGCTGGCCGGCGACGCGGCATTCGTCCGCGGTGCGGCGCGCGTGATCACGCTCGAGAACAACCCGACCCGGCTGGCCAAGGCGGCAGCGCTTGGCTTCGAGACAATCGACAGCCGCGGCCCGGCGTCGGCGGCCGAGGTCCGGGAGCGAACCGGCGGGCTCGGCGTCGATGTGGTCCTTGAGTGCGCCGGAGTTCCGGCTACCATGCAGCTCGCGGTCGCGATGCTGCGCCGGGGCGGCCGCTGCGCCGCCGTTGGCATCCCGACCCAGGGCATCGAGATCGCGATGCAGCGGGTTGTGCTCGATGAGCTGGAGATCGTCGGCTGCCGGGCGACTGCCGGGGAGATGCGCCACGTCATCCCGCTGGTCGAGCAGGGCCGGATGAGAGTCAGGGACATCACGACGCATCACTTCGCGCTCGCCGAGTATGAGCAGGCGCTGGCGACGTTCAACGATCCCGACAGCGGGGCCATCAAGATCATTATCGAGCCGTAGCCGGCTGGCGCAGGCGCGGCAAGCGAGGGTCCGGGCACATGGCAACCACGGTACAAATGCCCAAGCTGGGCAACACTGTCGAGGAGTGCCTGCTGACAGCGTGGCTCAAGCACAAGGGCGACGCCGTGGCGGCCGGAGACATCCTCGCTGAAGTGGAGACCGACAAGGCCAGCTTCGAGGTTCCCGCGCCGGCAGACGGAATCGTGCTGGACACGTTCTTCGACGAAGGCGCCGTTGTTCCAGTCTTCACCAGCATCTGCGTGATCGGCGCTGCGGGCGAGACGATAGACGAGACGCTGACGCCTGGCCCCCCGCCGGCCGTGGACAGCTTGACCGCGTCGGCGCGGCCGCGGCCGACCGATTCTGCAGGCTGGCCAGCGCAGGCGCTGGGCCAGGTACCCGACATTGAGGCCAGGCCGGCCGGGACCGTCATCCCGGCCAGGCCGGGTGCGGGCCGTGCGGCGCTGAGCCCTCGGGCCCGCCGGTTCGCCCGCGAGCACGACTTCATGCCGCCTGAAGTGACCGGCAGCGGACCCGGAGGCAGGGTGGTCGAGGCAGACCTTCGCGCGCTGTTCGGCACGCTGCCGCGGCTGTCAGAGGCCGCGGGGGCGCGGGCGAGCGAGGGTGCTGTGGTGCCGCCGGATGGCTCGGGAATCGGCGGCATGATCCGTGCGGCTGACCTCGGCGCACCGGCGGCACGGATCTCAGCGGTGCGGCAGCGGATCGCGGAGCGGCTCCGGGATTCCCTTGGCTCGACCGCGCAGTACACGCTGAATAGCTCGGCGAATGCCGGAGGACTGCTCGCCGTCCGCCGAGCGCTGAAGTCCGACCCGCAGACGGCCGGCATCACCATCGGGGACCTGGTGATCTTCTGCACCATCCGGGCGCTCGGGCAGGCGCCCGGGCTGAACGCGGAGTTCACCGGCGGCATACTCTGCCAGCACTCGGCGATCCACCTGGCGTTCGCGTGCGACACCGACCGCGGCCTCATGGTGCCCGTGGTCCGCGACAGTCAGCGGCTATCGCTGGCCGAGCTGTCGCTGCGCATGCGCGAGCTGGCCGAGCAAGCCGCGGCTGGGACTATCGGTCCCGACGACCTGACCGGCGGCACTTTCACCGTCAGCAACCTGGGCAGCCTCGGCATTGAGTCCTTCACCCCTGTGCTCAACCCGCCGCAGGTGGCAATACTCGGCATCGACACGATTGGTCTCAAGCCGGTTCGGAAGCCGGACGGGAACATTGAGTTCATCGACTCGATCGGGTTGTCCCTGACCGTTGATCACCAGATCATTGACGGCGTGCCAGCAGCCAGGTTCCTGAACGTGGTCAGGCACGAGATCGAGAATGCGCCGCAGCTATGTACGACCTGATCGTGATCGGAAGCGGACCCGGCGGCTACGAGGCCGCAGCGCACGCGGGCCGGCTGGGGAAGAAGGTCGCACTGGTCGAGGAAGGGCGGATCGGCGGCACGTGCCTGAACGTGGGCTGCATTCCGGCCAAGGCGTTCCTGCGCTCATCCCGGCTATGCCGGGAGCTGCGGGAGGGCGCCTGCTACGGGATCCAGGCCAACCCGGGCAAGCTCGACATGGTCGCCGTGGTCGAGCGCAAGAATCGCATTGTCGCCACCCTGGCCAGGGGCGTCGACGAACTGCTTGCAGACGCGCAGGTCGCGGTCATCAACGGGCGCGCCCGGCTGACCGGGCGGGATCAGGTCGAAGTCGGCGGCGAGCGACTGCAGGCCGCGAACATCCTGATCGCCACCGGCTCGCGGCCCGCAGTGCCGGCGATTCCCGGCATCGGCTCCGGCAATGTGATCGACTCGACAGCGGCCTTCGAACTTACCGAGATCCCGGCCAGGGTCGCGATCGTCGGCGCCGGATACATCGGCCTGGAGTTCGCCACGTTCTTCACCGACGTTGGCGCGGAGGTGGCCGTCTTTGAGGTGCTGCCGCAGGTTGCGGCCGGCTGCGACCGCGATGTCGGCGACCGGCTCCGGCAGTCCTTGCAACGCTGCGGCGTCACCTTCCACCTGTCCTGCCGGGTGCTCGGCATCGACGGCAGGCAGCTCAGCTACGCCGACAGTTCCGGGCAGCGCCAGACCTGCTCGGCGGACCTGATACTGCATGCGACCGGGCGGATGCCGGTGGTCGATGACCTCGGGCTCGAGCGTGCCGGGGTCGACTTCAGCGCCGGCGGGATACCGATCACCGAGCGGGGCCGCACCAACGTGCCGGGAATCTGGGCATGCGGCGACGTGACCGGAACGCACATGCTGGCGCACGTGGCCACGCGCGAAGCCGTCGTCGCTGTCAACAACATGTTCGGCAAGCCGGACCGGATCCGCTACGACGCCATCCCGGCCGTCATCTACACCCATCCCGAAGCTGCCTCGGTGGGCCGCACGGAGCAGGAGCTTAGGGATGCAGGCATCGGCTATGACCGGACCGTCGTGCCGATGGGCGTGGCGGGCCGCTTCCTGATCGAGAACGAGGCAGGCAGCGGCTTCCTCAAGCTGCTGACTGGCGCCAGGTACGGAGAGATCCTCGGCGTGCATGCTGTGGCCGATTTGTCGAGCGAGTTCATCGTCGCCGCAGCTGCCCTGATCGAGGCCGAGCTATGCGTGCGGCACGCGGCCGAGATCGTGTTCCCGCACCCGACCGTGGCAGAGGCGCTTGGCGAGGCTCTTCGGCGCGCGCAGCAGGGGAGGCAGTCATGACCAAGGAGCTGCTGATCAAGCCGGAGAACGTCTTCTCCCGCGGGTCTATCCGGTCGGCCGAGATCCCGGTCAACGTCTATGACCGGACGATAACTGACGAGCTGTCCCGCTATTGCGTTGCCGACCTGGTCGAGATCTGGCGGGACATGTGCGCGATCCGTGAATTCGAGAACATCCTGAACGAGATCAAGATCAAGGGCAGCTACCGCGGCGTGACATACCGGCACGCCGGGCCAGCGCACCTGTCTATCGGCCAGGAAGCCGCCGCGGTCGGCATGGCCTTCGCGCTCACCCCGGATGATCACATCTACGGGTCGCACCGCAGCCACGGCGAGATCCTGGCCAAGGGATTCTCGGCGATCCGCCAGCTCGGCGAGGATGAGCTGGACGCGATAATGCGCGGCTACCGGGATGGTGCTGTACTTCGGCCAGTCGAGAACGGACCAGTCGAGAACGGAGCTGACGGATCGGTCCGCGCGCAGGCCCGGCGCTTTTTCGTCTACGGCGCCTACAGCGAGATCTTCGCTCGTGAGACCGGTTTCAACCGCGGGCTCGGCGGGTCGATGCACGCGTTCTTCTGGCCCTTTGGCATCTGCCCTAATAACGCGATTGTCGGCGGGTCGGGCTCGATCGCGCCGGGCGCTGCGCTTTTCAAGCGGGTGAACCGGCGGCCAGGCATCGTGGTCGCGAACATCGGGGATGCGTCGATGGCCTGCGGACCGGTCTGGGAAGGCATCACCTTCGCCAGCATGGACCAGTACCGCAAGCTCTGGGATCCCTCGCTCGGCGGCGGGTTGCCGCTGCTGTTCAACGTCATGAACAACTTCTACGGGATGGGCGGGCAGCCGGACGGCGAGACCATGGGCTGCCAGTTCATCGCGCGTATCGGCGCCGGCGTCAATCCGGAGCAGTTGCATGCCGAGCGGGTCAACGGCTATAACCCGCTCGCGGTGATCGACGCCATCCGCCGGAAGAAGGAGATCCTGCTCGACGGCCGCGGCCCCGCGCTGCTTGACACGATCACCTACCGGACGTGCGGTCACTCGCCCTCCGATGCTTCGAGCTATCGCTCGAAGGAGGAACTCGAGCTCTGGCAGGCAGCAGATCCGATCGCCGCCTATCGCGAGCGGATCTGCGAAAGCGGAGTAGCGGGCGCCAGCCTGCTCGCCGACGTCGAACGCGAGGCGCAAGACCAGGTCTTCGCGATGTTCAGGCTCGCGGCTGACCTGGAGGCGAGCCCTCGTGTCCCGCTGGACTCTGACCTAGTCGCTGGCGTTATGTTCTCGAACCAGCGTGTGGAGAGATTTGCCGACCGCGAGCCTGAACTACTGCAGGATCCTGCGGACAATCCCAGAGTCGCCCAGATCCGGGGCAAGGTGCGGGCCGCCGCGGAGGATGGCCACCCCGTTCCCAAGATAAAGGTCTTCAATATCCGCGACGCGATATTCGAGGCGCTGCTGCACCGATTCGCCATCGATCCCACGATGATCGCCTTCGGCGAGGAGAACCGGGACTGGGGCGGCGCGTTCGCTGTCTACCGCGGGCTGACCGAGGCACTGCCGTATCACCGGCTGTTCAACGCGCCGATATCCGAGGCCGCGATCGTGGGCGCGGCCGTGGGCTACGGGATCGAGGGTGGCAGGGTGGTAGCCGAGCTCATGTACTCCGACTTTGTCGGCCGGGCCGGGGACGAGATCTTCAACCAGCTGCCTAAGTGGCAGGCCATGTCGGGTGGCCTGCTTCGCATGCCGGTCGTGCTGCGGATATCGGTCGGCGATAAGTACGGCGCTCAGCATTCCCAGGACTTCAGTTCGATCGCGGCGCATATCCCGGGCCTGAAGGTTGTCTTCCCGGTGACCCCCTACGACGCCAAGGGCATGATGAATGCCGCCCTGGCCGGCACCGACCCGGTGGTTTTCTTTGAGAGTCAGCGGCTTTACGACATCGGCGAGCGATTTGCGGCAGGTGGCGTGCCTGAGGACTACTACGAAATTGAGCTGGGCCTGCCGTCGGTCAAGCGCAGCGGCACCGATCTGACTATCGTGACCGTCGGGCCGGCGCTTTACACCGCCATCGAC
>Ga0187819_10000351_pt1 | contig 22688 bp, 18 predicted proteins | sample NC_wetland_sal_i_15_FD_132411 | JGI IMG/M metagenome (GOLD analysis project Ga0187819, IMG submission 132411) | Wetland sediment microbial communities from Neuse River Estuary, North Carolina, USA - SO4_4 | ecosystem: Environmental > Aquatic > Freshwater > Wetlands > Sediment | place: USA...
GGCGCTCGTCCAAGAGGCGCCGGGCGCGAAGAGCAGAGCCTCGTCCCAGAGGAATCCATTGTCGAAACAGCAGCCGGGCGGCGATTTTCCAGAGGCCTTGGCCCGGCGATCGATTTCCAGAGCGATGAGATGTTGCGGGTCCCAGAACTGGCGGGCGCGGGGGTCAGGGATGCGTGCGAGGACGCTACGGCCCGGCGAGCGCCAATCCGAGGAGAGGATCGGCTCCCAGACAACCAGCACGCGCAGATTCGGGTCGCGATAGCGTTCGAGAAACTGGCCGACTGCGGAGGACCCCCGCAGACATGCGGGTCAGGTGGGCGAGAGGAGCAGCACGAGCCGGGCCCCAGCCGGCGCATCGTCAAATGCCGCGGCAAACTGTGGCGCGGCCGGAGCCTCGAGAGTGGTGAGAGGCTGTTGCCCCTGCGGGACGCGCGCGGGAAGCCACAACCAGGCCGCGACACCGGCGAGGATCACGGCGAGCAGTGCGGCATCAATCCACGGGCTTCTGCTCGCGGGCTTCCTGGTCTCGGTGGTGTTCATGGCTTGCCGCGCGCGAGAAAATGGTCAGCGACGAATCCCGCGACCTCCTGGGGAAACAGGATCATGACTGCGACTACGGCGACGGCACCCCACAACAGCACGATGTTCAGGACACTGGGGCGGACGGCGCATTGACGCGCGCGGCGCTGCTGCCAGAATCCAGCGCCCAGAAGAGCAACGGAAAGGCCGAGCAGCCATGGGCGCAGCGCTTCTGCAAACGCGCTGGCCCCGGCCAGACCTAGCGCCGCGGCAGCGCCCAACGGAAAGCAGCAGGCCAGCGAAGCGAGCGACGCGGTGATGGCGCCGAAGGATGCGGTAGTGCCGGTGGCCGGCTTCAGATTTCCTTCCTCTCCTCCGCTGGCAGGGCAAATGGTGCGCCCGCGCGGCAGGCAACCCGGTTCTCCAAGTATAATGCAAACGGACGGCCCTCCCGGCGCGGGTAAGGGGAGCGGCGAGGACAGGCGATGACGAGAAAGCTGCGACGCTACGAGCTGGCCAACAGCGCGACCCACGGCATGGGGCTCGCGCTGAGCGTGGCGGGCTGCGCCGTGCTGGTGACGCTGGCGGCGTTGCGAGGCAACGCGTGGCATATCGTGGCGTGCAGCATCTACGGGGGCACGCTGGTTTGCCTGTACAGCGCGTCCACGATCTATCACAGTGTGCGTTCGCGGCGGCTGAAGCGGATTCTGAGGATCGTGGACCATTCGTCCATCTACCTGCTGATTGCGGGGACGTACACGCCATTCACGCTGGTGCTGCTGAGGGGCGGGTGGGGCTGGACGCTGTTCGGGCTGGTGTGGGGATTATCGCTGGCGGGAATCCTGCTCAAAGTGTGGTTTGTGGACCGGTTGCCGGTGGTCTCGACGCTGGTGTACGTGGCCCTGGGATGGCTGGTGATCATTGCGATCAAACCGGTGGTGGCGCTGGTGCCTCTTGCAGCGATCCTGTGGTTGCTGGCCGGCGGGCTGCTCTATACGGCGGGAGTGGGGTTTTTCGCGTGGCAGAAACTGCCGTATCACCACGCGATCTGGCACCTGTTCGTGCTGGGCGGCAGCGTATGCCACTATTTTGCCGTGCTGTATTATGTGGTGCCGGCAAAGATGGTTTAGCGCAGGCGCTTGTCCCTCAACGGCGACATTGCTAGACTAAAAGCGATTCACCTCCCCATTGCGGAAGTGGCGGAACTGGCAGACGCACCATCTTGAGGGGGTGGCGCCGCAAGGCGTGTGGGTTCGAATCCCACCTTCCGCACCATTTTCAATCAGGGCATCGGCTGAAATCGAGTACCGTACGGGGCTCGCCTCGAAGGCCGCCGCAGCCGCGGCCATCCAGACTCTCTCACTCCCGGTTTCCCGGCAGAGGTAGGCGTACGAGGCGGACTGCTGGAAACTGCGGATGCGGCGCAGTGGCCGCGGTGGGAATAAGATACAATGCGGCGGATGAGCGATGTTCCGGATCAGGTTTCGACGGGCCAATCAGCCTTTGCTGCTCCAGGGATTCACCCGGCGGTAGTAAGCCAATCCTTCGGATTCTTTCCCGCATGAAGTCATCCGGCAACGTTCACCTGAAAACTTATCTCGTGATTCTGTGGATGGTGGTGTTCGGCCCGCTGGGCAACATTCTGCTCGGCAAGGGCATGAAGCAAGTGGGTCCGCTCGCGGTCGAAAGGCCTGCGGAGTTTTTTCAGCTCGCCATTCACGTATTCAGCTCGGGCGTCATCTGGCTGGGCATCGTATCGCTGATCACGTTTTTTGCAGCCTACATGCTGGTGCTGTCCTGGGCTGACTACAGCTACGTTCAGCCGGCCTCTTCGATGGCTTACGCCGTGGTGGCCCTGCTGGGCCACTTCGCGTTGAACGAGGTGGTCACACCAACCCGGTGGCTCGGCGTGCTCATCATCTGCCTGGGCGTCCTCGTGGTGGGAAATACGCCTCCGCGGACCACGGTGCACGACTGATGCTCGGCGAGATCATCCTGTTCCTTTTTATCGTCGTCGCTGGGACGGGCGGGGAACTGTGCGTCACCCGGGCGATGAAAACGCTGGGCGAGGTGAGGGATTTCCGCCCGGCCTCGCTCGTGCGCGCTGTTTTCGGCGCGCTGCGGATCGGATGGATGTGGGCGGGCCTGCTGCTGATGGCGTTGGCATTTTTCGCGCTGCTGGGGGCACTCTCGCTCGAGAACGTAAGTTTCGTGGTACCGGTGACCGCGCTGAGTTACGGCGCAGGAACCCTGGGAGGAAAAGTGTTCCTCGGCGAACGCGTCACACCCAGGCGCTGGGCCGGCGTGCTCCTAGTGTGCGCTGGCGTCGCGCTGGTGTTCATCGGCCGCAGCTAATCGGCGCGCTGGAGTGAACGGTGCGAGTCCGCTCAGGGTCCGGTACGAGCGCCCGGAGGCGCGGCGCACAGAAACCCGTGGGAGTGGAAATCCGCACGCATTCCCATTCGGGCTCATTCCTCAGCAGGACCGGAGTTCACCGGCATCAGAGCCCCGTTGTGAACGCGATACTCGCGGTCGCGCCAGCGGACCGTGTTGCGAAAGAAGCTGGCCAGCCAAATCATAAATGCGAACAGATCCCACGCCGGGATCAACAGCATTTCCTTCCACATTCGTGACTGCTTCAAGCCCAGAACTCCTATGCTCCAGGTGATGGCCGCACGCAGCACCAGGTACGTCCCCAGGTAGGCCAGGGCGATTCTCGCCGTGGGATGGACCGCAATGGCGGCGAGGCTCCAGGGAAGGCCTTGCGTCAGAAGCAAACCCAGATGTCCCCACGGGCGCATGTGGCGCATCACCACCATCCAGCGCAGCCGCTTGTCCAGCAATTCGCGCATCGAATGATAGCCGGCCAGCTTCTGGACCGTGTACGCCAAGAGCTTGACTTTGTGGCCGTGCTCTGCGATCAGCCGTCCCACCAGCAGGTCGTCTCCCGGGCGATTCTCGATGGTCTGCAGGCCGCCAAATTCCGCCAGGCGCGCGCGAGTCGTGACGATTGTGGGGCCGAGGGCAAATTTGATCCCATCCAGCTGCCACGCCACGAGGACTCCGGCGTAAAAATCGGAAACCATCCCGATGGCCTGAAGTTTCTCCGCAATGGTGTGCTGAACCGCGGGCATGTAGAAGCAGGTCACCGCGCCCACCTCGGGATCGGCAAGAGGAGCGACAACGGTGCGGAGATAATTGGGCTGAACGCGCACGTCGCTGTCGCCCATCACCAGCACCTCATATTTCGCTTCCGCGACAAGGCGGATCAGTTTTGCGACCTTATCATTCGGAGCTTTGCTTTCTGTGCCGACCAAGACTCGTATGCTGCGCTCTGGAAAATCCCGGACCAGCTTTTCAATGACGGGAAGGACGCGCTGGTCATCCTGGCCGGCGCAGAAAAGAAGTTCGTACTGGGGATAATCCTGGCGGCACAGACTGGCGAAGTTTTCGTAGGCGCCCGGATCGACTCCGCGGATGGGTTTCAGGATGCTGACGGGCGGCGTGGCGCCGTTCCGCGCGCCTGGCTGCCGGAAGAACCGCCAGGAGCTGAACAGAACAAGCAGGTAGTAGAGGAAAGGAACCGCCGCCAGACTGAGGAACGGGAGGAATTCAGGCCGCGGCATCATCGTCCCTCCGCCGGGCCGGCAGGGGAGTAGTCCAGACCGCGGTGAAACGGAAGGAAATCCAGCAGGGTTACGATTCTCCAGAAGGCAAAAAGACTCAAGATGTGGCGCAACTGCATCGCGGCGAACTTCGCCGGATGGCCCAAGAGGCCGCTATCGATTCCCGGCCGCCGCAAGGTGAGGAGTGCCGTGCGTGCGGACCCGAGGGGCGACGTTTCCTCCAGTAAGCGTGGCCTGCTGCGAATCAATCTGACGATTTGGCTCCCTCCCAATGGAACCCGGCGGAGACCCACTGCGCGCTCGGAGGACCGGGGATGGCCTGTGGCTTGGCGTTCCCGCGCTCCTATCCCGCGTCAATGATCTGCGGAGTTCCGCTGCCTGCCGGGGACCTCGGGAAACTCCGACCTGGAAGAACCCGGCAACGGCTGATTGACCAGCAAGAGTTTACCGCCGCTTTCGGTAACAATGTTCAGCTTCTGTGCGCCCACCAAATCCACGAGCCGGCCCATCAGGGACTCTCTTGCGACCAAGTAGCACAGCGCAGGGGCGAGCCAACGGTTCTTGAACTGCTCCTCGTCAATGAACACATCCGGAGCCCCTGGTGCAAAGGCGCCGTATTCCAGGTTTTTGGTGCGACCGTTCAGGAGCAGCGCCGTGCGGTCAGTATAGAAGAACACGGAAGAAAACGGGTAGTAGTGGCCCTGCGTAATCAGCTGGCCTTCCGGAGCACGCAAAAGGGCTTCCGCAAGCGGCCGCGAGGAGAGTAATGGGTCAAAGCGCACCATGGCAAGGCGCGCCGCATGAAGAAACAGCACCATCATGAGGGCAGCGGCGAGAAAGGCGCGCGTGCCGGACGCTCGGATCGTCCCCAGGGCTCCAACCAGGAAGGCTATTCCCGCAAAACAAAGAGGCGCACGAAGATAGGCAAAGGATGGGAAGGTCAGATCCAGCATGTGCCCGAGCGACAGAGAATACAAACTGGGGTGCGGATTGAGAGCAGCCGTGATGTCCCGCGGGGTGGGAGTATTGCGTACGAGAAATAAGAGGACAAATGCAGCGGCCGCAGCACACCCGGCGATCACGGAGAGTGCGCGCGTGGCCCGCCGGATGCCGGCGCCGCCGAGGGCCATCGCCGACCCAAGCAGGAGAGCCAGGGCCGGATAGCACGGCATGGAGTAATACTCCTGCGTGGTTGAAAACGTGAAGAAAACCAGAATAAAACCGACCCAACAGAGCGCCAGAAGCCGCACGCGCCCCGCCCGGTCCGCCGGCCTGAAAGAGAGTTGCGCGATCGCCGGAAAATAAACGCTCCAGGGAAACAGCCACACCAGGTGCAGCAGCCAGAAATACAAGCGGGGGACCGTGTTGTAATCGCGCGGATACCGCAGGTTCAGGAAGCGGAGGAGCTGCTCATTGATGAAGTAAAACCACAGGAATCCATGGTACTGGCCGGGACCGCTGTGCAGCGTAAAAGCGAAGAAAGGCGGATTCCTCAGAGTGGCGAGAACGTGCCAGGGAGCCGCAATCAAAATCACAATGAGGATTCCGCTCGCGGGACGGAGACGCTTCCAGGTTCGCGCGGAAACGAGCTGATGTGTAATGCATAGGTAGATAAAACTGGCGGCCAAAGGAAAAACCACGGCGATCAAACTTTTCAGCAGGAGACCGGTGCCCAAGCTTGCTGCAAAGAGGAATGCCCAGAGGCGGGGACGGGGCTCTTCTTCGTCGAGTGAGCGCAGAAAGGCCCAGAACGCCAGAGTCGTAGTAAACGTAAGCATCACATCGGGAATCAGAATCCTGGTGAAGAGGAACAGTCCCGCGCAAGTGGCGATGCAGAGCCCGGCATAAAACCCTGCCTGCTTCCCAAAAGCCCAACCGCTGAAGGCAGTTGTCAGCAGGCAAAGAGCGATAGCCGAAAGGGCTATGGGGAGCCGGGCGGACCAGTCGTGCACGCCGAGTGCCGCATAGGATGCAGCGATGGTCCAATAGACCAGCGGCGCCTTTTCCAGGTAAGGCACTCCGTCCAGTCGCGCCGTCACCCAATCGTCGGAATCGAGCATATTTCGCCCGATTTGTCCGTGAACCGCATCCACGTCGTCCATCAAATACGGCGGGGACGCGAGGCACCCGAGATAGATCGCTCCGGCGAAGAGTAAGACAATAAGATAAAGCCGCCGGTTCACTCCGGGATGCTTTGTTCCGAGGCCAACAGGGGCGCTGCCTGAGTTATCTATGTATGCATCCACGGAAACAGGACCGCCAAGCCCAGAGGTTAAACCCAAAGCGAGGCCATTCGCAGCCGCATGATGCATTCCCTCGCACTCGCCAAGCGCTGCGCGGGGGCGGGAGGCGGTCCTGGATGAGCGGAGAGGGCGTTTGGAACCTCAAGGCCTGTTGTACGCCACTCGGAACTGCTCCGGTTTAGCCCTGCGTTCGTTGCTGGTCCGCCGCCAGTTCACACGCGGCAGGATGAGCGACGGGTCGATCCGGTCGCGGTATTTCAATGCGACATCCAAGAGAGAGTCCAGCAGGGAAAGCGAAAGAGAATGGGGCTCCAAACCAAGGTCAATCAACTTGGAATGCTTGGCGTTGTAATAGTGTTCTTCCGCCTCCACACGCGGGTTCGGCAAATGGTCAATCTCCACGGACAGACCCATCTGCGCCGCCGCCGTTTTCACCATCTCCGCCAGCTCGGCAACGCGAAACTGCTCCGTAAATTGGTTGTAAACGCGGCACTCGCCCCGCGCGGCGGGATTCAAGACGGCGATTTCCAGGCAACGAACCGTGTCCCGGATATCGAGAAAACCGCGCGTCTGTCCTCCCTTGCCGTAGATGGTCAGGGGGTGCCCGACGACGGCTTGCACGCACAGTCGGTTCAGAACCGTGCCGAACACTTCGTCGTAATCGAAGCGATTAATGAGGGCCTCGTCCATTCCCGTTTCTTCGGTCATGGTCCCGTAGACGACACCCTGATTCAGCTCTGTGGCGCGCAGGCCCCAGATCTTGCAGGCGAACATGATGTTGTAACTGTCGTGTACTTTCGAGAGGTGATAGAAGGAACCGGGCTGCTTCGGAAAAGGGAGACGGTCCTTTCTTCCATTGTGTTCGATGGTGAGGTAACCCTCTTCGATGTCGATGTTCGGGGTGCCGTACTCTCCCATCGTGCCGAGCTTGATTAGGTGGCAGTCGGGAACGAATTCCCGGATGGCAAAGAGCAGGTTGAGCGTTCCTACGACATTGTTGACCTGGGTGAAGACAGCGTGATTCCGGTCAATCATCGAGTAGGGAGCCGAGCGCTGCTCGGCAAAATGGATCGCCGCCTCCGGTTCGATCTCCTGAATCGCGGAGGCCAGGAAATCGTAATCGTTCACATCGCCGACGAAAACCTCGATGGTGTTTCCCGTGAGTTCGCGCCAGACATCGATTCGTTCGGCAAGCGGGCGGATCGGCGTGAGGGTTTGCGCGCCCAGCTCGTGGTCCCACAGGCGGCGAATGAAATTATCCAAGATGGCGACGGAGTGCCCCTTCGCCGACAAATACAAGGCCGTGGCCCATCCGCAGTAGCCGTCTCCTCCCAGTACGGCAATTTTCATCTGCCCTCCGCGATGGAATTTCCGCATGCGTCTCCCTCAACTTGCAGCGGAACCACTTCCAGCCAGAAATCGTGGACGATCAGGCCCAAGACCATCACAGACTTTGGCCCGTGCACTCTAGAGCTGGTCAACAGTTCGCCGCCATCAAAATGTTCGTTGATCACGGGAAGCCATGCAAGTTTCTCAACATCCGATCAAGTAAGCGCAGTCTACACCTTCGCCTTTGCGACCTCAAGAACCGAAAAGAAGGCGAACAGTGACTATCCAGGGTTGGCCCGGGCGGGCAGGATGCGCAGGCGTACGTACCCGCCCGCGCGCGGAAGCGGTGTCCATGCGGCGACGGCCTTCAGGGCTTTTTGGCGGGTGGCGGCGCAGGCGTTTGCGGCGCGGGCGCCTGCTGAGCAGGAGCCTGCTGCTGCGAGCTCGGGGAGGCCGGGGTTTGCGGCGCGGGGCTGGGCACTTGCACGGGGAATGCCGGAGTGGCGGGTTTCTGCGGCGCCGGGGCGGATTTGGTGCCCATGCGCTCGAAAATGGAGCCCATGCTTCCGGGAGTGTTGGCCTGACGCTTGACGAGCGTCATGGAGGTGGCCATGAACATGATGGCGCACCAAGTAGTGGCCCGGGAGAGAAAATTGGTGGCGCCGCGGGGGCCAAAGGCTGTCTGACTGCCCGCGCCGCCGAAGGCGCCGGCGAGGTCCGCGGCTTTGCCGCTCTGGAGAAGGACCACGACGATGAGCAGGAGAGAAATCAGTACGTGGAGAAAGATCAGGGCCCAGAGGAAGCGCCAGCCAAAGGCGATGAGGGCGGCACCGACCAGCAGCGAGATGGCCCATTTACCGGGACTTTCGATATCCATGGTGGCTCCGAGTCCTTTTCACTGACGCCGCGACGGCCGCAATCGTCTTGTGTTCGTTCACTGCTACGGGCCGACTGCTGCGCTCCTGGCGATGGCGGCGAAGGCGGCCGGGTCGAGGCTGGCGCCGCCAACGAGGGCGCCGTCAATTTCTTCCTCGGCGAGCAGCGCGCCGCTGTTCTCCGGCTTCACGCTTCCGCCGTAGAGGATGCACAGGGCCTGGGCATGAGCGGGCGAAAAAGCATGCGCGGCCAGCGTCCGAAGGAAGCGATGAGCAGTTGCGGCCAGCTCCGGAGTGGCCGTACGGCCCGTGCCGATAGCCCAAACCGGTTCGTACGCCAATAGAATACGGGAGAACTCGGCGGCGGTCAAACCGTCGAAGGCGGCGGTGAATTGGCGGCGCAGCACGTCGTCGGTGTGGCCGGCCTCGCGCTCGGCGAGCGTCTCCCCGACGCAGACGATGGGAACCAGGCCGGCGGAGAGGGCGGCGCGGAGCTTACGGTGCACCTGTTCGTCGGTCTCACGGAAGATGTGGCGCCGCTCGGAGTGCCCGACGAGCGTAAAGCGGCAGCCCACTTCGGCGATCATCGAAGCGGAGACTTCGCCGGTCCAGGCGCCTTCCTTCTCCCAGTAGAGGTCCTGCGCGCTGATGGTGATTTCCGAGCCACGCGCTGCGTCGACGGCAACGGCGAGCGCGGTGAACGGAGGAGCGATAATCAGGTCGCAGTGCCGCATGCCGGCGACAAGAGGGAGGAAGGCGGCGAAAAAGGCGCGAGTCTCCGCCTGCGTCTTGTACATCTTCCAGTTCGCGGCGATAACCGGGCGGCGCATGGGGCAGGTTACGGTAGCACAGACTCGCCGCGGCGGGTCTGTGCTACTCAGTGATTCGAGAGGGCTTCGATGCCCGGGAGGGAGTGCCCGCCGAGCAGCTCGAGCGAGGCGCCGCCGCCCGTGGAGATGTGGGTGATGTGGTCCGTCATGCCGGCTTTGTGCACGGCGGAAACGGAATCGCCGCCGCCGACGATGGAGGTGGCCCCGTGCTTGGTGGCTTCGGCGATGGCATAGGCGATGGCGACGGTGCCGCGCTCGAAGGCGGGAATCTCGAAGACGCCCATGGGGCCGTTCCAGAAAATGGTGCGGGCCGCGGCGAGCTCCTTGTTGTAGAGCTCGACGGTCGACGGACCGATGTCCATGCCTATCCAATCGTCGGGCGTGGCCTTGATGTCGCAGATCTGCACGGGAGTTCCCTTCTTCATTTCGCGGCCGATGACGTGGTCCACGGGCAGTAGGAGCTTGCAATTGCGTTCGCCGGCCTGGGCGAGAACGCTGCGGGCGACGTCGAGCTTGTCGTCCTCCACCAGGGACTTGCCCACGGGGAGTCCCTGGGCCTTCAGGAAGGTGTAAGCCATGGCGCCGCCGATAAGCATGTGAGTTGCAGCCTTCATCAGGTTCTGGATGACTTCGATCTTGTCGGAGACCTTAGCGCCGCCGAGAACGACGATGTAGGGCTTGGGCGGGCTGGCCATGGCCATGCCCAGGTACTGCAGCTCCTTCTGCATGAGCGAGCCGGCGGCGGCCTGCTTGACGAACTTGGTGATGCCCACGACGGAGGCGTGGGCGCGGTGGGCGGCGCCGAAAGCGTCGTTAACGTAGATGCCGTCGCACAACTGCGCGAGCTTTTGCGCAAAGGCGGGGTCGTTGGCTTCCTCCCCGGGATAGAAGCGCAGGTTTTCCAGCAGCAGGACGCCGCCATCCGTGAGCTGGCGGCTCATCTGGATGGCCTCGGTGCCCATGCAGTCCACTGCAAATTCCACGGGACGGTCGAGCAGCTCCTTGAGGCGGCGGCTGACCGGGCGGAGGGAAAAGTTCATGTCCGGTTTGCCCTTGGGGCGGCCGAGATGGGAGGCCAGGATGACGCGCGCGCCGCGGGTGATGGCCAGGCGCAGGGTGGGGAGGGCGGCGCGGATGCGCATATCGTCCATGACGCGGCCCCCTTCCATGGGAACGTTGAAATCCACGCGGAGGAAGAGCCTCCTGCCGCGGAGCGTCAGATCGTCAATGGTCAGTTTGTAGAACATCAAGGCCCCGTTTCATCGAAACACGCCGCGCACGGCCTGGCAATCCCTCCTTGGCTTCAGGACTTGGAGCCGATGAGACGAATCAGGTCCACGCAACGGCAGGAATAGCCCCATTCATTGTCGTACCAGGCCAGCACCTTGGCGCAGTGATCGCCCACCACGCGGGTGAAGCCCGCGTCCACGATGGAAGAATGCGGGTTGCCGCGAAAATCCACGGAGACGAGTTCCTCTTCGCAGTACTCGAGAACGCCTTTCATGGGGCCTTTGGCCGCAGACTTCATGGCGGCGTTGATGGCCGCGACACTGCAGGGCTTTTCCGTAGTGACGGTGAGGTCCACCACGCTCACGTTCGGAGTGGGGACGCGCATGGCGTAGCCGTCGAGCTTTCCTTTCAACTCAGGAATCACCAGGTGGAGCGCCTTAGCCGCGCCGGTGGAGGTGGGAATCATGGAAAGTGCAGCGGCGCGAGCGCGGCGCAGATCGGAATGAGGCAAATCGAGCAGGCGCTGATCGTTGGTGTAAGAGTGGATGGTGGTCATGGTGCCGTGGACGATTCCGAAGGTGTCGTGCATGACCTTAGCGACGGGGGCCAGGCAATTGGTCGTGCAGGAGGCGTTGGAGACCACGTGGTGTTTGGCCGGATCGTAGGTCTCGTCGTTGACTCCCAGGACGACGGTGTGGTCGGGATCGGTGGCGGGCGCGGAGATGAGAACTTTTTTCACTGGGCCGCGGATATGTTTGCGCGCGTCGTGGCCTTTGGTGAACAGGCCGGTGGACTCGACAACCAATTGGGCGCCCACGGCAGCCCATTCAATCTCGGCAGGGTCCTTGACCTTAAAGACCCGAAAGGATTTCCCCTCCACACTAATGCTATCGACTGTATGCGTGACTTTGTGAGAGAGGTTTCCCAGAATGGAGTCGTATTTCAATAGGTAGGCCAGGGTTTTCGCGTCCGTGATGTCGTTGACGGCGACGATTTCGAGGTCGGGGGAACTGAGCGAGGCGCGGAGGATGTTCCGCCCGATACGGCCGAAGCCGTTGATGCCGACCTTGATGGTCATTGGCCCTCCCGAGGGCTGCAAGCGATGGCGGCAGCGAAGAGACGCTCGGCGCGCCAGTGCTCGGAAAGCGGCATGCTAGGGGCATCGCCGGGAAATGTCAACGCAGGAGCCGCTCAGGGGAACTGGCGGACGCGCACGACTTTTTCACCCTGGAAGGTGACGAACACGGTCTTCGCGGGCGGCGTGCCGTAAATCCAATCTTCGGTTTCGATGCCGTCGGCATCGCGTTCGCGGACCTTGCGATCCGGGCGTCCCATGGCGGCGAGAACCATTTCGTGGTCCATGCCGACGGCGGCGGAGCGGTCCTTGATGGCCTTCTGAAACTCAGGGGGGAGCGACTCGGCAAATTGGACGGCTGCGCTTCTCTGCGCGCGGAAGTCCAGGACGGGCGCGAGATGGTGCTTGAGGTCGTCCGGAGAGAGGTCGGGGAGCTTGCGGCCGAAATCGAGATACAGGGTGCAACCCTGCCCCTCGAGCCCCGGGGGTCCGGACGGCCCCTGAATGGAGGAGGACATGGGGGCATCGATCTGGAGATGATCGCGGAGATGCCACTTCTGTTTTCCTCCGCCGTTCAGATCGAGGACGACGGACTTGTCGCGAAATTCGATGCGGGTGACCTGAACCTGGTCACCCTGATGAATCGCCGGAGTACGGGTGAGAACGAAAACGTGCGGACCCGAGGAAGGATCGGGCGCCGTGTTCGTGCCGTCTGCCGCCGGGGCAGAGGGTTGATTCGCCTTGATATGGAAGCCTTGTTTGCCGCCGGGAAGGGCAACCTGCGCACGGACAAATTCCCCGGAGATGGCGCGAATGATGGCCAGGCGGGAATCCTCGGAGAGGAGGTCTCCGCGGTGAGGCGAGGTGGCGGAAGAGGGATGGTTCTGTTGATTCGCGGCTGGCTGGGAGACTGCTGAGGGCAGAGTGCCCTGGGGCGCGCTCTTCTCCGCATCCGCAGGCTGGCCTTGCTGGAAGGCGAAGCGAAACAGATGTGAGATGTCTGGCGTGGCCCCCAGAACCACGACCAGAGCCCAACATGCGGCGCGTGGCATCGGGCGAACTCCCTTGCCCCTCTAACCCCGCTAGTCTACCTCTGATTGAGGGCCCAGGGAAGCCACGGGAAGGGGCAGACGGAGGAGCAGGAGAATGGCCGCCACCAGGATGGCCGTAAGGGCCGCGCTTCCCTCCGGACCGTAGGCTCCTCCGGTGAGCCACAGGGGAACGACTGCGTGAGCGGCCAGCTCTTTTGCACCAAACGCGTAGCCGCTCACTGGGAACGAAAAGACGGGGCCGAGGAAAAGGTTCCAGCCGAAGTGCAGACCGATGGGCATCCAAAGGGCCCGGCTGCGCAGGCGGGCAGCGGCCAGAAAAATTCCGGCAAGCATGGTATTGAGAGTCGAGAGCAGCGTGGCCTGGGGATTGCCGGAGTGGGCGAACCCGAACAGCGCGCTTGAGACACAAGCGGCAGCCACCGGGCCGAGCCCTACTGCCAGTCGCTGGAGCGCGTAGCCGCGAAAGGTCAATTCTTCAAACGTTGCCGCGAGGAAAAGAAAGGCTAATAGGAGAACGAGGTGCGCCGATGGACGGAAGGAGACGGGGGGGACGGCCACGGCGCGCGACAGAAAGAGCGCGAGAGCGGTAAGCGAAATGACGCCCGAACCCCAAGCCAGTCCGGCGAGTCCCTGGAGGAACCAATTGGAATGGAACCACAAACCCAGGGCGCGGAAACTCTCTCCATCCAACAGGCAGAGGTAGGCGGCGCTCAAGGCGAGCACGAACCCGTTCAGACAGAAGTAGTAGAGAAGAAGCCGCGAGGCGAAGGCCGTGCCGGCAAGCCAATCCAACCGGGGCTGGAAGAGCCCGGCGAGCAACATCCAGCAAACGTAGAGGAGGACGGCAAAGGAGGCCGCCATCCAGAGAGGTCGCAGCGCGGGTTCGGAAAAACGGCGTGGCGTACGGTCGGGCGGTCCGGGAGTGGCCATGAACAAGGTGGAGTTGTGCATTCCGCGGGAAGGCGTGCGGGGCTTCTCCAATGGGCTCCTGGGATGCGATGATAGCAAACGAGCGCCCGGGCCGATGAGACGGGTGGTTTCCACCGGCCACATGGCTGCTCGGAGAGCCGCGGATGCACGTTTGCATTAGTGAATAGGCCACAGGGAAAAGGCGGGGTGATTGCGCCGGACGAGCAATGGGGTTAACGTAGCGAGACCGGCAAAAAATCCCGACGGGATGGCCAGAGAAGCATGACCTCGGACGCTAAAACCGCCGCAGCGCGCGCCTTCGTCCGCAGCTTGAATATCCTGCTGAAGTTCGCGCGGCTGTATGAGTTCGGCCACGCACGCACCGCCGCGCAATTTGAAATTACGTGGAACGAACTGCGTTCCGTGTTGCACGGACAGGGCGGAGGAAGCCTGCTGCTGGGAGCGCACGGCGACCAGCTCCACCTGGACGGCGTGCCGCTGGAGTCCGCGGCAGCGGAGAAGAGCTTCGCGAGAATGCTCTCCAGCGCGGGAATCGCCAGCATCATGTTTACCTCGCAGTGCACGCAGGCCAGCCTGGCGCGTTTTATCCGCGCGTTTCCGACCGGGGCGGGGGGCTCATCGAGTACTGCCGCCGCCCTCGCCGAGCAACTGCGCACGGCGCTCGAAGGCGATCCTGGAATCCGCATGAATGAAGTGCGGTTTGTGCGCGAAGACCCGGTGATGGCAGGCGTGAAATCCGCCGTGCAGTTGACGGCAAAGGCGTTGGGCGCGGACGCCGCACAGATGAAGTCGTGGTTTGATGACCCGCAGAAATTGCTGCAGCTCATCCTTGCGTCGCAGGGAGCCCGGAATCCGGGTGGCGGACCGGGCGGACCCGGCGGTGGCGGACCGGGCGGCGGAGGAGGCGGTGCCAGAGGCGGCTGGGGTCCGGGAGGTGGCGGGCCAGGTGGCGGCGGTCCGGGCAGCGGATCAGGCGGCGGAGGAGGCGGCTGGGGTCCGGGAGGTAGTGGGTCAGGCGGCACTGGACCGGGCGGCGCTGGACCGGGCGGTGGCGGCGGAGGAGGCGGGTGGGGCCCGGGAGGTAGCGGATCCGGCGGTAGTGGACCGGGCGGCGGTGGACCGGGCGGCGGTGGACCCGGTGGCGGCGGGGCTGGCGGCGGTGGAAGGGGCGGTTGGGGTCCCGGCGGCAGCGGACCCGTTGGCAGTGGACCGGGTGGTGGTGGACCTGGCGGTGGAGGCGGTGGGGGCGGTTGGGGTCCCGGCGGCACCGGATCAGGCGGCAGCGGACTCGTTGGCGGTGGACCGGGCGGTGGAGGCGGTGGGGGCGGTTGGGGTCCCGGCGGCACCGGATCAGGCGGCAGTGGACCGGGTGGCAGTGGACCTGGTGGAAGTGGACCGAGCGGCGGTGGTGGCGGTTGGGGTCCCGGCGGCACGGGATCAGGCGGTAGTGGACCGGGTGGCGGTGGGCCCGGTGGCAGTGGATCGGGCGGTGGGGGCACCGGAGGGGAAGCAGGTCCGGGCGGCGGTGGGCTTGGTGGAAGTGGACCGAGCGGCGGTGGTGGCGGAGGAGGTTGGGGGCCGGGCGGGGGCGGACCAGGCGGCGGACCAGGCGGCAGCGGATCTGGCGGCAGTGGCGGCGGACCTGGCGGCACTGGACCGAGCGAGGGTGGAACAGCCGGCGGTGGTGGAGGAGGTTGGGGTCCCGGCGGTAGCGGACCGGGAGGCGGTGGACCCGGCGGCACTGGATCGGGCGGTGGTGGAACGGGCGGCGGCGGTGGCGAAGGCGGCTGGGGTCCGGGTGGAGGCGGATCGGGCGGCGGTCCGGGCGGCAGCGGCGGCTCCGATGGCGGTGCGGGTGGTGGAGGCGGATGGGGACCCGGTGGCGGCGGTCCGGGCGGAGGTGGACCAGGAGGCGGTGGACCGGGCAGTGGCGGACCGGGCGGCGGCGGACCGGGTGGCGGCGGACCGGGTGGCGGCGGACCGGGCAGTGGCGGACCGGGTGGCGGCGGACCGGGCAGTGGCGGACCGGGCGGCGGCGGACCGGGCGGTGGCGGGCCTGGCGGAGAAGGTGGAGGGGGTGGCGGAGGGAAGAAGGTGCGGCCGAGCATGTGGGCCGCTGCGGCTACGGCAGGACTCTCCGTTGACGTGAAAGGGACGACCGGAGGTGCGCCACCTCCGACGGGCGTTTACGTTCCCGGGAGCTCGGCCGGAGCAACTTTCACCATCGCGCAGGAAGACATCCGTGGAGTCCTGCAGATGCTGGTGCAACTGGGCAAGACGACCTCAGGGGCGGGTGGCGGGGCGGAACCGGCCATGTTCCAGCAGCGCCTGACCACGATGCCGATGCGAGCACAGACGCTGCTGTACAACGCACTTTCCGGGCTGGCCGCGCAGGCCACGACGGATCAGCCGGACCAGCCCATGTTGCTGAAGCTGGCCCAACATATTTCCATCCGCTTTGCGCTGGAGAGCTACGAGCGGGGCGAAGTGCGCGTGAACGCCATAAAGCAGATGTTCGAGAGCCTGAACCAGGAAATCGAGGCGCTGCGACGTGTGATTGGGGCACACGAAGAGAAGATGGGCCAGTCCGGCGTGAAGTACGAATCGCACGTGCAATTGATGACGCAGTTCTTCTGGGAGGAAGTGCCGGAAGAAAAAAAGAAAGAAGTGCTGCTGACCGGCGAAGCCTGGTGCGTGCCCTCGCGCAACATTCGCTCCTTCGTCGAGGAGTTGAAGAAGAAGGGCGACAAAGAGACCATCACCAAAATCCTGCGCAACTTCGTGAACTGCATCTCCCTGCAGGATCCCGAAGCGCGAAGGGAGACGGCGCTGGGGCTGCCGGACGTGGCGGACCTGCTGATGGTGGAGAGTTCCGATCTGCTGCTGGAGTCCATCGAAACGGTGGGAAAACAGGTGGCGGTGGAAGAAAAGCCGGAGTTGCAGACTCTGATCGGGGCCGCGTTTGTGCGGCTCAGCCAGGCCGCGGCGAGCCTGCACTCGTTCCCCTCGATGATCAAATCGCTGGACCTGGTGGAAGAGATTGAGAAGGCGCGTCCGGGATCGGGGCAAAACCTGTTCTCGCGGATCGGGGTGGAGAACCGGATTCCGGAGTTCATCGAGGAGGCGCTGCGGGACGAGGCGGTTCCGGAGGGACTGACCGAACTGCTGAAGCGCGCGCCGCGGCCGGCTATCGAACATCTGGCGGGCCGCTTCAGCCGGGCGGGATTCCGGGAGGACATCGACCTGCTACTGCGGATGTCGCGCGAGCTGGGGGAAACCGGAGCGGCGTTTCTGCGCGACGTGCTGCGCTCCGGACCGCCGCCGCAGGCGGTGGAGAGCGTTGGCCTGCTGGCGCGGCTGGATCCGGAGACACTGGAGCTCTGGTTGCCGCCCAAGATCGGGGAGTGGCAGCGGTCGTTCCACGATCGGGTGATCCGGCAGATTGCCGCGGCGGATTCCACGCACCGCTGCCGTCTGCTGCTGACGATGTTCGACCAGCTCGACCCGCTGGTGAAGCCGCTGGCCCTGGACGAGATCGGGCTAACTGGAGAAACGATGGCCGTGCCCATGTTGCTGGAGCTGGCCTCGGGCAACCTGCCGGCGGGAAGCGCGCCGTATCTCCGCATCAAAGCGATCGAGGCGCTCTCGCGGTTGCGGGCGACGGACGCAATCCCGATGCTCCGAAAAGTGGTGGAGACGCGGCAGATGTTCCGCTGGAGCCATCCGGCGGAACTGCGCATCGTGTCTCTACAGGCGCTGGAGAAGCTCGATCCGGACTTCGTGAAGGGTTTCTTCCCGAAGGCGGGGATCGAGGCGGGCGAGTTTGCGATCGCCACACCGCTCGAAGAACCGACCTCATCCGTCCTGCGGCAGCGCCGCTACGCGCGTCTGAAACTCTCGCGGCCGCTGCCGCTGGTGACCACGAACCTGCGAGAAAACCAGAAGCTGGAGACGACCTCGATGAATCTGGGCGGCGGCATCGCCACCTGCGAGCGCTACTTGACTCCGGGCACGCTCATCCAGATCAAATTCACGCCGACGATGAAGAGCATCCGGGCGACGGCATTTGTGAGAGATTCCCGGAGCCAGATGATGGGCTTCGAAGTTGTGGACATAGACCTCGAGGAACGCTACAAGCTACGCCGAGTGCTGGCGGATCTGGCGGGCGTGACGCCACCCACTTCTCCTAAGAGCCGCAGCCGGCGGCGCGACCGCGGGGTAACCGCGGGACCGAAGCCCAGCACGACCTAGCAGTCCGGCGGCCCGCTTGCCCGCGCCGCGTTCTTTTCCGCACGCCCTTCCGGATTCCGGGACGCTCGAGGCCGAACTCCGCCTGCCGCATGGAAACTCGCCGAGGATGGACCGGCTCAACGAAGAGCCGCGGAACTGAGCGAGAAGCGGGTCCTCAAGGAAAAGCGCTCACCGCGAAACTCAAAAATGACGCGCGATTCGCGGTCTTCGGGAATAACGGGTACACCATCCACGGAGCGGGGAAAGAAAAAGTGCACGGCTTCCGCCGCGCCCACGCCTGAGCGTTCCGTTTCCGAGGCAGGAACGACGAGGCTTCCCACGGTCAGGCGCGCGCGAGGGCCGGCCGCGTCGTTTTCGATCGGCCCGATGGGATCCGGCGGCATGGGCCCGGGGCGCTGCCCAACCGACGCGGCTTTTTCGAGGGCCTTTAAGGTCACCACGTAACGGTCGGCGGGCAGCCGGGGAGGCGCGGATAGATATTGGGCCGTGGCTCTTTCCCCGAGTTCCGCCAGGCGAGCGAAGGCATCCTCGACCGGAGCGCAGGATTCCCAGCGAAGCAGGTAAATCACCGAGTCCTCGGTCGAAATGTCCACTTGCTGAGTCCGCGAAGAGGCGATCGACGGGCGGACGCGGGGTACGATGCAGTTTCCGTTCGCGTCCATGGTGTCCAGGTTGCAACGATGGCCATTGCCGTCGTAGACGGAGTCCGACTGGGATTCCGACTGGGGCAGGATGCGGGCTTCCTGCCTGGCCCATGGAGAATCCTGGAGCAGCTTCATGGTTTGCTTGAGGCTCCATTCCGAGCGGGGTTTGTTCTTCCAGAATTCATCGGCGTGGAGGAGCCCTGCGGCCGGAAGCAGGGCGCACAGGAAGAGCAGTGCTGTGGGTGGCCGTGAGCGCTTCGCGCGCGACATGGCGATGCACCTCCGCCGGGGCTCGCCCGTGACATCCATCATACGCCGGATAGGGCACGGGAAGACAGGCCTCGGGGAGAGGCTAGTAGGTCCGTTTGCCCTGATGGAGTCGAAGAATGTCTTACTATTTCATTGCTGGCTTGCTGTGAGGCAGTCTCGCGTTCGCATAGACACGATTGTCTGTGCTACTGGGCAGCCGGGAATGAGCGTCTTGTTTAGGGCTTGGGCGCCTTGTCCGGGTCGGGCGGACGCGCAGGAAGCGTGTGCGGATGCGTCTCGAGCGCCTTGGTAACTTCCGCAATGGCGCGATCGAGCTGGGCGTCCTTGCCGCCGATTACTTCGCGCGGGTCGTTCTCGACCTCGATATCGGGATCTACGCCGTGGCCCTCGATCACCCACTGGCCCTCCGCTGTAGCCGTGGCGGACTCGGGGACGAACACCTGGCCACCGTCAATAAGGGGCCCGTGGCCGGAGATGCCCACGACCCCGCCCCAGGTGCGCTTGCCGATGAGCGGGCCTAGGCCGGCCTTGCGGAACATGTACGGGAAGATGTCGCCGTCGGAGGCGGACGTTTCATTGATCAGGCAGATCATGGGGCCGACGAAGACCGTGGCGGGATAGGTGCCCGGTTCGTCCGCGGTGCGGGCGAACTCCGTGCCCAGGAGCGTCTCGCGCAGGCGGTTAATCAGCGTTTGCGAAATGTTGCCGCCGCCATTGCCGCGGACATCCACGATCATCCCCTCTTTGCGGATCTGGGGATAGTAGTACTTGATGAATTCACGGATGCCGTCGGCGCCCATGTCGGGGATGTGGATGTAGGCGATGCGGCCGCCGGTTTGCTTGGCGACGTAGTCGCGGTTGTGCTTGACCCACTCGAGATAGAGTAATTCCGTCTCGGATGCGATGGGCCGGTAGGAGGTCTTCCAGGAACCGTCGAGGGTGGGCTTGGAGTTGACGGTCAACTCGACGGGGTTGGAGGACTTGTTGCGCAGCAGTTCGTAGGGATTGTCCTTCGTGGTGAGTTCGCGCCCGTCGATGGCCAGCACGTAATCCCCCTCCTTCACCTTCACACCTACCTCGGTGAGCGGGGAGCGAAATGTTTCTTCCTCGTTCTGGCCGCGCAGGATGTGGGCGATGCGGTAGCGTCCGGCGGCGGCATCCAGCTCGAAGCGCGCACCGGGCAGGCCCACCGGGGCTCGCTTCGGCGCCTCGATATCGCCCCCCGCGATATAGGCGTGCGAGTTGCTCAGCTCCGCGACCATCTCGCCGAGTACGTAATTCAGGTCCGAGCGGTGGGCAACGTGGTCGACCAGCGGGCGATATTGCGCCCGCAGGGCTTCCCAATTGTACCCGTTCATGTTTTTCACGTAGAAATAGTCGCGATAGCGGCGCCAGACCTCATTGAAGATCTCCACCCATTCCTGCTGGGGGATGCGATCGACGGCCAGGCCGGCCGTGGAAACCGGCTTCGGATTCGCTTTTCCGGCCGGGGTGGCGTCGAAGAGTTTGAATTCCTCGCCGATGCGCGCTAGCACCTTGGCTCCATTGGCGCTCACGTGGTAGCCGTTCACTTTTTCGGCCAGCACGGTCTCCTTGCGGTCTTTCAGCGAGTAGATGACGAGCGCGGAATCGGGAAAGCTGCTGCGGCCGTAGTACGGCGCACCTTCTCGCAGATAGAGGAGGTGGCCCGGGACGGCGCTGAGGGCGGCGTAATTGTCGGCCTCGATGGGAACGCGAGTCACGCGATCGGTCAGGCCTTCGAAATCAATCTTCACCGGCTCCTTCGGTTTTTCCTCCTTTTTCTCCCCGCCCTTGGCTTCGCCCTTCTTCTCCCCTGCCTCGAGCTTTTTCTCGGCGTCTTTGCCCTGCTCGCCGGCCGCCTTGTCGCCGTCCTTGGAGACGCTCACCTCGTCGCTTTCGGCCGGAAAGGGGTTCTTGCCGTCCTTGCGGAGCGTGAGCGCAAAAATGGCCGCGCTGCGGTTGGTGGCAAAGTCGAACTCGAGCTGGCTGAGTTGCGGGTGGAATTCATGCGCGCTCAGGAAGTAGAGATAATTTCCCTCGGGATCCCAGGAGGGTATGGCGGAATCGAAAAGCGAGCTGGTGACCTGGTGGAGCCGTCCGTCGGCCACGCCCCAGATGTACACGGCGCGAAAGCCGTCGACGGTGGTGAGCGAGAAGGCCAGGAAATTGCCGTCGGGTGACCAAGCGTAGTCGCGGAGAAAGCCGTTCTTATCGTGCGCCACCTGGACGACTTTCTTATCGGCGAGGGTGAGCATGTGGAGGTTGCCGTACATGTCGCTGAAGGCGATGCGCTTCCCGTCCGGAGACCAATTCGGGTCGTAGCGCATGGCGTGGCCATCGTGGGTCAATTGCTCAGGCTTCGAGGAGCCGTCCTGGTCCATCACGTAGATTTCTTCTTCGCCGCTGAGGTCGGAGATGAAGGCAATCCGGGATCCGTCGGGCGACCAATTGGCCCACTTATCGTGCGCGTTCGAGGAATGGGTGAGATTGCGTGTGGGGCCGTGCTCGATGGGCGCGGTGAAGACGTCGCCGCGGGCCACGAACAGCGCGCGCTCGCCCTTGGGGCTGAGGGACGCCCCTTCGATGCGGTTTGCGACGGAAATGTGGGAAGGCCGCATGGCCAGCCCGTCGGTGGGCACGGTGATGGAAACCGCGCGGGAGTTCCCCGTGCGCAGATCGAGCACCTGGAGCTCGCCGCCGAGTTCGTAAACGATTTGGCTCTTATGATCGGTGCCGGGCCAGCGGACGTCCCAATTCTTGTTGTGGGTGAGCTGCTCGGTCTTCTGTGTGGCGGGATCGTAGGAATAGAAATTCAGAGTGTCGTCGCGGTCGGAATCGAAATAGATCTTGTCGCCGATCCACATGGGATCGCGATTACTTCGCGGCCCCTGGCTGAACTTTTCCGCGGCGTGGGTCTTCAGGTCGAAGATGTAGAGTTGCTGGGCCCAGCCGCCGGAATAGCGTTTCCAGGTGCGAAAGTCGCGGAACAGCGGCGAATAGACCATTTTCGTGCCGTCGGGGGAGAAGTCGCCGGCGCCGGAGAGGGGCATGGGCAGCGCAGCGGGGAGGCCACCTTCGACGGAAACGGTGTAAAGCTGATTGTCGCCCAGGTCGAAGTGGTCGCGGAGCGAGCGAAACAACACGCTCTTTCCGTCCGGTGTCCAACCGTAGACCTGGTTGTCGTAGCCCCAGCGCGGGGGGAGTGGGCCGCGCGCGGGATAAAACGTCAACTGGCGGGGGATGCCGCCGGTCGCGGGAATGACATAGACCTGTTCGTCGCCGTCGTACTGTCCGGTGAAGGCGATCCATTTCCCGTCGGGCGAGAATTTGGGGAATAACTCCAGGCCCGGAGACGCGGTGAGCCGCGTGGCCAGGCCGCCAGACGTTGGCGCGACCCAGAGATCGCCGCCGTAAACAAAGACAATCCTGTCGTCATGAATGTCGGGAAAGCGCAACAGCTTGGTCTGTGCCCCGGCCAAGGGGGCGAGAAACAGACAGACGAGCGCGCAAATCCAAGCGGAGAAACGAAGATGGCGTTTCAACATTTCGCTCCTATCCTTTTTCCACGAGTTCGGGCAAAGCGCGGGACCGCTGCCCTGCGGGCGCGAGGATCCGCCCAAGCAAAGCAGACGCGAAAATGACAGATTCGGTTCCAAAAAAGGCTGCGGGGCATCCCGCGGAGCACGACACCCTATGGAAATGGCTTGGTGCGGAAGGAGGGAGTTGAACCCCCACGGCCTTGCGGCCACAGGGTCCTAAGCCCTGCGCGTCTGCCAGTTCCGCCACTTCCGCA
>Ga0187819_10000352_pt1 | contig 22685 bp, 26 predicted proteins | sample NC_wetland_sal_i_15_FD_132411 | JGI IMG/M metagenome (GOLD analysis project Ga0187819, IMG submission 132411) | Wetland sediment microbial communities from Neuse River Estuary, North Carolina, USA - SO4_4 | ecosystem: Environmental > Aquatic > Freshwater > Wetlands > Sediment | place: USA...
GCGTGCTCGTGGGCGCGGGCTCGGTACTGTCGATGGGCGTCTATCTCGGAGCTTCGACCACCATCATCGACCGCGCGACGGGGGAGAAGCACTTCGGCAAGGTGCCGCCCTACTCGGTCGTCGTGTCGGGGACGATGCCCGGCAAGCCACTTCCCGACGGTTCGCCCGGTCCCAACCTCTACTGCGCCGTCATCGTCAAGCGCGTCGACGAGAAGACGCGCTCCAAGACGAGCATCAACGAGCTACTGCGCGATTGAGTTGGTGAGGCATGAACACCTTTCGCAACCTCGAGATCGCCGACATCGTCGCGACCGTGCGGCAGCTGAGCCTGCGCATCGGCGAGCGCTTTCCCAACAGCGGCCTCTACCGCGTATGCCGCGAGCTCGAAGTGATGGCGCAGGAGACCTCGGCGCGGGCGGCGAACATCTCGCGGCCCAAGCTTTGGCTGCGCGCGCTGCTCACCACCCTTGCGGTTGCCGGCGTAGTCGGCGCCTTCTTCATCGGGCGCTGGATGTTGGGCTTACGCTCCTCCGATGAGCTCGCCGGCACCATGCAGGGCCTCGAGGCCGCCGTGAACCTCGTCATCATCATCGGCGCCTCCGGCGCCTTCCTCGTCACGCTGGAAGCGCGCTGGAAGCGGCAGCTCGCGCTCTCGGCGCTGAACGAGTTCCGCTCGGTTTCGCACGTCATCGACATGCACCAGCTCACCAAGGACCCGAGCGCGCTCGGCGGCCCGCGCACCAGCTCCTCGCCGAACCGCGTCATGACGCGCTTCGAGCTCGTCCGCTACCTGAGCTACTGCTCCGAGATGCTATCGCTGGCGAGTAAGGCCGCCGCCGTCTACGCCGACAACATCCACGATCCCGCCGTCATCGACGCCGTCGGCGACATCGAGCGGCTCACCACCAACCTGAGCCAGAAGATCTGGCAGAAGATCACGATGGTCGAGACCGACATCGAGGAAGAGCGGGGTGCGAAGGCGGTGTCCGCGGGCGAGCTGTCGCAGCTCCGGCCCGACCCGGTGAAGTCATGAGCGATTCCGAAACGCGCGGCGCCGATCTCGCCAATCTGCTCACAAGCTTTCACGGCCGCATTGCCCGCAAATCGTGGTGGATCGGCTACCTCATCGTGGTCGTCGCCAGCCTTTCCGGCACAGCCGTGCTGGACCCGAGGTTCTTCACCGCAGAGGAGCTCCCTCCCCCAAGCTGGCCCGACACGATCTGGCAGCTCATCTGGCTCGTGCCGAGCGCGGCGATCACGGTGAAGCGCTTCAACGATCGTGATTGGCCGTGGTGGCTCGGCTATGCCGCTGCGACCCTCGTCGCCATTCGGCTCCTCGCGCCGCACCTCGGGCTGCCGATCGATCCGCAAGCTGCCGGACTGGGACGCACCGCGTTCTGGGTCTCGACCATGCTGCTGACGGCGGTCGCCATCGACAACGGTTTCTTCCGCGGCACCGATGGCCCCAATCGCTACGGCCCCGATCCGCTTCAACGCAATTCGACCATTCCATGACCGGCGCACCCGATCCCGTCACGCTTGCTCAGGCGCTCATCCGCTGCGAGAGCGTCACGCCCGCCGAGGCCGGTGCCCTGACGCTGCTGCAGCAGGCGCTCGAACGCGCGGGTTTTCAGTGCCACCGCATGACCTTCACGGAGCCCGGCACCGCGGACGTGGACAACCTTTACGCCCGCTTCGGGTCAGAGGCGCCGAATCTATGCTTCGCCGGGCACACGGACGTCGTCCCACCGGGGGACGAGGCCGCTTGGACCGTGCCTCCGTTCGCTGCCGAGATCCGCGACGGCGTGCTCTACGGGCGCGGCGCCGCCGACATGAAGGGCGCCGTGGCCTGCTACGTCGCCGCCGCCCTGCAATATATCGCTGGCCGCGGCGGCAAGGCTAAGGGTTCGCTCTCCTTCCTCATCACAGGGGATGAGGAGGGTGCCTCCGTCAACGGCACGATCAAGCTACTCGGCTGGCTCAAAGAGCGTGGCGAGAAGCTCGACGCCTGCGTTGTCGGCGAGCCCTCGAGCCAGACCGCGGTCGGCGACGAGATCAAAATCGGGCGCCGCGGCTCGCTCAACGGCGAGCTCATCGTCAAGGGCAAGCAGGGCCATGCCGCCTACCCGCACGTCGCCGACAACCCGCTACCCAAGCTCGCTCGCATGATCGACCGGCTCGCAAGCCTGCACCTCGACAGCGGCACCGAGCACTTCGAGCCCTCGCACATTGCAGTAACGATCGTCTCGGTGCCGAACACCGCGACCAACGTGATCCCGGGGCAGGCGCGCGCGACATTCAACGTCCGCTACAACGACGCGCACACGCGCGCTAAGATCGAGCGGCGCATCGCCGAGTGCTGCAAGGCCGCGGCCGCGGAGGTGGGCGCGCAATATACGCTGAGCTTCTCCGGCACTGGCGACGTGTTCCTTACCAAGCCGGGGCCGCTGGTCGAGGCCATGGCGAACGCCGCGCGCGAGGTCACCGGCCACTCAGCCAAGCTGACGACGACGGGGGGCACGTCGGACGCGCGCTTCATCAAGGACTATTGCCCGGTGGTGGAGCTTGGTCTCGTTAACGCGACGATCCATCAGGTCGACGAGCGTGTGCCGGTCGCGGACCTTATGACGCTGATGCAGATCTACGCGCGCTTCATCGAGCGTTACTTCGCGGCGGCCTGAAGCCCCTTGTTGCCGCGCCGCGGCTTTTCTAGACTCGCCCGCGACCGCGTCCGAAGGCGATCCGCATGACAGAAGAGCCGTTCGATTTCGCTTTGCTCATCCGCCGCGGCGTCAAATTTCGCCGCTGCGATGCGGGCCAGCGCATCTTCCTCGAGAACGACCCCGGTGACTGCCTCTACGTGGTGCACACCGGCCGCGTCGACGTCATCACCTTCGGCACGGTGCTGGAGAGCGTGGGGCCTAACGGCATTTTCGGCGAGATGGCCTTGATCGACGACGGCCCGCGCAGCGCGGCGGCCTTGACCAGCGAGCCCACCGAGCTCGCCGTCGTCGACAAGAGCACGTTCCTGACGCTCGTGCGCGAGGAACCGGAATTCGCGATGCGCGTCATGCGGGTGCTGGCGCAGCGCATCCGCCACATGGGCGCCGCGCGCTGAAGCCGCGCGGTCGTGACCAACCCCGCGTGGCTAGTTGCGCGATACAAGCTTCTCGCGCACGACACGCTCGCGTGTAACACGCCGATTGCCGGTGTAATAGATGGCGGCGCCGTGCGCGATGATGCCGATGCCCCATCCGATCAGCGGCCAGTAGAACCAAAGCGTGTTGGGCGTCGTCAGCAGGTTGATGGCGATCAGCAGAAGGTTGACGAGCACGTAGGCCGCGAAGTGGATCTTGAATCCGGTGTCTTCGAAAAGTTGCTTCATCAGCGTGGTCCTTCGGTTCGATAGTCGCCTCGCTGCGCGAGCTTCTATCATGCGCCGCCCGGCATCCCAAGCGACGGTTCCACCGTGTTTTTGACCAAGCTAAACGGGGCGCGAAAAGGCAACCGCGCCAGCGCCTTACTCCTTGCGCGGCTCGACCGTTTCGGCATCGATTGAGTAGCCCGCATCCGCGAGGCCCGTGAATGCCGGCTCCGTTTTGATCGTCCCCGTTACGGTCACCGGATCGAACTGGCCCGCGACCTCGAAGCCCTTGTCGGCCTTCACATAGATAATCTGGTTCGCCGGCGGGGGCGGCACGTGGATGCATGCGCCCACGAACGGCACCAGCAGGAACTCCTTGACCGTCGTGGCATCGAAGTCGAGCGGCACGACGTAGCCGCCGATGCGCACGTGCTTGCCGTTGAGCTCCGTCACCACCCGCGGGGGCAGGTCGGCGCCCGGCTGGCGCCGCTTGATCGACATCCAGTTGCCCTCGGGCAGCGGGGGCGGCGGCGGTCCACCGTCTGTGCTTACCGTCGAGCCGCCGAAGAACGTTTTCGGCTTCAGGGGCGATATGGCTTCGGCGGGCGGCATGAGCTGCGCCCACTTGAGCTCCCTCGGCGGATCGGCGGCGCCTCCACCGCTCGCGGGCGCCAGCACCAGGATCAGCGCAACCGCCGTGCTCATTGCAGCATGTCTCATCATGGTCGAGCTCCGTTCAATCATGTGCGCACCGTCATGCCGTCGGCGAGCGACAGCCGGTAGGCGCGCATGGCCGGCAACAGCCCCGCTAGGAACCCGGCAAGGACGATAGTGCCGAGCGTCAGCCACTCGCGCGCGGTGGGCGGGTCGATCGTGAGGTGCAGTCCGTACACGCGGTCGATCAAGGGTTGCAGCAGCAGCAGCGCCGCGTAGAGCAGAGCCGTGCCGAGCACCACGCCGGCCAGCGTCAGCATGCCGGCCTCGGTGGCGAGGAGCCCGAGGATCGTCGCCGGGCGCGCGCCGACCGAGCGCAGGATCGCCATCTCCCGGCGGCGCTCGTTGAGTGTCGTCAGCACCATCGTCACCATGCCGAGCAGGGCCGTCGCTACGACCATGGCCGAGACGATCGACAGCGCCGTCTCCGCCGTGCCGACCAGGCCCCACAATTCCTGCAGCGCAGCGCCCGGGATGATCGCCGACAGCGGCTCCTCCGCGTATTCGTTGATCGCCCGCTGCAGCTTGAAGGTCGCGAGCTTCGACTTGAGACCGAGCAATGCCGCCGTCACTGCCTTCGGCTCGAGGTGCATGGTGCGCACCTCGTCCGCCGAGATGCTCTGACCCGGCATCGGAATGCCATTCTGCCAGTCGACGTGGATCGCCTCGATCGCCTCGAGGCTCACATGCACCGTGCGGTCGACCGGTGTCCCGGTCTTCGCCAGGATGCCCGAGACGCGGAACGGCTTGTCCTTGTGCTCGACAAAGGAGATCGAGCCGACGCCGTGCGCCACCACGATCTCGTCGCCGACATGATAGCCGAGCGCTTGCGCCACGTCGGCGCCGATCACGGCGTCGAACAGGTCGCTGAACGGCTTTCCGTCGGCGAAGGCGAGCGCCTGCCCGTGGCGGTATTTGTAGCGGGTGAAGTAGTCGGGCGTGGTGCCGAGCACGCGGAAGCCGTGGTGGCTGTCGCCGAGCGAGATCGGCACGATCCAGTCGACCTCAGGGCGCTTGGCGATGTCGGAATAGCTCTTCCAGGTGACGTTGTTGGTCGCGTTGCCGATGCGAAACACCGAGTAGAGCAGGAGCTGAATGGCGCCGCTGCGCGCCCCGACGATGAGGTCGGTGCCCGAGATGGTATCGGCGAAGCTCTGGCGCGCGCCGGTGCGCACCTTTTCCACGCCGAGCAAAAGCATGACGCTGAACGCGATCGCCAGCACCGTGAGCGAGGCGGTGAGCGCGCGGTTGCGCAAGGACTGCAGCGCGAGGCGAGGCACGATCATGCCGCGGCCCTCCGTTCGCTCGTCGCGATCTCGTCCAAGCGCACTACGCGGTCGAAGCGCTTACCCAGCTCCTCCTCGTGGCTGACCATGATGAGGGATGCCCCGGCGGCGGCAACGTCGGCAAAGAGCAGATCGAGGAAGGCTTGCTGCCGGTTGCGGTCGAGCGCGGACGTTGGTTCGTCGGCGACGATCAGCTCCGGGGCACCAATGAGCGCGCGTGCGGCCGCCACGCGCTGCTGCTGGCCGACGCTCAAGTTGGCCGTCGACAGGCCCTCAACCTCCTTGGGATCGAGGCCGAGGCTCGCAAGGAGGCGCGAGGCTTCGCTCTCGATGGTGCCGCCCTGGCTCGCGCGCCGCCGCCGCTTCGGCGCAAAGCTCAACGGCAGCAGCACGTTGTCGAGAACGCTGCCATACGGCAGCAGGTTAAACATCTGGAAGATGATGCCGAAGTGCTCGGCCCGGAAACGGTCGCGCCCCGAGCTCGACAGCTTCGCCATGTCGGTGCCCAAGACCTCAAGCCGGCCCTCCGACGGCGTGACGATGCCGCACAAGAGGCTGAGGAACGTCGACTTTCCTGCGCCCGAGGGACCGATGAGCAGCACGCGCTCTTTTGCGCGCAAGGCGAAGCTGTCGATTGCCAGCGAGAAGGCCCGCGGGCCCCGCCAGCGGAAGCGGACACCCGACATCGAAACGACGTCGGGGGTCTGCATTTCGGGTAGAGAGCACTGCATCACATGATGCCGGCGAGGTCGAGCGACGGCGCGTCGCGGGTCACGTTGTAGGTGTTCTGCGCCTTGGCCGTCACGATGTTGACGGTCAAGTCGTGGGCGCCAGCGAACAGCTTGAAATAGTCGAAGTCGATCGCGGTGATGCTCGCGGGCTTGGCGCAGTCGAGCGCGTAGGTCACATGGAATTCCTTGTGACCTTCGTGCTCATCGTGATCGTGGTCCTCACCGGCGGCCTTGTCGTGGTCATGGTCCTCGTCGGCATCGCCGTCGTGGTGATGCTCGGCCTCGACTGTGACCTTGGCGTCGGCGACGGTGCAACCCGCCGCGGCGGGCAGCTTGAACACCGCGAGCGGCTGCGCGAGCTGCGCCTTCGCTTTCTCCATCGCGGCCTTCTGGTCATCGGTCGTGGCGTCGTGCTCGAAGCCGACGATGTCCATGCCGGGCACCTCGAGCTCCAAGGAGACGCGCTTGCCCTCCACCGCGATGTTGAGGTTGCCGTGGCCGTGCACGTGGGGCCCGAGCTCGCGGTGCTCGTCTGCGCGAGCAAGCACGGGCGCCGTCGCGGCGAGAGCGAGCGCGGCGAGAGACGCTATTGTGTTGATCTGCATATCGTTCTCCTGATCGGTGGCGAGCGGGCAAGGCACGCGGCGAATGAGCCGGGCCTGCTCGATCTCTTGCGGATTGGGATAGGGCCGATCTTGAGGCTCGCGAGCACAGCGCGTCACGCCGCGCGGCCTTGCGAAGCCGTCAGACCGTCAGGAGAACGGGCGGAGCACGCGCCTGGAAGTGGACGCTGTCATCGCCGACGAGAACGTGGACGGCGCGAACCGGCTCGGGCGTAGCAAAGCGCGCGGGCGGCGAGGGGACGAGCACCGGCTGATGCAGGATCGCCGCAGTGGCGAGACTGACCGACCAGCAGATCGGACAATTGCTGGGGTCATCGTGCGGTGCGGGCGGAGGGCAGGGATGCTGGGCGCGCACCGTACACGCGCCGTAGGTGATGGCGCGCGTCGCGAGCGGGCCCGCGGCCGCCAGGAAATGGGTGTGCGTGTGCGTACCGGCGAATGCCAGCACCGCCTGCATCGCAAAAGCGAGCAGCGCGAGGAAACCGAGGCTGGAGCGGCGCCTGAAGACCCGCATGTCTCCTCCGGTCAGGGCCGCAACCTTAGCGCCCCGAATGGGGCGGGCGAAAGACGTCGCTTTGCCCCATGCACCGGTGATGTGTGCGCCGCTGGTCGCCGAAAGCGCCCCCGCGATCAGTTCATGGGCGGACGCATCCTTCTCCGCGGCCTCTATGGAAGCTTCCGTTGCCCGCCGAACCTCCCAGGCGGAAAGGGCAATCGAGCCTACGCGCGGTAAATCCTTCGTCTCAGCCGGAATCCGCCGTAGCCGTTGTAAGGACGCCTTAACCTTGCCCGCTCGCAGCAGGTTAGCCCGCTCATTGCAACATGCCGTGGTAAGCGCGCCGTAATCTTGTTCGCTCACCTGTTTGACTTGCAAACGAGTCAATGCGGGTCTTGGAATGCCAGGCGTGAGGTACGGGATACGTTTCACTTGGCTGGCCGCGCCGGCCATCATGTGTCTGCTCGGCAGTATCTGCGCGGCCCGCTCCGGCACGCTGCCAGACGGAGGCGAGATGCGCGAAAGCGTGGTCCGCATTGTGGTCGAGACCGACAAGGGGACGACGACGGGCACCGGGTTCATTATCAACAACCATCGCGCAATCGCCACCAACAACCACGTCATCGATGGCGCGAAGACGATCCAAGTCGCGTTCCTCGCCGCTGGGAAGCCGACGTTGGTGCCGGCGCGCCTGATTGCTGCTGACCCCGCCAAGGACATGGCGATCATCGAAACTGATGCCGACATCTTCGGCGAGCCGGTCGTGCTCGCCACTATGACACGAGCCCACCTGCGAAGGTGACCGCGATCGGCTACCCCGGCGCTGCCGACGACGTCGCCGGCGGCGGCTTGGCAACTATCTTGCTGGAGCCCTCCTACAGCGTCGGGGCAGTCGCCCGCATCCTGTCGAATGTGAAGGACATGGGCGACGACCGGCTCATCCAGCACACCGCGACCATCAACCCGGGAAACAGCGGCGGTCCGCTGTTCGACGAATGCGGGCGGGTCATCGGCATCAACACGCTGCGCGTGGTACCCAACCAAGATAACGAATTTGCGCAGGGCATCTTCTATTCCGTCGATATCCGCGAGCTTCAGCCGATGCTGGAGGAGAACCTCGTGCAGGCGAGGATCGCGGACAAGCCCTGCACACCCGGCATGGATACACGCAACGATGTCGCCCCGGCGGCGACCAAGGAAGCGGAAGCCGCCGTCTTCGACCGCTTCACCGCCTGCATCAACGCGCGCCCCTGCGACGGTGATATTTGCAAAAGCCGCTACATCAAGCGCGTTGCACCCGAGCTTGCGAGCGCCCGACAGGCCGACGTCGATCTGCGCATGGCAGCCTCCGGGCCGCTGTGCACCCAGCAGAAGGAGGCCGAGGCTTACACGGACTTCCTCAGCTGCGCCAACGACCAGCCGTGCACCTTCGACAATTCCTGCGGGCCGAAGCTCCAGCAATCCTTGCGGCCGGACGTCTTGAAGAAGCGGCAGACGCTCTTTGATCGAGTGCGCGCCAAGGCACAGGACGATTGCCAGCAAGCTTCCGCGCCGGGCATCTGGCGCGCAGGGGAAACGCGTGAAGACATCTGGACGGCAAGAGTCTCCAACGAGAGCGGCGCCGCCATTGTCTTTACCTGTGTCGTAGCAGGGAACAACTCCGGCGACGGCGTCTTTGAGCTCGACGATGTCAAGGGAAAGCGCGAGCGTTGGGCGGGAACGCGCAGCGTGCGGATGACGATCGATTCCTACAGCGAGCCGCTGCGCTTGGATCTGACAACCTCTGGCAACGAACTCGATGCCAGCATCCTGCACAAGGAGAACGACAACGAGCGCGGCTGGCTGAAGGAGCTTATTGGCAAGCTGACTGTGGGCGGCGCCGTGACCTTCGAGGAGCCGCAGGTTGCACTCGACGAGACATTCTCGCTCAATGGCGCCCAAGAGGCGCTAGCGCCTTGCCTCAAGGCCAAGTACGTCGCGCAGCAGGCGCAGACCGACCAGCAACAGCAGCAGTGAGGGTTGGCCGGGTTCGCTCGAGAAGGCTAGCGCTTCCTGGCACCGCCCTGCCGGTGCAGCTCGCCCGACGACGTGAAGTCCTGGCCATTGGCATTGGCCGACCAGTCGAACTTCATCTTATCGCCGTTGACCGTAAGACGCAGCGTGCCGTCGAGGCAGCCGTCGGCGACTTCATCCGTATTGCCGAAAGTGATCGTCTCTTGATCGTCGTAGTGGTCCCCATTGCGGTCCCCGGCGAGAATGCCGCCGCAGGCAGGGGTGCCGGGGTATCGACTGACACCGCCTTTGGGAGAGACGAACGTCAATCGCACCTCGAACGGATCCTGGCCCGGCTGCGCCGCCTGGCCTACCCATCTGCCGACAATGGCATCTTGTACGATGTCCGCCACGTTACCCAGTGCGACCGTGGCGCCACCCACGGCAAGCGGCACGGCCAAGAGACTGGCGAGGGCGATGCCGGAACGCCAGTGCTTTGTGCGGGGAGCTCGCGCCTTCGGATTCACGTTGCTATCTCCAGACAACCGACCACCTTGGATACCGCCAGATTCCCCCGGACTGCTTGCCAGCCCTTTAATGGGCCGCCCTTCCTGGGAAAGTTGGTAAAGAGGCCGTCTGGCGCATCGCCCGCTCGCCGGAGGCACCCTCAATCGACCGCGTCGGGCGAGGGCTTGAGCGGCGCCGGCGGGTGGCTCGGCGGCCCGTGCAGGTACGTCATCGACGCGTAGGCGCCGATCCACGAGCCGACCGCCGCGAAGATCACGTACACCCAGTTGTTGGTGTAGCTGATCACCGCGAACGAGGAGAGCAGGTACCAGACGCTGCTCCACGAGGCGGCGGCGATGCGCCGCCGCGCGATGACGGAGGAGGTGAACATCACGTAGACGGCGTCTGTCGCGGCGGTGGCAGCGACGACGCCTGCGGCAAGCAGGAAGTCAATTCCCCATAAGGAGTCCATGAACGGCCCCGAGCGGCGGCGTGCGCCGAAGCGGCGCTGCCCGACGCTAGCGCCCCGACCGTTAACGAAGATCGTAAGGGCCCGGGCTACTTGAAGTGCTTGGAAAGCTTCAGCCCCTGCGCCTGGTAGTGCGAGGAGAGGTCGCGGCCGTAGACGAGCTTCGGCGTCTCGGTGAGCCGCTCGTAGATCAGCCGCCCGATGGTCTGGCCGTCCTCCAGGATGAACGGCACCTTGTGCGAGCGCACCTCGAGCACCGCCTTCGCACCCTCCCCGCCTGCCTCCGCATGGCCGAAGCCCGGGTCGAAGAAGCCGGCGTAGTGCACGCGGAACTCGCCGACGAGCGGATTGAACGGCACCATCTCGGCGGCCTGCGTCGGGGGCACGCGCACGGCCTCCTTGGAGGCGAGGATATAGAACTGGTCGGGGTCGAGCACGAGGCGCTTTTTCTCGCGCACGTGGATCGGCTCCCAGTAGTCGAGCACCGGGCAGCCGCCGACGACGTCCACGTCGACGAGGCCGGTGTGGCGCTTGGCGCGGTAGCCAACGAGCCCGTGCTTGTCGCCGATGAGATCGACGGAGAGCGCCACGTCGTCGACGGGTTCGGCCTCCAAGCCCCCGCCAGCCCGAAAGCGGATCTGCGACAGCCGTGAGCCCTTGCGCACGACGATGGGAAAGGTCTGCGGGCAAATCTCGGCGAAGAGCTGGCCTGAGTAGCCTGCCGGAACCTGGTCGAAGGCGGAGACGCCGTCGGCGATCACGCGGGTGAACACGTCCAGGCGGCCGGTGGAGCTTTTCGGGTTGGTCGCAGCCGACAGATCGTCCGGCAGCGCGAGGCCCTCGAGCAGCGGCGCGACGTAGACGCAACCCGTCTCCAGCACGGCCCCCTGAGAGAGAGAGATCGCGTGCAGCTGCAGGTCATCGAGCTTCGCCGCCACCTTCTCGCCGCGGCCGGGCAGGAAGCTCGCGCGCACGCGATAGGCGACGGTGCCGAGGCGCAAGTCCAGGCTTGCCGACTGCAGCTGCTTTTCGAGCAGCGGCTCGACCAGCTTGACCTGCCCTTCGGCGATCAGCCCCTCGATCGCCTGCGAGGGCAGGATGCCGGAACCGCCCCTCCTCGGTGCTGATCTCGCGAGGTTCGCGCGCGCCTTCGTCATCGTTGAGGCCTATAGCGATATTGCGAATTCAAACGTCACTTTTGCCGCTCTAGAGCAAGCAGGCCTTGACGCCAAGCGCCGTGCGGGAGTAATCCCCGCAACACCCCGTGGTCATTTGGCCGGCCGGCTTGCAGCCACGTAAAATAAGTCGCTAAAAGGGCCGTGCGCACCCCCTGGATTTTTGCTGGCGCCGGCTTCTCCCATGCGGCGATGCGAGCCGGGTTTTTTGCTGGGCAAACGCCCGCATCGAGGAAGCGCATGGCAGGCAACGACGATCGCACGGCGGACCCGAAATGGGCGCCCGAAACCCAGCTCGTGCACGGCGGCACGCTGCGCTCGCAGTTCGGCGAGACCTCCGAAGCGCTCTTCCTCACGCAAGGCTTCGTCTACAAAAGCGCCGAGCAGGCCGAAGCCCGCTTCAAGAACGAGGACCCCGGCTTCCAATATAGCCGCTTCGGCAATCCCACCGTCGCCATGTTCGAGGAGCGCATCCGCCTGCTCGAGGGCGCGGAGGAGGCGCGCGCGACCGCAACCGGCATGGCCGCGGTCAACGCCGCGCTTCTGTCCTACCTCAAGGCCGGCGACCACGTCGTCTCCGCCCGCGCGCTGTTCGGAGCCTGCCGCTACATCATCGAGACGCTGTGCCCGCGCTTCGGCATCGCCGCGACGCTCCTCGACGGCACCAACCTCGACGCTTGGCGCAAGGCGATGCGCCCCAACACCCGGATGATCTTCTTCGAGACGCCCTCCAATCCGACGCTCGAGCTTGTCGATATCGAAGCCGTGTCGAAGATCGCGCACGAGGCGGGCGCGCTCGTCGTCGTCGACAATGTGTTCGCGACCCCGATGCTGCAGCGGCCGCTCCGCCACGGCGCCGACATCGTCGTCTACTCGGCGACGAAGCACATCGACGGTCAGGGCCGCTGTCTCGGCGGCGCGGTATTGGGCAGCAAGGACTTTGTGACCAACCACCTGCAGGAGTTCCTGCGCCAGACCGGGCCGACGATGAGCCCGTTCAATGCGTGGGTCATGCTCAAGGGGCTGGAAACCATGCCGGTGCGCGTCAAGGCGCAGTCGGCGACCGCTGCACGCATCGCCGACCACCTCGCCGGGCGCCCCGGCATCGGCCGCGCGCTCTACTGCGGGCGCCCCGACCACCCGCAGGCGAAAATCGCGCGCCGGCAGATGACGGGCGGCGGCCAGATGGTGGCCTTCGAGGTCGAAGGCGGCAAGGTCGGCGCTTTCCGCTTCCAGAACGCGCTGCGCCTTATCTGCATCTCTAACAATCTGGGCGATGCCAAGAGCCTCATCACGCACCCGGCGACCACGACCCATCATCGTATTGGCCCCGAGGCCCGCGCCGAGCTCGGCATCTCCGACGGCATGCTGCGGCTCTCCGTCGGGCTCGAGGCCTTCGAAGACCTTGCCGCCGACATCGACAACGCCCTAAAGGTCGCGCGAAAAGGATGAGCGTTGCCGCGGTGCGCGATTGACCCCGGCCAGCGACAGCTTAGAGTCGTGTTCGCTTGAGATCTGATCCGCAGGGACCTCGCCGGCATGTACGAAGCTGTGACCCGCGGCATCCGCATTCGCGTCACCCCGCACTATCTCGAGGAGCAGTCGACGCCGGAGGAGAGCGAGTTCTTCTGGGCTTATACCATCGACATCGCGAATGAGAGCGACGAGACTGTGCAGCTGCGCTCGCGCGTGTGGCGCATCACCGACGGCCACGGCCAGACGGAAGAGGTGCGGGGTCCAGGCGTCGTCGGCGAGACGCCGACCATCCACCCCGGCAAATCATTCAGCTACACCTCCGGATGCCCGCTGCGCACCCCGTCCGGCATCATGGTCGGGAGCTACCAGATGGTCGATGCCAAAGGCCAGCTATTCGACGTAGCGATCCCCGCCTTCTCGCTCGACAGCCCGTTCACCGTGAGGAGCGTAAACTAGTGGCGGCCTCTCGCGCATGAACGGGCCCAGCTACTCCGCGGCCGAGCTCTTGTCTCGCCTCGTGCACTTCGACACGACCAGCCACAAGCCGAACCTGGCGCTCATCTCCTTCGTCGAGGACTACCTCGCGCAGCATGGGCTCGCGAGCCACCTCGTGCCGAACGCGGACGCCACCAAGGCGAGCCTCTATGCCTCTATCGGCCCCGCCGGCGTGCCGGGTGTCGCGCTGTCGGGGCATACCGACGTCGTTCCGGTCGAGGGGCAGAGCTGGTCGAGCGACCCGTTCGTGCTGACCGAGCGTGCGGGGCGCCTCTACGGCCGCGGCTCCGCCGACATGAAGGGATTCCTCGCCTGTGTGCTCGCGGCGGTGCCGGAGTTCGTCCGGCGCAAGCTCGCGGTGCCGATCCACCTCGTCTTCTCCTACGACGAGGAGGTGGGCTGCCTCGGCGTGCGGCCGCTCATCGCCGATATCCGCCGCCGCTTCGTGACCCCGCGCATGGTGATCGTCGGCGAACCCACCTCCATGAGCGTTGTCGACGCCCACAAGGGCCCGGTGCGCTGGCACGTCGAGATCAAGGGGCGTGCCGCCCACTCGAGCATGGCGCCGCTCGGCGTCAACGCCATCGGCGTCGCCGGCAGGCTCTTGCAGGAGCTTTCCCGCATCGAGCGCGAGCTCAGGGTCGCCCCGCGCGCCGAGCGCTTCGATCCGCCCTATGCGACGCTGCAGGTCACACGCATCGAGGGCGGCACCGCGACCAACATCGTGCCGGTATATTGCCGCTTTGATTTCGACGTGCGCGCATTGCCGGGCGTCGATGTCGCCGCCATCGACCGCCGCATTCACACCTTCGCCGAGCGCGAATGCTTGCCCGAGATGCGGCGTGTGGCGCCCGAATCCGGCATCGACATCAGGGTCGCCAACCAAGTGCCGCCGTTCGCGGCGGGAGCAAACTCAGAGGCGGTGGCGCTAGCCCTGCGCCTCGCCGGCCACAACGAGACGCACGCGGTCTCCTACGCGACGGAAGCCGGTCTCTTCCAGGAGGCGGGGTCGCCCGCCGTCGTCATCGGCCCGGGCGACATCGCGCAGGCGCACGCGGCGGATGAGTTCATCGCAAGGGAACAGCTCGATCAGTGCATGGCATTCCTAGATCGCCTCGGCGCGTGGGCCGAGCGTGGCGCACCCGTCGGCTAGCGCACGCCGCTCAAAATTAGATCGTCATTCCCGCGCAGGCGGGAACCGAGACACCCTGCAATTGGCGCCTGTCGAGCATTGTGGCCAACGCACGCCAGCTGTGATGTAACTGGGTCCCCACCTCCGCGGGGATGACGTTGCAGAGGGAACCAGCGCCACGAGTGCGATGTTCTTTGACCGAGGTGAAACGCCAACGGCGAGGTCTCGCTATGACGCACACTGCATTTGCCCAGGTCGTATTGTTGGCGCTACTGGGAATGATCGTCGAGGCACGCGCTGGCGATCCGCAGATGGCCTTCAACAATTCCTGCCGCACCTGCCACTCCATGAAGGAGGGCGACAATCGCTTGGGGCCGAGCCTCGCCGGCGTCATCGGCCGCAAGGCGGGGACGCTGCCGGGCTACGCTTATTCCCCCTCGATGCAGAACTCCGGCATCACTTGGGACGAGGCGAGCCTCGACGAGTTCATCGCCAACCCAGACGAGGTGGTGGGCGGCAACAAGATGAAGCCGTTCACGGGCATCGCGGACGCCGGCCAGCGCAAAGAGATCGTTGCGTTCCTGAAGTCGATCAGCGGCAAGTAGGCCTCATGCGATCTCGCCGGGCTCAAAGCGGTAGCTCGCGGTGCAGAACTCGCACGTCACCTTGATGCTGCCGTCGGGCTCGCGCATGTCGGCAAGCCCCTCCTCTCCGAACGAGCGCAGGAAGGTCTCGACGCGTTCGCGCGAGCAGCGGCAGTAGGCCTCGACCGGGGCCGGCGGGAGAGCGCGCACGCCCTCCTCGTGAAACAGCCGATAGAGCAGCCGCTGCGGTGACAGCGTCGGATCGAGCAGCTCGTGGTCCTCCACGGTCGCGGCGAGGATCCTGGCGCGCTGCCAGTCCTCAGCCCGCTCCTCCTGCAGCTCGGCGTCGTCGGAACCTTCGGGCCGCGGCGCCTGCGGATTGCCGCCGGCTTTCGCGAGGCTTTGGATCATCAAACCGCCCGCGCGCCACTGCCAAGTGCCGCCTCTGCCGCCCTCGCCCGCTTGATAGTGGCGCGCGACCGCCAAACGCAGGAACGTCGGCAATTGCTCCGACTGGCGGAAGTAGGCGAGCGCCGCCTCCACCAGGCTTTCCCCCTCGAGCGCGACGATGCCCTGGTAGCGTTCCATGTCGCCGCCCTGGTCGATGGTGATGGCGAGGTGGCCGCGACCCAGGAGCGCGCCCTGCTCGATTACGGCTCCGTTGGCCGCGAGCTCGGCGAAGCGCCTCTTATCGTAGCGCGTATATCCGCGCACGCGGCCACCCGCCTCGAAGTTCACGACGAGGAAATCAATGATGCCGTCGGTCTTGGTCTGCACGATGAGCTTGCCGGCGAATTTGAGCGCCGCGCCGAGCATCGTCGTCAGCGCGACCGCCTCGCCCAGCACCTGCGCCACTGGAACCGGCATGTCGTGGCGTGAAAGGATGGTATTGATCGCGGGCCCCAGCCGCACGAGCCGGCCGATGACGCCGGAGCGGACGGTGCGGAACGGCAGAACGATGTCGTCGCCGAGATCGTCCCCGATCTGCGGCGCCGCGGCAGCTTCATTCATCTACTGGGCTCCCAGGCACCAGGCGAGGATCGCCTTCTGCACGTGCAGGCGGTTCTCGGCCTCGTCGAACACGACTGACTGCGGTCCATCGATGACGTCGGCCGTCACTTCGCGCCCACGATAGGCGGGCAGGCAGTGCATGAAGATGGAGCTGGGCGCCGCCTGGCGCATCAGCTTGGCGTCGACCGCGAACGGCTCGAGCATCTTCTTGCGGCGCGTGCCGTCGGTCTGGCCCATCGACACCCAGGTGTCGGTGACGACGCAATCGGCGCCGCGAGCCGCTTGCGCGGCATCGCTGCCGATCGATACCGCACCCTTCTCGCGCTTGACCCAGTCGATCACCGGCTGTTCGGGACGCAGCGAATCTGGGCAGGCGATCCGGAGCTCGAAGCCGAAGCGCACGGCGGCATGCATCCACGAGACGGCGACGTTGTTGCCGTCGCCGACCCAGGCGATCGTGTGACCCTTGATGGGACCCTTGTGCTCCTCGAAGGTCATGATGTCGGCCATGACCTGGCACGGGTGGCTCTTGTCGGTCAGGCCATTGATCACGGGGATCGTGGCGCAGCGCGCGAGCTCGAGCAGGGTGGCGTGCTCGTTCGCCCGGATCATGATGGCGTCGACGTAGCGCGAGAGCACGCGCGCGGTGTCCGCGATCGATTCCCCGCGGCCGAGCTGCAGGTCCGTATGGTTGAGCGAGATCGTCTGGCCGCCGAGCTGGCGCATGGCGACGTCGAAGGAGATGCGCGTGCGCGTCGAGGGCTTCTCGAAGACAGTGACCAGCACCGCGTCCTCGATGCCACGCGGGCGCATCTTTGCCGGTACGCGCTTGCCGGCGCGCTTCATGGCATGCGCCATGTCGATGATACGCCGCAGCGTCTTCACGTCGAGCCCATCGAGATCGAGGAAGTGCCTCGGCGCGGGCGTGATCTTGATTCTGGGGGCCATGACGTTCCGCCCGGCTAGCGCGGGGACACTTCTCACGAGCTTCTAGTTGCAATGCGCGAAAGGGCGCGCGACAGCCGGCTGGCAGCCTCCGCGATCTCCTCGTCGGAGACGTTGAGGGGCGGCAACAAGCGCACGACATTTCCGGCGGCCCCCGCCAGCAATAGCTTCTCGGCAACGGCCGCCTTGACGAGATCGGCCGGGGGCACCTTGAGCTTGATTCCCATCAGGAGCCCCTTGCCGCGCACGTCCTCGACGAGATCGGGATGCTCGTCGTGCACGGCGGCGAGCGCCTGCTTCAAGCGCAACGCTTTCTTGCGCACGCTATCGAGGAAGCCCGGCTCGAGCACGGTGTCGAGCACGGTGTTGCCGACAGCTGTCGCGAGCGGATTGCCGCCGAAGGTCGACCCGTGCGTGCCCGCCGTCATGCCTTTGGCGGCCTCGGCGGTGGCGAGCAGCGCGCCCAGCGGAAAGCCGCCGCCGATGCCCTTGGCGATCGCCATGAGATCGGGCGTGATGCCGGCCAACTCGTGCGCAAACAGCGTACCCGTGCGACCCATGCCGCATTGGACCTCATCGAGCACGAATAGCAACCCGTGGCGGTCGCACAGTGCGCGTAGCGCTTGCATGAACTCGAGCGGCGCGACGTTGACGCCACCCTCGCCCTGCACCGGCTCGATCAGGATCGCGGCCGTTTCCGGCCCGATCGCCTGCTCGACCGCGGCAAGATCGGCGAACGGCACGTGATCGAAGCCTTCGACGGGGGGGCCGAAGCCCTCGAGGTATTTCTCGTTGCCGCCGGCGGCGATGGTTGCAAGCGTGCGGCCGTGGAAGGCCCCCTCGAAGGTGATGACGCGCCAGCGCTCTGGGTGCCCGCTGACATAATGGTAGCGCCGCACCGCCTTGATCGCAGCCTCGCAGGCCTCGGCGCCCGAATTGCAGAAGAATACGCGGTCGGCAAACGTCGCCGCCACGAGCCGCTCGGCGAGCTTCTCTTGCCCAGCGACCCGATAGAGGTTGGAGGTGTGCCACAGCTTCTCGGCTTGAGCGGAAAGCGCCGCAACAAGCTTGGGGTGGGCGTGACCGAGGGCGTTCACGGCGACGCCGGAGGCAAAGTCGAGATAGCGGTCGCCATTTGTCGCGACGAGCCAGGTGCCTTCCCCGCGGTCGAAGACGAGGTCCTGGCGTGCGTAGGTCGCCATCACCGCTGGTGACGGGCCGGTTGTATGGGCTACGGCCTTGGTCTTGTGGTCCGAGGCCGCCACGGATGCGGACATCGGGGCCCGTCCCATTGCAGCGATCATTCGATAGAAAATCAAAAAAGCCGCCTTCCGCGGCGGCCCTCGAGCGATTGTAGATACGCGCGCGCCTTAGGCCTGTCAACGAAACCGCGCGCGCAGATTTGGCTTGATCGCGCGGCGGGCGCGGCCTGTGGAGCACTTGGTTCCTCCAGGCGCAGCAGCAACTTAGAGGCACTGGTGCATAGTTGCATGTGGCGAATATACCACCTTCCCAATGCCGCCGGCCCCCTCCTGGAGACGCCGATCTTGAACGTCGGATTCCCCTTGTTGTAGGTTGCCCCCATCGGATCTGGAGGCCTCGCCGCCGTCGCCGCGACGCCTCGTCAAAGAGTAGCCGATGCGTGCCCAGGCGAAGCTCGTGCCGCTCGCCGCGTGGGGCAAGCCGATAGTCCAAGCGTCATCCCAGTAAGCGTCAAAACCGGTCGGGCCCGTGGCTCTTCGCGGCGGTCGCAGCGTCTTCGCGCTCGCCCTTTGCGTCCTTTCGTCCCGTGCCGAACGTCAATGGGTGTGTGCCGCAGGGCGCCCGCCCCTGAATATTCAGGGAGCGATCTATGGCTTGGACGGATGAGCGCGTGGAGCTGTTGAAGAAGCTCTGGGCGGAAGGGTTGAGCGCTAGCCAGATCGCGGGCCGGCTCGGCAGCGTTACTCGCAACGCCGTCATCGGCAAGGTGCACCGGCTGGGCCTGTCGGGCCGCGCCACCACCTCGCGCATGAAGAGCCACCGGCCGCGCCAGCGCATGGCCGCCAAGCGCATGGCGAAGACGCGTTTCTCGCCCATGGGCAACCCCGCTTTCCGCGCGCTCTATGCCGAGGTGGACCCCTTCACCCCGCCGGTGGAGGAACTCGTCATCCCCATGAACGAGCGCAAATACATTCAGACGCTGACCGAGTGCAGCTGCCGCTGGCCGATCGGCGATCCGCAGGCTACCGACTTTCACTTCTGCGGCAAGAACAAAGTCCCGGGCCTGCCCTACTGCGAGTTCCACGCGAGGCGCGCCTTCCAGCCGCCGCAGACGCGGCGCCGCGAGCGCGAGCTCGTCGAGCCGGTGGCGATCGCCAACGATGTGGCCGCGCCGCGCAAGGAGCAGGTCTGAGTCGGGAAGCCGCTTTATCCCGGCAATTCAGGCGTCGGCGCGATCGCCGAACACGTAGCCGGCCGAGCGTACGGTGCGGATGGGGTCGCGCTCGTTGCCGCGGATGAGCGCCTTGCGCAGGCGGCCGATGTGCACATCGACGGTGCGCTCGTCGACGAAGGCGTCGCGGCCCCATACGCCGTCCAAAAGCTGCGCGCGCGACAAGACGCGGCCCGAGCTTTCCATGAGGAACTCGAGCAGGCGGAACTCGGTGGGACCCAGGCGCACCTGCCGCAGGCCGCGCGTCACCTTGTGCGCGGCTCGGTCGAGCTCGATGTCGCCGATCTTCAGCACCTCGGCCATGCGGTCGGGCGCGGTACGGCGCAGGATCGCTTTGACGCGCGCCATCAGTTCGGGGAGCGAGAACGGTTTCACAACGTAGTCGTCGGCGCCGGTCGAGAGCCCGCGGATGCGGTCGGTCTCCTCGCCGCGCGCCGTCAGCATGATGATCGGCACATTGCGCGAGTCCGACTTGGAGCGCAGGCGCCGGCACAGCTCGATGCCAGACACGCCCGGCAGCATCCAGTCGAGCACCACGAGGTCTGGATGCTCCTCCTGCAGGAGGATCAGCGCCTCCTCGCCGGTCTCCGCGTGCATGACGCGGAAGCCCTCGGCCTCGAAGTTGTAGCGCAGCATCTCAGCGAGAGGCGCCTCGTCCTCGACGATCAGGACCTTAGCGGACATCGAGATCGCCCCGCCTTCCGCCATCATGTGCCAGAGATGAGCGTTGAGCTCGTCTGGTCGTCCTTGGGACGATCATCCGTAATGTTGAAGCCGCGTACCAGGAAGTGCACCGTCTCGGCGATGTTGGTCGTGTGGTCGCCGACGCGCTCGATGTTCTTGGCGCCGAACAGCAGATGCGTGGAGATGCCGATGTTGCGCGGATCCTCCATCATGTAGGTCAGGAGCTCGCGGAACAGCGAATTGTACATCGCGTCGATCTGCGCGTCGTTGCGCCAGACCGCTAAGGCCTTGTCGGCGTCGCGCTCGGCGTAGGCGTCGAGCACCTCCTTCAACTGGTGCAGCGCCAGCTCCACCATGTGGCGGATGCCGGACATCAGGGGCTTCGGGTGCGACTCGTCGGCGATGGCGAGCGAACGCTTGGCCATGTTCTTGGCGAGGTCACCGATGCGCTCAAGGTCCGTGGTGATGCGTAAGGCGCCCATGATGTGGCGCAGGTCGTCGGCCATCGGCTGGCGCCGGGCCACCATGGAAATGACCTGCTCCTCGATCTCCCGCTCGAGGTTGTCGATGGAGCGGTCGGCCGTCACCACCTCCTCGGCGAGCTTGGGATCGCGGCGCTCGAGTGCTTCAAGCGATTTTCCGAGCAGCTGCTCGGCGAGGCCGCCCATCTGCGCGATCTTCTTGTCGAGCAGGGCCAGCTCTTCCTCGTAGGATTTTACGGTGTGCTCGGTCATGGGCCCTCCTTGGGGGCGTGGCGGCTTGGCGACTGGCGGCTTGGCCGCTGATGTCTTCGCGAATATGCGCAGCATTAGCCGAAACGCCCCGTGATGTAGTCCTGGGTCTGCTTCGCTTGCGGACTGGTGAAAATCTTGGCGGTATCGTCGAATTCAATGAGCTCGCCGAGGTACATGAAGGCGGTCTTCTGCGAGACGCGCGCCGCCTGCTGCATGTTGTGCGTCACGATGGCGATCGTGTACTCCTGCTTCAGCTCGTCGATAAGTTCCTCGATGCGGGCCGTAGAAATTGGGTCGAGCGCCGAGCAAGGCTCGTCGAACAAGATCACGTCGGGCTTGATGGCGACGGTGCGCGCAATGCAAAGACGCTGCTGCTGGCCGCCGGACAAGCTCAGGCCGCTGGTATGCATCTTGTCCTTGACCTCGGTCCACAAGGCGGCTCGGCGCAAGGACTGCTCGACGCGCTCGTCCAGATCGTGCTTCAAGAGCCTTTCGTACAACCTCACCCCAAACGCGATGTTTTCATAGATCGTCATGGGAAACGGCGTCGGCTTCTGAAACACCATGCCGATGCGCGAGCGCAGCAGATTCACGTCCTGCTTGGGCGAGAGAAGGTTGACGCCATCGAAGATGACTTCGCCCTCGGCGCGCTGATTGGGGTAGAGATCGTACATGCGGTTCAACACGCGCAGCAGCGTCGATTTCCCGCAACCCGAGGGCCCGATGAAGGCCGTCACCTGCTGCTCATAGAGCGGCAGGTTGATGTTCTTCAGCGCGAGAGTCTGACCGTAATAGAAGTTCAGCCCGCGAACCGAGAGCTTCTCAACCGGCCTGGTGCTGGATGACGGCATAAGGTTCATTGCGAGGTCCTCGATGAGCCGAGCCAGCGCGCAGCGATGCTGAGCGCGAGCACGGCGAGCGTAATGATCAGGGCGCCCACCCAGGCCAGGCGCTGCCAATCAGCGTACGGGCTCAGAGCGAATTGGAAGATGACGACGGGAAGGCTAGAAAGTGGAGCATTGAGGTTGGTGCTCCAAAACTGATTATTGAGGGCGGTAAACAGCAGGGGCGCGGTCTCGCCGCTGACGCGAGCGACGGCCAGCAACACGCCCGTAATCATGCCGGCACGGGCCGCCTTATAGGCGACCTTTCGGATCATCAGCGCGCGCGGCATCCCGAGCGCGGCGGAGGCCTCGCGCAACGATCCCGGCACCAGCAGCAGCATGTCCTCGGTGGTGCGAACCACGATGGGGATGACGAGAACCGCTAGGGCAATCGCGCCGGCAAAGCCTGAGAAGTGGCCCATCGGTGCAACCATGATGGTGTAGACGAACAACCCCATCACGATCGACGGCGCGCTGAGCAAGATGTCGTTGATGAAGCGCACCACAGACGTCATCTTGCTGTAACGGCCGTACTCCGCCATGTAGGTTCCCGCAAGCATGCCGAGCGGCGCGCCGATCAGAACGCCGATCACCGTCATGATAAGACTTCCGACAATGGGGTTAAGCAGACCGCCGGCGCTCCCCGGCGGCGGTGTCATCTGCGTGAAGACCTCGACTGAGAGACCACTGAAGCCCTTGTAGACTAGGGTTCCGAGGATGATTGCGAGGATGCCCACCCCAAGCACAGTCGCGCTAACGCAGAGGATCGAATTCGTGGCGTTGCGGCGCTTGCGCTGCCGATAGCGGGCCTTATCGAGATCCATCGCTCATTTCCCCGCTTTGTACTCGAGCCGCATCAGCATCAGCCGCGCACACGCGAGCACTACGAACGTTATGAAGAAAAGGATGAGACCGAGCGCGATGAGGGAAGAGGTGTAGATATCTCCCA
>Ga0187819_10000353_pt1 | contig 22638 bp, 18 predicted proteins | sample NC_wetland_sal_i_15_FD_132411 | JGI IMG/M metagenome (GOLD analysis project Ga0187819, IMG submission 132411) | Wetland sediment microbial communities from Neuse River Estuary, North Carolina, USA - SO4_4 | ecosystem: Environmental > Aquatic > Freshwater > Wetlands > Sediment | place: USA...
CGCCAAAGCCGCGCAGGCCGCCGCGCAAATCGCGCCACGCAAATCGCCCGGCAAAGCCGCCGGGCCATCCTGCGGCGACCGGCGTGGATAAGGCCGGGCGGGAATTGAGCGTCACCGTCATGCGCGCCCGCTCATCCGATTCTCGATTCCGCCGGGGCACGCGCCTCGATATGTCCCGAGCGCATGTGCAGCACGCGATCGCAGCGCGCCGCCAGCGCAGCATCGTGGGTCACCAGAACCCGCGTGGTGCCGCGCTCGGCCTGGCCGCGGAACAGAAGCTCGATGATCTCGGCTCCGGTTCCTTCGTCGAGATTGCCGGTCGGTTCGTCGGCGACGATGATGGCTGGGTCGGGCGCCAAGGCGCGGGCGAGCGCGACCCGCTGCTGTTCACCTCCGGAAAGCTCGGCGGGATAATGCCACGCGCGCTGCGCCAAGCCGACGGCGGCGAGTTCGCGTTCGGCGATTGCCTTTGCGTCGCCGATGCCGGCGAGCTCGAGCGGCACTGCGACATTCTCGAGCGCCGTCATTGTCGGGATCAGATGGAAAGCCTGAAAGACGATGCCGATGTTGCGGCCGCGAAAGCGCGCCAGCCGATCCTCGTCGAGCGTCCGCAGATTTTGCCCGGCGACGATAACCGTGCCGGAATCCGGCCGCTCCAATCCGGTCATCACCATCAAGAGCGTGGACTTGCCCGAGCCCGAAGGTCCGAGTAGGGCAACAGCCTCGCCACGACCTATATGGAGATCGATGTCTTTGAGTATATGCACCCGCGCCGCGCCGCGGCCGAGCGAAAGATTGACGCCCTCAATGGTCACGGCTTCGCCCGCCAACAGGCGCCCGGAAATGTCATTCATAGGTTCGACCGGTTCAGCAAAGGTGACCGCCTCATCGCATTGCAATGAGACGCCGCCGTGGCGGCAGGCATGCGTTCGCTCATATGGGTTGCGCCGGGCGTTCTACCAAATCATCGCGGCCTGTTGCGCGCTGCTCTTTGGCGCAGCCAATCCGCACTTGGTGATGGCCGAGAACCCGCTTCATGTCGTGGCGCTGGGCGATTCGCTTACCGCCGGCTACGGGCTCGCCGTCAAGGATGGATTTGTGCCGCGGCTCCAGGCGGCGCTTGTGGCGCAAGGAGCCAAAGTCGAAATCGTTAATGCCGGCGTTACCGGCGACACCGCTTCGGACGGACTGGCCCGCCTGGACTGGTCGGTGCCGGAGGGGACCGACGCCGCGATCGTCGAACTTGGCGCCAATGACATGCTGCGCGGCATCGACCCACAAGCCACGCACGACGCGCTCGATGCCATTCTGGCGCGGCTGGCGCAGCGTCATATCGCAATCATGTTGTGCGGCATGAAGGCCGCACCGAATTTGGGTGTCGATTACGGTCGTGCGTTTGAGCGCATCTATCCCGAGCTCGCGGCCAAATATGGTGCTGTCTTTTACCCATTCTTTCTCGATGGCGCTGCCGCCGACCGCACGCTCACGCAGCAGGACGGGGTCCATCCGAACGCCGCGGGCGTCGGCGTTATCGTGCGGCGGATTTTGCCCACAGTGCGGGAATTCATCGCCCGGGTCCGGGCACAAAAACAATCCTAGGGTCAAAAATCATTATTTCGCTGCAACCCGAAGGGACGCGGGCCTTTCGGCCGCAGGCGTTGTTGCTCGTCGCTCATGATCGTGTAGATCACGTCGCTCCTCGCGCCTCGCCAGCGGCCAAAATTCCTAGCGTCGCGGCCGTGCAAATAATGAGTTTTGACCCTAAAGGTTTGCGCCTGAGGGTTGCGCGCGCGCGGTAATCACCCCATTCTGCAGCTATCGCGAATCGCCCGGGCAAAAAGCCGTAAAAAAGCTCGCCGCCGGGATCGCAGCGATCCTCTTGTGCGGAGGTTGTCGTGCCCCGCTTGTTCACCGGAGTTGAAATCCCGCCGGCAGTAAGCCGGTCGCTCGCCATGATGCGCGGCGGACTGCCTGGCGCCCGCTGGATCGATCCGGAGAACTATCATCTGACGCTACGCTTCATCGGCGATATCGATGACGCTTTGGCGCACGAGATTGTCGGCGTGCTTGGCCGCGTTCATCGCCAGGCGTTCGACCTCCGTCTCGATGGACTGACATCGTTCGGCGGCCGCAAGCCGCGGGCCGTCGTTGCCGCGGTGGCGCCGGTCGCGCCTTTGCTGGAGCTGCAAGCCGAGCACGACCGGCTCCTGCAGCGGCTCGGGCTCGAACCGGAGGGACGCAAATACACCCCGCATGTGACGTTGGCGCGGTTGCGCGATTCATCGAGCCGGCAAGTCGCCGAATATCTGGCGGCGCGGGGCCACTACCGCTCGTCCTCGTTCGAGGCCTCGCGGTTTGTGTTGTTTTCCTCGCGCGCCTCGGTCGGCGGCGGGCCTTATGTCGTCGAAGAGACCTATCCACTCGCTGCCCATGACGTGAGACGCGCTCAACGCGCCGGCTGAGTCCGCTTGGCTCTGCTGCGGGCTCGACCCAGGCAGCCACGAACAACGCGTGGAAGTTGCTCTAGGCTCGCAATATCCGCGATTGCAGATCGAGCATGGCGGTCGCGAAGCCGTGGCTGTCCGACATCACTTCGCGCATCAATGACAGCGGCGTCGGGCGGGACGATTCGACTTCGCCCACGACGGTTTCGAAGTCGAACGAAAGTTCGGCGTCGAATTTGCGTGCGAGCTGCTGCATGCGCCGATTCTCGGCGAGGCAGGCCATGTGCAGAAGGCGGAAGCCACGATTGCGCGCCGCCAGCAAAGTGCGACGCAGCAATGCCGAGCCGACGCCGTGACTCTGCCAATCCTTTTCGACGCTGAACGCCGCCTCCGCCTCACGCGGAAAGCCCGCTCCGAGCGGGCGCAGCTCCGCGGCGCCGCGCATCGTGCCGTTGACGAAGAAGCCGTGCACGACCGTATCCAGGCCGGGGGTGAGATCGACGTAATTGCGAATGAACTGGTCGGACACGCCGCCGGAAAAGCGGTTACGCCGGCTTTGCGCATCCAGACGCAGCAAATGGTCGCGATATTTGGCGGTCTCTCCAATCCACAATTTGCGGACTACACCGCCTTCGGGAAGGATTTCCTTCATTGGGTCTCCTGACATTATCGTCGACAAGACCCGCCTTGATTTCGCTTCCTCCCAGAAAGCACACGAGCGCAGCGAATAAATCGTGCGCTCGGCGAATCACAGCATCATGTTGGGACGTGGCGGCAAATTGGCAAGGCGAAGCATTGAGCAACATGCCTATATTCCGTATACGCATGGCTCACGACGCATTTGCGGCGGTTTGCTGACGAAGCGAAGACTTGTGCTTGGCGGTCGTCGGCAACGGCGCTGATGTGGCCCTGCCTTCGACCAATCACGCGACCGTCATCTTTCGTTCACGCCCGTTGATCACGACGTCAAACACGACCTCCCGCGCCAAGCGCGAACTCATGGCCTCATTCCGATGGCGAGCTCCATTGCAAATCGTTATGCCGCCAATGTCGCCGCCGGCCGTATCGAGCGTGACGATGCGCAGCTCGCCATCGCTGAAAAAATGATGCGGCTGGAAGAACGGATCTCGGAATACTTGTCGCGAAAATCTTCCGCGCTCGACTGGCTGTTCGCAAGCCGCGAGCAGCCGCCGATCAAGGGCCTTTATATCTACCGCGAGGTCGGACGCGGCAAGACGATGCTGATGGATTTGTTTTTTGACACCAGCCCGGTCGAGCGAAAACGCCGCGCGCATTTCCACGAATTCATGCTCGACGTGCACGAGCGCATTTACCTGATCCGTCAGAAAATGAAATTCGTCGAACATGACGGCGAGGACCCGATTGAACTCGTCGCAGAGCAGCTAGCCGCCGAGGCTTGGCTCTTGTGCTTCGACGAATTCCACGTCACCGATATCGCCGATGCGATGATCCTCGGTCGCCTTTTCGCGCGGCTGTTCGATCGTAACATCGTTGTCGTCGCGACCGCGAATATACCGCCGGACGAACTCTACAAGGACGGACTCAACCGCGCTCTGTTCGTGCCGTTCATCGCCATGCTGAACACGCGCATGGACGTCGTGCGATTAGCTGCGCGTACCGATTTCCGCTTGGAGAAGCTTGCCGGTCAGCCGGTCTGGTATGTGCCCGTTGACGCGGCCGCCGATGCCCGCCTCGACGACGCGTGGCGGCGGCTCACCGGAGGCAATCATGGCGCTGCGCAGGAATTGGCATTGAAAGGCCGCGCGGTCCACGTGCCGCGCGCTTTTATGGGGGTGGCGCGATTTTCATTCCACGATCTGTGCGAAGAGCCGCTTGCGGCCGCGGATTATTTGCGGATCGCGCACGAGTTTCACACCATTATTCTCGACCACGTTCCAGCGATGACCTATGACAATCGCGATGCCGCCAAGCGCTTCATCATCTTGATGGACACGCTCTACGACATGAACGTGAAACTGATCGCGTCCGCGGCCACTCCTCCCGAAGCGCTGTACCGCGCCGATGAAGGATTCGAAGCACAGGAATTCAAGCGCACCGCATCGCGGCTGATTGAGATGGGGTCGCAATCCTATCTGGCTCGCCCGCATGGCGCCGGCCACGAGCGCATGTCCGGTTCTTCGGCTGGAATTGTTGAGACTTAGCGCAAGGCGGCCGCATTCTCAGCCGCTCGTCTGCGCGACCCGGCTACGCTCGCTGCACGAGCTTCGGCGGGTTTGCAGTCCGCCGACCTTGCTTCGCCCGCCGAAGCGTCAGGCGAAATCAATCAGCTCCGCGGAGGGCGAGCTTCGCGAAGGCGGCAGCGCAGAGCGCGAAGGCGAGGACCCAATCGGTCACGGCGAGTGAGAAAAGCTCCTTTGGATTCCCTCTTGCGCGCGAATGAGCGGCATCGTCGGCGGCGCCGGTCACGATTCCGGGTCCGAACCTGCGGAATAATCTGCGCGCGGACGCGATCATCGATCCGGTATAGGTGCTGACGTTGGTCATCATGCTCGTCATTTTCAATTCGGCTCGCAGGCGCAAGATATTCCGGCTGGTCAATGGTGAGCGGCCCGCTTTCGTTCTCGACAGCCGGCCCGCGCTCTTACACTTGAACGGGTGATCCGAAACGGCTAATGACGCCGGAGGCCCGGCCTTTCCTAGCAATCAAGGACATTTATCTGATGCCGCGAAACAAGATCGCATTGATAGGTTCGGGCCAAATTGGCGGAACGCTGGCGCACCTGATCGGCCTTAAGGAGCTCGGCGATGTCGTGTTGTTCGACGTGGCCGAGGGCGTGCCGCAAGGCAAGGCGCTTGATCTCGTGCAGTCGTCGCCGGTCGAGGGCTTCGACGCCCGCTTTGCCGGCACCAATTCTTATGAAGCGATCGAAGGCGCCGCAGTGTGCATCGTTACCGCCGGCGTGCCGCGCAAACCCGGCATGAGCCGGGACGATCTGCTCGGCATCAATCTGAAAGTCATGGAACAGGTCGGCGCCGGCATAAAAAAATACGCGCCCAATGCCCTCGTCATCTGCATCACCAATCCGCTCGACGCCATGGTCTGGGCGCTGCAGAAGTGCTGCGGCCTGCCCAAGAATATGGTCATCGGCATGGCCGGCGTGCTCGATTCGGCGCGCTTTCGTTATTTTCTGGCTGATGAATTCAATGTCTCGGTCGAGGACGTGACCGCCTTCGTGCTCGGCGGTCATGGCGACGCGATGGTGCCGCTGGTGCGTTATTCGGCCGTCGCCGGCATACCGCTTCCCGATCTGGTGAAGATGGGCTGGACCACGCAGGCGCGCATCGAGGAGATCGTCGAGCGCACCCGCAATGGCGGCGGCGAGATCGTCAGCCTGTTGCGCACCGGCTCGGCTTTTTATGCGCCCGCCTCCTCGGCAATCGCGATGGCGGAGAGTTATTTGCGCGACAAGAAACGGGTGCTCCCCGCCGCCGCGTGGCTCAATGGCGAATATGACCTTAAGGACATCTATGTCGGCGTGCCGGTGGTGATCGGCAGCAAAGGGGTCGAGCGGATCGTCGAGATCGAACTCAATAGCGCCGAGCGCGCGATGTTCGAAAAATCGGCGCAAGCAGTCCAGAGCCTCATCGACGCGTGCAAAAGAATTGCACCCGATCTGGGGAAATGAATTCCGCCGTCACCCTAAGGCGGCCGCGCAGCGGCCCTCGAAGGGCGACGGCGGCAAACCGATTTTGTTGAGCACCTCGGCCGCATCCTTCGAGGCTCGCTCCGCTCGCACCTCAGGATGACGGAATGTACGTTCGGGCATTTACGAATGAACATCCACGAATATCAGGCCAAAGCGATATTGCGGGAATTCGGCGTGCCGGTGCCGCGCGGGATCGCAGCGTTCACCGCGGCGGAGGCGGAAAAGGCCGCCAACGAACTCGGCGGCCCGGTCTGGGTGGTGAAGGCGCAAATTCATGCCGGCGGTCGCGGCAAGGCTGGCGGCGTCAAAGTCGTCAAATCAATCGCCGAGGTGAAGCGTGAGGCCGAGCGGATGCTCGGCTCCATTCTGGTTACGCACCAAACCGGGCCGCATGGCCGCCAGGTGCGCCGCGTCTATATCGAGGAAGGCTCCGCGATCGAGCGCGAATATTATCTCTCGGCGCTGGTCGATCGCTCGACTTCGCAGGTGGCCTTCGTCGCCTCAACCGAGGGCGGCATGGACATCGAAGAAGTCGCGCACAACACGCCGGACAAGATCGAGAGTTTCTCGGTCGATCCGGCGACCGGCTTCATGCCGCATCACGCGCGCCACGTGGCCCATGTCCTCCGCTTGAACCGCGAGCAGACCAGGCAAGCCGAAGACATGCTGCCGAAGCTCTACCAGGCCTTCCTGGCCAAGGACATGAGCATGCTTGAGATCAATCCGCTGGTCGTGACCAAAGCCGGCCAGATCATTTGTTTGGACGCCAAGATCGCATTCGATGATAACGCGCTATACCGCCACGCCGACGTGATGGCGTTGCGCGACATCAACGAAGAGGACGAAAAGGAGATCGAGGCGTCGCGCCACGATCTCAATTATGTCGCGCTCGACGGCACGATCGGCTGCATGGTCAATGGCGCCGGCCTCGCCATGGCCACCATGGACATCATCAAGCTTTACGGCGAGACGCCGGCCAATTTCTTGGATGTCGGCGGCAGCGCGACAAAAGAGAAAGTAGCGGCCGCTTTCAAGATCATCACGTCGGATCACAACGTGAAGGGCATCTTGATCAATATTTTCGGCGGCATCATGAAGTGCGACGTGATCGCCGAGGGCGTCGTCGCGGCAGTCAAGGAAGTCGGGCTGCGCGTGCCGCTGGTGGTGCGTCTCGAAGGCACCAATGTCGAGCTCGGCAAGAAGATCATCGCGCAATCCAATCTCGACGTGACTTCGGCCGATGATCTTGACGATGCCGCGCAGAAGATCGTCGCGGCGGTGAGGAAAGCGTGAGCGCCGGGCCAGAACGATGTCCATCCTGATCGACAAAAATACCAAAGTGATCTGCCAGGGCTTGACCGGCAAGAACGGCACGTTCCATTCCGAGCAGGCGATTGCTTACGGCACCAAAATGGTCGGCGGTACCTCGCCCGGCAAAGGCGGCATGACGCATCTCGGCCTGCCGGTCTTCGATACGGTCATCGAAGCCCGTGACAAGACGGGCTGCGATGCCAGCGTCATCTATGTGCCGCCGCCCGGCGCCGCCGACGCGATCTGCGAGGCGATCGCGGCGGAGATTCCGCTGATCATCTGCATCACCGAGGGCATTCCGGTCGCCGACATGGTGAAGGTCAAGCGCGCGCTGTCGGGGTCGCGCTCGCGGCTGATCGGACCCAATTGTCCCGGCGTTATGACCGCGGGCGAATGCAAGATCGGCATCATGCCCGCGAATATCTTTAAATCCGGCAAGGTCGGGATCGTGTCGCGGTCCGGCACGCTGACCTACGAAGCCGTGTTTCAAACGACGCAGGTTGGGCTGGGCCAGACCACCGCAGCCGGCATCGGTGGCGATCCGGTCAAAGGCACCGATTTCATCGAGGTCCTGGAAATGTTTCTCGCCGACCGGCAAACCGAAGCGATTATCATGATCGGCGAAATCGGCGGCGCATCCGAGGAAGATGCCGCGCAGTTTCTCAAGGACGAAGCCAAACGCGGCCGCAAGAAACCGACGGTCGGCTTCATCGCCGGCCGGACCGCTCCGCCTGGCCGCCGCATGGGTCATGCCGGCGCGATTATCGCCGGCGGCAAGGGCGACGCCGAGTCCAAGATCACCGCCATGGAGGCAGCCGGCATCAAAGTCGCGCCATCCCCGGCGCGGCTCGGCAAGACGCTGGCTGAAATATGGAAGTGACTGTTCATTGTTTCATCTTTTGCCGGCCAGGTTGAGCAATTAAATAGAGCTAGAAAGGAAATCCTGCGGGCTGCCGGGAGCGTAGTTTGACTATTCCGGTGCTCGTCCGTTTGCCGCTTCAATCCCGTCCGAGCTTGCTTGAGGGTCGCTGATGTCTCGTCAAGACGCCAATGCCGCTTTCGCCCGTACCTCGTTCCTCTATGGCGGCAATGCTGCCTATATCGAAGACCTCTATGCCCGCTACGAGACCGACCCGAAAGCGCTCGATGCGGCGTGGCAAACTTTTTTCCAAAGTCTGAAAGACGAACGCGCAGACGTCGAGCGCAACGCGCAAGGGCCATCATGGCAGCGGCCCGATTGGCCACCGCTTGCCTCGGATGAACTCACCGGCGCGCTTGACGCCGGTTGGCAAGAGACGACCGCGGCGATCGGCGGCAAGTTGAAGGCGCATGCGCAGGCCCGCGGTGTGGACATCACCTCCGCCGAGGTCGAGCGCGCAACCCGCGATTCGATCAGGGCGCTGATGCTCATCCGCGCTTATCGGGCGCGGGGACACTTCCATGCCAATCTCGATCCGCTCGGGCTCGAACCGCCGCAGAACGAGGAGGAGCTTGATCCGCGTTCTTACGGCTTCGGCGAGGCCGACCTCGACCGCCGAATTTTTCTCGACCATGTGCTGGGGCTCGACTTCGGCACCGTGCGCGAGATCGTCGCCATTCTGCGCCGAACCTATTGTCAGACGCTCGGCGTCGAATTCCTCCACATTTCCGATGCCGCGCAAAAAAGCTGGATCCAGGAGCGTATCGAGGGGCCGGACAAGGAGATTACGTTCACCCGCGAGGGCAAGCGCGCCATCCTCAACAAGCTGGTCGAAGCCGAGGGCTTCGAAAAATTCTGCGATGTGAAATTCACCGGGACCAAGCGCTTCGGCCTCGATGGCGGCGAAGCCATGATCCCGGCGCTGGAGCAGATCATCAAGCGCGGCGGGGCGCTGGGCGTGCGCGATATCGTCATCGGCATGCCGCATCGCGGCCGCCTCAGCGTCTTGGCGCAGGTCATGGCCAAGCCGCACCGCGCCATCTTTCATGAATTCAAAGGAGGCTCATCGACCCCGGATGCGGTCGAAGGCTCCGGCGACGTGAAATATCATCTCGGCGCCTCTTCCGACCGCGAGTTCGATCACAACCGGGTGCATTTGTCGCTGACTGCGAACCCGTCGCACCTCGAGATTGTCGATCCGGTCGTGCTCGGCAAAGTACGGGCCAAACAGGATCAGCTCGGCGCCACGCCGGACGATCGCACCATGGTGATGCCGCTACTCATTCACGGCGACGCATCGTTCGCCGGGCAGGGCGTGGTGGCGGAATGTTTCGGGCTGTCCGGGCTGCGCGGCCACCGCACCGGCGGATCGCTGCATTTCATCGTCAACAATCAGATCGGTTTTACCACCAATCCGCGATATTCCCGCTCGTCGCCGTATCCTTCCGACGTCGCCAAGATGATCGAGGCGCCGATTTTTCATGTCAATGGCGACGACCCCGAGGCGGTGGTGTTCGCCGCCAAGATCGCGACCGAATTCCGGCAGAAATTCCAGAAGCCGGTGGTCATCGACATGTTCTGCTATCGCCGTCACGGCCACAACGAAGGCGACGAGCCGTCATTCACCCAGCCGTTGATGTACAAGGCGATCGCCGCGCATCCAACGACGCTCGAGATCTACAGCAAGAAACTCATCGGCGAAGACATCGTGAGCGCCGGCGAGGTCGAAACGATGAAGGCGCAATGGCGCGCCCACCTCGATGCCGAGCTCGAGGCCGGGCTTGGCTACCGCGCCAACAAAGCCGATTGGCTCGATGGCCGCTGGTCCGGCTACACGACCGCGGGCGACGCTGACGATCCGCGCCGCGGTCAAACCGGCGTCGAAATCGCCACGCTCAAGGATATCGGCGGCAAGATTACCGCGGTGCCGCCCGATTTTCATTTGCACAAAACGCTGCAACGCTTTCTCGACAATCGGCGCAAGGCGATCGAAACCGGCGCCGGGATCGATTGGGCGACCGCCGAGGCGCTCGCTTTCTGTTCGCTGTTGCTCGATGGACATCGCGTTCGGCTGTCCGGCCAGGATTCCGAACGCGGCACCTTCTCGCAGCGTCACTCGGTGCTGATCGATCAGGAGAACGAGACGCGCTACACGCCTTTCAACAATCTCCGCGACGGTCAGGCGCGTTTCGAAGTGATCAATTCGATGCTGTCGGAAGAAGCCGTGCTCGGCTTTGAATACGGCTATACGCTGGCTGAACCGGATGCGCTCACGCTGTGGGAAGCGCAATTCGGCGATTTTGCCAACGGCGCGCAGGTTCTGTTCGATCAATTCATCTCGTCCGGCGAGCGCAAATGGCTGCGCATGTCGGGGCTGGTCTGCCTGTTGCCGCACGGCTACGAAGGCCAGGGGCCGGAGCATTCGTCGGCGCGGCTCGAGCGGTTTCTCTCGATGTGCGCCGAGGACAATATGCAGGTGGCGAACTGCACGACGCCGGCGAACTATTTTCACATCCTCCGCCGCCAGCTCAAGCGCGACTTCCGCAAGCCGCTGATCCTGATGACGCCAAAATCGCTGCTGCGCCATAAGCGTGCGGTGTCGCGGCTCGACGAAATTGGCCCGGGCACCTCGTTTCACCGGCTGTTGTGGGACGATGCGCAATTGCAGCCGAACGAGAAGATCAAGCTCGTCGCCGATGACAAGATCCGGCGCGTGATCCTGTGTTCCGGCAAGGTCTATTACGATCTCTTCGAGGAGCGGGAGCGCCGCGGCATCGACGATATCTATCTCCTGCGCATCGAGCAGCTCTATCCGTTCCCGACCAAGGCGCTGATGACCGAATTGTCGCGCTTCAAACAGGCCGAAGTGGTCTGGTGCCAGGAGGAGCCGCGCAATATGGGCGCCTGGGTGTTCGTCGACATATTCCTGGAATGGGTGCTCAATCAAATCGGCGCCAAGCGTCGGCGCGCCCACTATGTCGGCCGGCCCGCCGCCGCCTCGACTGCGGTCGGGCAAATGTCCATTCACTTGGCGCAACTCGGCAAGTTTTTAAACGAGGCGTTGGCGTAATGCAGGACGGAGGTCAGATCTCAGAGTTCGGACGGGAATTTTTGCTTTCGACTTGCGATCTCTGATCTCTGTCATCCTATATCTGACATCTGCAATTAGCCCATCTGGAACTAGTCCATGGCTGAGATACGCGTGCCGGCGCTGGGTGAATCGGTCACCGAGGCAACCATCGGCAAATGGTTCAAGGAACCGGGCGAGGCCGTCGCGGCGGACGAGCCCCTGGTCGAGCTTGAAACCGACAAGGTGACGATCGAAGTGCCGGCGCCGGCGGCCGGCGTGCTCGCGGATATTGCCGCCAAGGATGGCGACACGGTCGCGGTCGGCGCCGTTCTCGGCCAGATCAAGGAAGGCGCGGCCGGCGCGGTGAAATCCGCACCGGCGGCGACGCCAAGCGTAACGCCAAGCGCATCTCCTCCGCCGCCGCAGTCCGCGCCCGCAGCGCCCAAGGCTGCGACCAGCGCTGCGACCGGCGCTGCGACCAGCGCCGCGCCGGCAACGGCAAAATCCTCCGATGCGCCGCTCGCGCCCGCGGTGCGCAAGCTTGCCGCAGAATCGGGCGTCGATGCCGTGGGCGTTGCCGGCTCGGGCAAGGATGGCCGCGTCACCAAGGGCGACATGCTTGCCGCCATCGAGCGCGCCGCGGCCGCGCCGACCCCCGTCGCCGCCACTGCCGCCGCGGTCCAGATGCGCGCCCCGACGCCGCCCGACGATGCGGCGCGCGAGGAGCGGGTGCGCATGACACGGCTGCGCCAGACTATCGCCCGGCGCTTGAAGGACGCGCAGAACACCGCGGCCATGCTCACGACCTTCAACGAGGTCGACATGGGCCACATCATGGCGCTGCGCACGCAATACCGCGATCTGTTCGAGAAGAAACACGGTGTGAAGCTCGGCTTCATGGGTTTCTTCGTGCGCGCCTGCGTGCAGGCGCTCAAGGAAATTCCCGCCGTGAATGCCGAGATCGACGGCGCCGACATCGTCTACAAAAATTATTATCACATCGGCATCGCGGTCGGCACCGAGCGCGGCCTGATCGTTCCGGTGGTGCGCGATTGCGATGCCAAATCGCTCGGCGAAATCGAGAAGGCGATTGCCGATTTCGGCCGCCGCGCGCGCGACGGCGCGCTCAAGATCGAGGAAATGCAGGGCGGCACCTTCACCATTACCAATGGCGGCGTCTACGGCTCGCTGATGTCGACGCCGATCCTCAACGCGCCGCAATCCGGCATTCTCGGCATGCACAAGATTGCCGAACGGCCGATGGTGGTCGCCGGCAAGATCGAGGTGCGGCCGATGATGTATCTGGCTTTGTCCTACGACCATCGCCTGGTCGACGGCCGCGAGGCGGTGACTTTCTTGGTTCGCGTCAAGGAGTGCTTGGAGGATCCGGCGCGACTTGTGCTGGATTTGTAGAATGAAAAACGGCCTCTCCCCCTGCGGGGAGAGGCCGCGAACGTAGTGAGCGGGTGAGGGGGTTCACGGCTCTCCAGTCCGCTCCCCCCTCACCCGATCCTCAGGCTTCGCCTTCGGATCGACCTCTCCCCAATGGGTAGAGGTGACGAATAGTGAGCGTGCAGTCATGCCCTACGATCTCATCGTCATTGGCTCTGGCCCCGGCGGCTATGTCTGCGCCATCCGCGCGGCGCAGCTCGGCATGAAAACCGCGGTGATCGAGAAGCGCGCCACCTTCGGCGGCACCTGTCTCAATATCGGCTGCATTCCATCGAAGGCGATGCTCAACGCGTCCGAGCTTTACGAGGAAGCGGCGCACAAATTTGCCGACATGGGCATCAAGGTCGGCACGCCGGCGATCGATCTCGCCGCCATGCTGAAATACAAACAAGGAGCCGTCGACGGCAACGTCAAAGGCGTCGATTACCTGTTCAAAAAAAACAAGATCGAGACTTTCCACGGCACTGGTCGCATTGCCGCACGCGGCAAAGTCGAAGTGAGAAATGCCGACGGCAAGGCGGAGCTGCTGGAGACGAAGAATGTCGTCATCGCCACCGGCTCCGATGCGGCGCGCTTGAACGGCATCGATTTCGACGAAAAACGCATCGTGTCCTCGACCGGCGCACTGGAATTACCCGCGGTGCCGAAAAAGCTCCTGATCGTCGGCGCCGGCATTATCGGACTCGAGCTCGGCTCGGTGTGGCGCCGCCTCGGCGCCGACGTTACGATCGTCGAATTCCTCGATCATATCCTGCCGGGCATCGACACCGAGGTCGCCAAGCAATTTCATCGCATCCTGCAAAAGCAGGGCATCGCGGTGCGGCTGTCATCCAAAGTGGCCGGCGTCGACAGCTCCGGCAAGGTGCTCAAGGTCAAGGTCGAGCCGGCGGCAGGCGGCGGCGCGGCGGAGACGCTGGAAGCCGATGTCGTGCTCGTGGCGATCGGCCGCGTGCCATATAGCGAGGGCCTCGGCCTCGAAGCGCTCGGCGTCAAAAAGGACAATCGCGGGCGGATCCTGGTCGATCCGCATTTTCGCACCAATATCGAAGGCGTCTATGCCCTCGGCGACGTCATTGCCGGCCCGATGCTGGCGCACAAGGCCGAGGACGAAGGTGTGGCGGTCGCCGAAATCATCGCCGGACAGGCCGGCCACGTGAATTACGACGTGATCCCCAACGTCGTTTACACCTATCCCGAAATCGCTTCGGTCGGCAAAACCGAAGAGGAGCTGACAGCAGCCGGCATCGCTTACAATGTCGGAAAATTTCCCTTTACCGCCAATGCGCGCGCCAAAGTCAATTTGACCACCGAGGGCTTCGTGAAGATTCTGGCCGATGCCAAGACCGATCGCGTGCTCGGCGTGCATATTCTGGGACCGGACGCCGGCAACATGATCGGCGAGGCGGCTGTCGCCATGGAATTCGGCGCCTCGTCCGAAGACATCGCGCGCACCTGCCACGCCCATCCGACCTTGAGCGAGGCGATCAAGGAATCGGCGCTCGCCGTCGCCAAGCGCGCGATTAATTTTTAAGACGCGTACTCTGACTCGTCATTGCCGGGCTTGACCCGGCAATCCATCTTTCCATTCGCTAAACTGGATCACCGGGTCTCGCCGCTTCGCGGCGGTCCGGTGATGACGACGCAACGGCTACAACACTGCGACCAGCGGCAGCGCATGCGGGGCGAAAAATCCGAACAACATCAGCATTAGGCCGAGCACGCCGAGCGCACCGCCGAACCAGGCGAGCGCCACCGTGCCGGTAATGACTGCCGCGGAAGACAGCACGATGCCGACCTGAAACGCCGCCGAGGACAGCTCATAATGATGATATTTCGCCAATGCGAGGTCGCGTTTTGCTCCTTCCTCTTTGGCGCGCTCGGCGAGCTCCTTGCGGCCTTCGCCGGTCGACGGCTCGGAATCGTAACGCGCCGCGGTCTTTTTCCAGGCGTCGATCTGCTTCTGCATTGAGGTTTTCGCGGCCGGGTCGGAAGCGGCCTCTGACGCGACCAGCATTTCCTCGGCCGCGGTATTGACCTGAGTCAAACGGATGCTTTTGGCCTGAAAGAATGCCCACAGATCGGATGCTTCCACGTTCGCGCTGATCGCCTCGGTTTGCGCGCTTTTGCCGAACGTCTCCGAAAACGAAAGAAATAATGCGAGGACCGCGATCAAGAGCGCGATGCGCCGGTTGAAATATTGCGAGTGCTCGCCTTCTTGCGCTTTTTCGATGGTCTCGTGAATTTCGGACATGATTCCCTCGTCATTCCGGGGCCGAGCGAAAGCGAGGAGCCCGGAATCCATAATCACGGTTCGTGGGTATGGATTCCGGACTTGCCGCTTCGCGGCAATCCGGAATGACGGGTAGAACGATTTTTTGTCAAGCGCGCGGATGGGCGCTGCGATAGGCCTCGATCAGGCGCTCGGCGTCCACGGCGGTGTAGATTTGCGTGGTCGAGAGCGAAGCATGGCCGAGCAATTCCTGGATCGCGCGCAAATCGCCGCCGCCGGCCAAGAGATGCGTGGCGAAGGAATGCCGCAAGGCGTGCGGCGTGGCGCTCGCGCCAAGCCCGAGCGCGCCACGCAACCGCGCCATCGCCAGCTGCACGAGGCGGGGCGAGAGCGGCCCGCCTTGGGCGCCGACGAACAATGGACCGTCGGCGGGCAGGTCGTAGGGGCAGAGCGCAATGTAATCGGCGACGAGCTTCGCGACCGGCGCGATCAGCGGCACCATGCGCTGCTTGCGGCCCTTGCCGGTGACGGTCAGCACGTCGCGGCCGTCGAACTCGGCGCGCTTGACGCCGAGCGCTTCTGAGACGCGCAAGCCACAGCCGTAGAGCAATCCGAGCACCGCGGCGTCGCGGGCGTGAATCCACGCGCCGCGGCCGTCGCCGGCGGCAAGGGTCGGATCGGCCATGCTTTTAGCCGCGTCGATCGGCAGCGGCCGCGGCAAGGTCTTGCCCAGTTTTGGTCCGCGCACAGCGGCGAGCGCCGCGAGCCTACCTTTGCCGTTCCGCTCCAGGAAACGGCCAAAGGCGCGGATGCCGGCGAGCGCCCGCATCAGCGAACGGCTGCCGATATTGGCCGAGCGACGCGCCGCCAGAAATGCGCGCACATCCGCGGGAAGAAGCGCCGCCAGGTCGTTGAGCGATGGCGCGCCGCCGCAATGCTCGGCGAGAAAATGCAGGAACTGCAGCACGTCGCGGCGGTAGGCTTCGATGGTCTTGGCCGAAAGTTGGCGTTCGGCTTGCAGATGCCGCAGCCAGGCATCGATCTCCGTCGCGACTTTGGGGGCGATGGTCACTTGAGCTTTCGACGTCTTTCCGCGCGGCCTGTTCTTTCCTCCCCCGCTTTGCGGGGGAGGGGGACCGCCCGAAGGGCGGTGGAAGGGGCGATTTTCGGAACGCCTATTTAGCCGCCGCATGCAATTCCATTCTGTACGCCCCCACCACCATGCTTCGCATGGTCCCCCTCCCCCGTTTCACGGGGGGAGGATGAAAGAGGCCATGACCCGATCTACGCCGAGGGTATTTACCCTTCCTAAATCGGTGAGAATCGGCCGAGAATCGCTAGTGTGGTGGATTTGAAGTTCCTACGATTAAGCGGCTAACTCGGATCGAAACTTCAAATCCAAAAACCACACTAGAATCGTAAATTTGCTGGTGTCCCTTTGATTCCGAAGTTCGTATCAGAGGCGCTGCAAGCACTTGCGGACTTCGGAATCGGGACACCAGATGGCCAGACGGGTGGTCGATGTGCTGGTGCCGGTCGCGCTGGACCGGGCCTATTCCTACCGCGTGCCGGCGGTGCTTGAGCTTGCGCCCGGCGACATCGTCACCGTGCCGCTCGGGCCGCGCCAGACCACCGGCGTGGTGTGGGCCGAGAACGCCAACCCGAATCCGCGGCTCGATAATCGGCTCAAGGACATCAAGGAGAGGCTCGAATTCCCGCCGCTCAAGCCGGAATTGCGCCGGTTTGTCGAATGGGTCGCGAATTACACGCTGGCCGCCCGCGGCATGGTGCTGCGCATGTGCCTGCGCATGGGCGAGCATCTCGGCGCCGAACGCGAGCGCATCGGCGTGCGGCTTGCGGGCGCGGCGCCCGAGCGCCTGACGCCGGCGCGCCGGCGCGTGCTCGATCTTCTCGCCGACGGCATGGTGCGCGGCAAGACCGAAGCAGCGCGCGAAGCCGGCGTTTCCGCCGGCGTGATCGACGGCCTGATCGACGAAGGCACGCTCGCCACCGTGGTGCTGCCGCCGGAGCCGGTGGCGCAGCCGCCAGATCCCGATTTCATCGCCGCGGATTTCACCGCCGACCAGCGCGCCGCGGCGACCGCCTTGCAAAGGATGGTGGCGCAGGGCGGCTATTCGGTCACGCTGCTCGACGGCGTCACCGGTTCGGGAAAAACCGAAGTCTATTTCGAGGCGGTGGCGGACACGATCCGGCGCGGCCGGCAAAGCCTGATCCTGATGCCGGAGATTGCGCTCACCACGCAATTTCTCGACCGCTTCGCCGCACGTTTCGGCACAAGGCCGGCGGAATGGCACTCCGAATTATCGCCGCGGCTGCGCGCGCGCACCTGGCGGGCGGTCGCCGACGGCGAAGTCAGCGTCGTGGTCGGCGCGCGCTCGTCGTTGTTTCTGCCCTACGCCGATCTCGGGCTGATTGTCGTGGATGAAGAGCACGATCCTGCTTACAAGCAGGAAGACGGCGTGCGCTACCACGCCCGCGACGTGGCGGTGGTGCGCGGACACATCGCCGGCATTCCGATCGTGCTGTCGTCGGCGACGCCGTCGATCGAGAGCGAAGTCAATGCGCGGCGCGGCCGCTATGCGCGCGTTTCCTTGCCGGAGCGCTTTGGCGGCCAGCGCCTGCCCACGGTCGAAGCGATCGATCTGCGCCGCGAACGGCCGCCGCCCGGCCGCTTCATTTCGCCCTCGCTCGCGGGTGCGGTGAAGACCGCGCTCGAACGCCGCGAGCAGGCTTTATTGTTCCTCAACCGGCGCGGCTACGCGCCGCTGACGCTGTGCCGCGCCTGCGGCTTTCGCTTCGCCTGTCCGAATTGCGACGCCTGGCTGGTCGACCACCGCTTCCGCCGCCAGCTTGTGTGCCACCATTGCGGCTTCGGAATGCCGCATCCGCCGACCTGTCCGAAATGCGGAGCGGCCGATTCTTTCGTTCCGGTCGGTCCCGGCGTCGAGCGGTTAGAGGAGGAGGTGCGGGGGCTTTTTCCCGACGCGCGCATCCTCGTGCTCTCGAGCGATCTCATCGCCACCCTCGAGCGCATGCGCGAGGAATTGGCCGACGTCGCCGCCGGTCGCTTCCATATCGTGATCGGCACCCAGCTCGTCGCCAAGGGCCATCATTTCCCGATGCTCAACCTGGTCGGCGTGGTCGATGCGGACCTTGGCTTAAGCAACGGCGATCCGCGCGCTGCGGAACGCACCTTTCAACTGTTGCATCAGGTGATCGGGCGCGCCGGGCGCGACGCCGGCGTCGGCTTGGGGCTCCTCCAGACGCATCAGCCCGAACATCCGGTCGTGCGCGCGCTGATCGCGCAGGATCGCGAGGCGTTCTATGCCGCGGAAATCGCCGCGCGCGAGAAGAGCGGCTACCCGCCGTTCGGCCGGCTCGCCTCGATCGTCATCTCCGGCCCCGACAAACACGACACCGCGGCTTATGCGCGCGAATTGGCGCGCGCTGCCCCGCTCAACGAGAACGCCACGCACGGCGTGCGCGTGCTCGGTCCGGCCGAAGCGCCGCTCGCTTTGGTGCGCGGCCGCCACCGCATGCGATTACTCATCAAAGCGCCGCGCAATTACGACCTCGCGGCCTATTTGCGCCGCTGGCTCGCCAAGGCGCCGAAGCGGCACGGGCCGATCAAGCTCGAGATCGATGTCGACCCGCAGAGTTTTTTGTGAGGTACGTCATTCCGGGGCGCCCCAACGGGCCCGGCTCGAAGTGGCCGGCCCGATGACAAGCTCCGGGTTCCTCGCGTTGCTCGGCCCCGGAATGACGCCGCTCACGCAAACCGCGCTTTTGCGCGCTCGCGCGCCTTCGTCGCTTCGGCTTCGCGATTCTTCGCCGGGCTTGCGGTGGACAGCGCGTCGAGCAGCCGGCGCGCCGCGTCGGTGACTTCATCCACGGCGCGGTCAAACGCCACCTCGTTGGCGCGCGATGGATGGGCGAAGCCGGAGAGCTTGCGCACGAATTGCAGCGCCGAGGCGCGGATTTCGTCCTCGGTCGCCGGCGGTTCGAAATTGAACAATGTGCGGATATTGCGGCACATGGCAAACTCCAAATATGGCGAACTCCAATTCTGCCGCGCGGTTTTACGCTGCTTCGGACTCGGGCACCGGCACATTGAAGCCGTTCAGCGTGACCGATACCAGGCAATAGAGCCCGACCAGGTAGATCAATTCGGCGGTGCCATGTTGGCCGAAAGCCTGCACGGCCGCGCGATAGCTCAGCTCCGGCAAAGTGCCGTGACGCAGAAGCGCGGAGGCGATGTCATAGGCGACGCCTTCTTCGCGCGTCAGGTCCGGCGGGCGCTGGCCAGACACAATCGTCGCAAGTTTCTCGTCGGACAGCCCGCGCCGCTCCGCGGCGATGACGTGGGCATAGAGCTCGTAGGAGGAGTGAAACACCGCGCCGGTGACCAGGATCGCCACTTCGCGTACCGTGCGCGGCAGCGATGGCGACACCGATAGTGCCAGGGTGAGGTCCCAGATCGGCTTGCCGAATTTCGGCTCATGCAGCCAAGGATTCCACGGTCCCATCAACGCGCCGTTCTCGGCAATCGTCTCGAAGCCTTGAAAGTTCTTTTCGATGCCGGCTTTCATATCCGCATAGACCTGGCGCTGTTCGGCAGTGAGGTCGGCGGGCGCGATCAACGGTAGGCGCATGGAAATTCTCCTCTGCGAAAAGGGTATGACTAGCCGTTTTAGATGAACGTCGTTCGACGAATTGCGCCGTCTCGGTCTAAACCGGCGATTTCCCGTACCGACTCCCCGATAGCGCGCATCGCCGCGACGATATCCGCGCCAAGCGGGCTATTCCGGAATCCATAATCACAGCGCAGCGGTATGGATTTCTGGCTCGCTTTCGCGTGCGCCAGAATTGTTTTGCGCATGATCTTGTCCGAAAACCGGTTCCCGCTTTTCGGGATCATGCGCTAGTCACATGAACGCCTGGATTCCCGTCTGCGCGCGGCCGAGCACTAGCGCGTGAATGTCGTGCGTGCCTTCGTAGGTGTTGACGGTTTCGAGATTGCACATCACGCGCATGACGTGAAACTCGTCGGTGATGCCGTTGCCGCCGTGCATATCGCGGGCGAGCCGCGCCACTTCCAGCGCCTTGCCGCAATTGTTGCGCTTGAGCATCGAGATCGCCGGCGGCGACGCTTTACCTTCGTCGATCAGCCGCGACAACCGCAGCGCGGCGTGCAGGCCGAGCGTGATTTCGGTCTGCATGTCGGCGAGCTTCTTCTGAACGAGCTGATTGGCGGCGAGCGGCCGGCCGAACTGCTTGCGCGTGAGCACGTAGTCGCGGGCGCGATGCCAGCAGAATTCGGCGGCGCCCATGGCGCCCCAGGCGATGCCGGAGCGCGCGACATTGAGGCAACCGAACGGCCCGGCGAGCCCCGAGACGTTCGGCAACAGGTTTTCCTCGGGCACAACCGCGCCGTCGAACACGAGCTCGCCAGTGATCGAGGCGCGCAGGCTCAATTTGCCCTCGATCTTCGGTGTCGCGAGCCCCTTGGTGCCGCGCTCGACCAGAAAGCCGCGGATCTTGCCGTCGAGCTTGGCCCACACCACCGCGACGTCGGCGACCGGCGCATTGGTGATCCAGGTCTTGGCGCCGGTGAGCTTATAGCCGCCGGAAGTTTTTTCGGCGCGCGTGACCATCGAGCCGGGGTCGGAGCCGTAATCAGGTTCGGTCAAGCCGAAACAGCCGACCATCTCACCGGTTGCGAGCTTGGGCAGATATTTGCGGCGATGCGCCTCGCTGCCATAGGCGTAGATCGCATACATCACCAGCGACGACTGCACCGACATCATCGAGCGGAAGCCGGAATCGACGCGCTCCAGCTCGCGCGCGATCAGCCCGTAGCAGACATAGTTGAGGCCGGCGCCGCCATATTCTTGCGGAATGGTGACGCCGAGCATGCCGAGCGCGCCCATTTCGCGCAGGATATCCGGGTAGAACTTGCCCTCGCGATTGGCGGCAAGGACGCGCGGAAACAATTTCTCCTGCGCGTAGTCGCGCGCGGTGTCGCGCACCATGCGCTCTTCCTCGCTCAATTGGCTTTCAAGGTCGAGCGGATCGTCCCATTTGAAGGCGGCGTCCTTGATCTGCGCGGCTTTGGCGCTGCGTTTTTCGGTTTTCTCCGCAACTTGCGACATCTGGGGCTCCTTGGGGTCTGGCCGCAAGCTTAGAACTTTTCAGGGCAACCGAAAACACGGGGTGTACCTGTTATCGTCATGCCCGGGCATAGCCGTTCTAGGAACGGCGTCGCTTCGCTCGCCTATGCCGGGCATCCATGCTGACGAGCAGCCTCTTGCAGATCGAGTGCCGCAATTCAGCATGGGCCACCGGGTCAAGCCCGGTGGCGAGGAGGATTACGTGGGTTTGCGACCTCGCTGCACCGCGTCCGGGAAAAGCGGCTCAGCGCGCCCGTTGCCGCAGTTCTACGCTTTCGCTATCTAGATCAACGTTCCGCGCCCGTAGCTCAGCTGGATAGAGCGCTGCCCTCCGAAGGCAGAGGTCAGGGGTTCGAATCCCTTCGGGCGCGCCAATCAATTCAATAACTTAGCCCGAATTGCTGCTTAAGGCGAGAGGGCCTAGCAACCACATAGCTACCAGCCGCGCTGGGTTCGGAAAGCCATTAGTGCGAGCGACGAATCTGGCAAGTCCATGCGCAATTGAGCGACGTTAGGCCAGCGGAGACGCATGTTCTAGTTGTCACGCATCGACGCCTGTAGTCCTCGCGCATTTCGTCGGGCGATGCTGGTCGCCGACAGCCGCACAAGCTCGGCGAACGGCGCATTCAGCCGGCGTGAGCAGCACGATATCGACGGAATGAGAGACCTCGCACGGCGGCGTCGCGGTAGGCCGGGCAATAGACTCAAAATGATAGCGCGCCGCGAGCGCGGCGCCGATCGTCGGCGCGAAGAACAAGGGCATTCGCCGGGCTTGGCGCTCGTTCCAAGGGGTGATTAGGCGTTCCGCGTTCGCCAGCGCTTGAGCTGAGGCCGTACGCGGCCTCATGCCGGCCTTGGCATTGCGTTCGGAATTCCATCTTGCGACGGTTGAAGCCCATGGTTGGATTGTCGCTGAAAAGAGGGGGCGAGTCCGAACGGCATCAGCCCCAGTGCGTCGCTGATTACATTTCTTGCCCGTCGCGACGGTGCCAATACGCGCAATGTTTCAACCAATTGCTGAAGCCGATCCATTTCAGTTAGCCCCCAGGCTCTCAAACGGAATTTGGTTCGCCGCTAATTAGCCCGATTGTTGCATACGGTGCCAGTGGACGGGGAAGTCTCAGGGCCTAAGGGCCGCCCTGGGAATTGCGTGATGGGGACATATTCCAATGCATGACAGCGAGTACGTCGCTTGCCCGTGCTGCGGCGAGAGAATGGAGTTTGTGCGAATAGGGTCTCGCGCCAATCGAAGTGAGATGCAGACATTCGAATGCAAGCCGTGCGGCCTTGTGGTTGCAACAGAAGCACTGCGCGGCAGCACGCAGCCTTTGC
>Ga0187819_10000354_pt1 | contig 22568 bp, 21 predicted proteins | sample NC_wetland_sal_i_15_FD_132411 | JGI IMG/M metagenome (GOLD analysis project Ga0187819, IMG submission 132411) | Wetland sediment microbial communities from Neuse River Estuary, North Carolina, USA - SO4_4 | ecosystem: Environmental > Aquatic > Freshwater > Wetlands > Sediment | place: USA...
CCACTTCCCCACCGGCAACGGTCTCTGGGATTCGAACCTTGACTGACATGAATAGCAGCCATAGGGCCAATCCGAACTCCGCGATGAAACTCACCGCCAAGGCCGGGTAACTGAGTAGCGGATCGGACGGAAGCAGGAAGTACTGTGAGAACCAGAAGAGGATAGCCAGGGTGTCCACCATGAGCAGGGCACCGAGGAACCGGGGCAGAAAACCCGACTTGTAGACGAGGTATCCGAGCGGGAAGACCCAGGTACCGAAGAAGACTTGGGCGATCATGAACCCGTTGTTGTAGAGATTAATGTCGTTCATCGCGATGGCTTGCAACTGGGCGGCCGAAAACGAACTTACGAAATTCGATTCGTTGAGCACCTGCAGAGCTGCAAACAGGTTTAGTGTGTTTACGCATTGGACTACGACACCGCCCAAGTTCAGCAACAGAAACAACAGGGCAAAGTTCTCATTTACCGGTCTCAGGAGCGCGAAGAGGGCCCACGCTGCGAGGAAAAAGAGAACGGCTGAGGCCAAGTCACTTACGAAGGCGAACCGAAGAACGTCCGGGTTGGCTAGAAGGTTGTGCGTTATGGAGGCTGCGTTCCCGGTCAGCAGAGTTGATCGCAGTTCGGTCGCAAGGAGCGTTGTCCCGATGTACGCAAGGTACAGGCCTCCGGCGATTCTTGCGGTGAGTCGGGGAGACGCGCCTGCGAACGGGCTGGGCATGCCGAAGGCCTTCGGCTCGGAGCCGCCCATTTTCAGGTTCGTTCCGCGAACCCACCTTGAAAATGGAATAATCCGATGAATAAGAACCTCACGTCAGGCTCGTTTCTCTGGTCGAGTGGGGTGCGATTGGCCGCGTTGGAATAATGGGATGGCACACAGCTGAAACTGCCAAGATCTCTCACGTGAAACACCGAAACCCAAACCTGAACCGCGGGCGGGTGGAAAGGGGTGGTTTGGCAAACCACCCTTTTCCGGAAGGGGCGTTGACGGGTTCAAATCCCCTCCACACAAATGGTCGAAGTTCGCCGTTTCTCGGCGATAAATCTGTGAAAGATGTCGGAGGGGGGATTTGAACCCCCGACCCCAGGATCTCTCCAGCAACCGAACGGAGGCTCGGCCGCTCTATGAGTCCCGTGCTCTACCAGGCTGAGCCACTCCGACGATGCCCCGCACGGCCGGGACCTCCGCCGCGATCGATGAAGGGGCTCACGCCGCCGGGACCTCGCTCTCTGCGGCGGGGGGTGCCTCGGGAGCGGTGGGTCCGGACGGTCCCGGCTCGATGGGCGGAACTTCCGCACCGGCGGGAGCGGCTTCGTCGGCGATCGGGCCGAGTATCTCGGACCGGCGGATCTCGATTTTCTTGAGAGGATAGAGTGTCCGGAGCCCCTGAGAGAGCGTCTTCCCCAGGTCCCCCTGGAGCATCTCGCGAACGAAGTCGGCCGCCGTTCGCTTCGCCGCTTCGTCGACCAGCAGCTGGCGTAGGGTGTTCCTCAGCTCGCTGCGGAGACGGGACTGGAGGCGATGCTCTCCCACGGCGACCGGCTTGAGTCGCATCTGGACCCCGTCCTTGGTGGTAACGAGCAGCGACGCATCGATCTTGGAACGCTTCCGGCGAGCGAGGCGGCGGACGTAGTCAGAGGTGAGGTCGTGGCCGATGAAACGGGTCTCGGCGACGTTCTCGCCGCTGATCCGCTCGATCTGGAATCGGAGCTTAATGTGGGCCTTCGAGATGTCGGCGCCGCCACCGAGCTCGGAGAGCGTAACCTCGATCGTGCGGCCGGCGAGCTGCTCGGGCTCCGTGGCGACGGTCTCGCCCAAATCTACGTGCTGGAAGATCCCGGGGGCCCTGAGCTTGTACGAGCGCTTGGACCGCCACTTGTCCTTGACGGTCCGGGCCAGTGCCGGCTTCTTGGTCGTAGACTCCTTGTCGGCCATCGGGGTGGGGCCGCCCACTGAGGATTCGTACTTAAATCTGCCGGCCACGCGTGCTATCCTCCGGCGACCGGTCCCGCCGGATTGTGTCGCCGCCCCAAAGCTAATTAGAGCCGCCCGGGCTCGGCCGCCTCGTGGCCGACGTGCCCTCCGCTGGCGCCCGGCCCGCTCCGTCCGTCGGCGCGCGTACTACCGCCGCCCAGCTCCGGGCGCAGGGGGCTGTGGTACAAACTCCCACCGAGTTGTTCCGGGCGGAGATCCTCCGACGGATTGCCGAGACCCGGACGCACGGTTTCTCTCATGCGGAGGCCGTGGCGGCGCTGTTCCCGCACACCGTTCTCCCCTCGGAGACGTACGAGGACCTGGTCGCGGCGCTCGTCTCCGGCGCGCACCTCCTTTTCTTCGGGCCTTCGGGGGCCGGTAAGACCTCCCTGGCGAAGGAACTCTGGGGCCTGTTCCCCAAGGACCTCTGGGTCGTGGACGGCTGCCCGGTCGGGGACGACCCTCTGAGCCTCGTGAGCAAGGAAGCGGCCGAACGGCAACCGCCCTGTCCTATCTGCCGTCGTCGATTCTCCCCCAGCGGCGAGGTCGCGGCCTTCGACCCGGCCCTCGTCGATGCGAACAAGGTGCCCGCGGTCCGTGCCCGTCGTCGGGAGGGGTACGGCTTCGCGCGCCTGCAGGGCTCGAGCGAGGTCTTTCCCGACCATCTGACGGGCAACGTCAATCTCCGGAAGCTCGAGGAGATCGGCGACCCGATGAGCCCCCTCGTGCTCGAGCCCGGGAAGCTCCTCCAGGCGAACCGGGGCCTGCTCCTCGTCGACGAGATCGGGAAGCTGCCGCTGGGCACGCAGAACGTACTCCTCCAATCGTTGCAGGAGGGAACCGTCACTCCCTCCAAATCGCGCGAGAGTTTTCCGGCTCTCTTCGTAGCGGTATGCACCTCGAACCTCTCCGACCTCGACAACATCAACGACCCGCTCTCCGACCGATTGACCAGCCTCCATGTGGGATTCAACAAGCGGCATTCCGCCAATCGGCAGATCGTCGATCGGTCCCGGGCGGAGACCGCCGCCGGTTACGTGCCGGAGATCCTCCTCGACGCCGGGGTTCGCGTGATCGAGGCGTGGCGTCTCCGGATGTCCGAGGAGGACCCGGACATGGGCGAGGTGGGGTCGAACCGGACCCTGCTCGACGTGATCGCCCGGGCCGAGGCCTACAGCACTCTGGGATCCCATTCGGTCCCCACCCTTGACGATCTACGCGCCGGACTGATGCACGCAATGCGCGGCCGGATCCGGGCGCGGAGCGGGGACTCGTTCCAGCAGAACTCCAAGAGGGTCCAGGAGTTCCTCGACCAGTATCTCGAGACGTCGCTGAAGGACAGCTCGAAGGTGTACTGGTGCCGGTACTTCCGGGATATCCTGAAATCGAAGAACGACGAGGCCCAGGGGCTCATCGGGGAGGGCCGCCGGTTACTCCCCGATGCGCCGCTCCAAGCCGAGGCGAAGGGCAAGTCCGAGATGTTCCCTCGGTTCCACACCTTCGTAACGTACGTCCAGGAGCGCGAGCATCCGCCGGCGGCGCTCGGTTCGTGGCCGGCCGCGGTCGCCGAGTTCGGCCTCGTCGAGAAGTACTCGCTGTTCAGCTGCGCCGAGGAACCGACCGATGACGTCGCCTCCGGCTGACGTCGCCGTCCCGCTCCCGGACTGCTCCCAGGTCGTAGAGGACGTCGAGAGCGACGACCTCCTGTCCGTCATCGATAGCGCGGCGGTCATCGAAGCGCTGGCGGAGCACGGTCCCGGCGGCGTCCGGAGCCTCGTCGACCGGGAAGCCGGGGAGAACTCCGAGCTCGCCCGCCGAATCGCTCGCCTCCGGGAGCTGCTCAAGCGCCAGGCCTCCTCTCGGGTGTCCCGGATCCTCGAGGAGTACGACCGACGCAGCCAGCAGCTCGAGCTGGACCGGGCGGCGCGGGCCGACGAGCTCAATCGCGAGATGGAGGCACTTGAGGCTCGCCTCGCGGAGGCCCGCAAGATCCACCTGGGTTCGGTCCTGGACGGAGCTCTCCTCGAGGACGTCGAGCACGCCCTGTTGCTCCCAACGGCCTCGTGGATGCAACCTCCACCGCCCCCGACCGTTTGGGAGCGGATCCGGGCGTTCTTCGCGCGTATCGCAGCGTTCTTCCGCGGACTCTTTCGCCGGGGACCAAGATCCAAACAGGAACCCCGAAAGGAGCGCACCGTGCCCCTCGCGACGCTCTTGCCGGTCGGTCGCGCGCTGACCCCCTCGGAGCTCTCCGAAGCATTAGCCCGGCTCAATCCGCGCCAGCAGGAAGAGCTCGAGACCAGCGTGACTCGCGACATCTCTGAGCGGGAGCGGGCGCTGGCCCGAGAGGCCGAGGCGAAACGGAAGGAAGCCGAGGCCCAGCGCCGACGGCTCGAAGAAGAGCGTAGGGAGGCGGAACGCCGAGCTCAGCGAGAGGCGGACCAGTGGGCTCGGCAGGCGGAGGAGCAGCGGCTCCGTCGGGAGCTCTCGGAACGCGGCCTCGTCAACGAGAAGGGTGGCCAACTCACGATCACGTACTCCCTCGTGGAACGATTCGCGAAGCTCGTGCTCGAGGCCGAAAGCCGGTCCTTACCGGGCGATGTCCGGATGAGCCTCAAGGGGGGTGCCTCGACAGGGGTCTACGAGAAGGCGCGACTACGGATCTCCGACGAGGTCGCTCATTTGGACATCCCGTCCTCGATCCTGGCCGCGCGCCAGGCGGGGTCGCGCCACATCGACGAGTCCACGAGCTACGTCTTCCGGGAGATCCTCGCGGAGCGGGTCCACGTCGTCCTGGCCCTCGACAAGTCCGGGAGCATGGGGGAGGGGGAGAAACTCCCGGCCGCCAAGAAGGCCCTTCTGGCCCTCTACGTGGCGGTGCGTCGTCGGTACCCCGACGCCACGATCGATGTGATCGCGTTCGACAACGAGGTACGGCTTCTCGACCTCGTCCAGCTCTGGGAGACCCCTCCCGGTTCTTTCACCAACACCGGAGAGGCATTGCGCACGGCCTTCCTGCTTTTCCGGCCTTCCCGCGCGAACCGGAAGGAGCTGTTCCTCGTCACCGATGGGCTTCCTGAAGCCTACACCGACCCCGACGGCCGGATCCGGAGCGGGAATCTCGACAAGGCGATGGAGTACGCGCTGGGCCGAGCCCAGGAATTGACGTCCGTGAAGCCGTTCCGCTGCACGATGGTGCTGATCAAGTCCCAAAATCCGGAGTACGAGAAGGCGGCCCGGCTTCTGACGCACCAGCTCAACGGAGAGCTCGTCGTAACGGAACCGCAGCGTCTCGGGATCGAGCTTCTCGTACGCTGGGCCAGCGGGAAGGAACAGACCCGGCGGGCCCCGTCGGAACCGGGGCAAGCTCCGCTGGCGATGACACCGGCACCGGGGCCGAAGGGAGCAAAACGACGGCGGCGGGATCGACGGATGGGCGGGTAGGCCCTCCCAGCCGCCGGGGTTTGCGACTGCAAACCTGTACATTTATCCGAGGGAGTCGTACAAACGACCGACCGGAGCGATCCATGGAGACTCCTCAACAAACCCAACTGCGCGAACACATGAAGGAACTTCGACGCGCGACGCGCGGCCTCGGCCGCGACTTCGCTATCGAGTTCGAGACCTTGGACGACAAGATTGCCCGGCTGGGCACCTTGACGGCCAAGGAGGCCAAGTACGCCGTGGAGGACATCGAGGACGACTTCTCGGCTCTCGGCCGGTCGATCGGCAACGAGATGCGCCGACTGCCAGGCCAGGTCGCCGGAGGCCTCACGAGCGCCGGCAGCGCGATCGCCTCGGGGGCGGCCCGTGCCGGTGCCGCCACCGCGGGCGCGCTCCAGGCGGCCGGACACGCCACCAAGGAAGGCACGAAGAACGCCCTTGCGTCGATCGCTGGCGTCCGCCGGACCCCGATGAAGGAATGGTCCAGGCCGGGGTCGGACGACCCTCCACCCTAGCGGGCCACCCTGTCCCGTGGCCTTTATCGCCCCCTAGGGCGCCTCCCCCTCCCTCCGGAGGGGAACTAGATTCCGGCCCGTGCCGTAGCTGAGTGGAACCCGCTTCGCCGGGTCGTCGTGCGGCCTCCGCGGATGGAGGCGTTCTTTGGCCTCCTCGAGCCGTACGCCAGCCTCTACGAACGCGTCTTCAGCCTCTCGAGGGCCCGCCATGAGCACGAGGAGCTCGTCAACACATTGCGGTCGGGGTTCGGCGTCCACGTCGACGACCTCGACCACCTGCTGCTCCAAGCGGCCGGTCGGAACCCTAACGTGGCGGCGGAGCTGCAGGAACGGGTCGTCGACACCGTCGGCTTCATCGGACCCGGGGCCGCCAAGGCCCGGACCCGTTTCCTCGACACGGTGAAGAAGCTCGATGGAGAGCAGCTCATCCAGATCCTGACGCTCGCGCCCTCGCTCCGCTTCGAACGCGGACGCGGCTCTCGGTCGGTCGCCTCGTACACCACCCTCCGGGTGCCGCTAACCAACCTGTTCTTCATGCGGGACCAGCAGGCGGTGACGGACCGGGGGATCGTCGTGGGACGCCTAGCGAAACCCCAGCGCCGCCGCGAGACCGAGATCACGTCGTTCGTCTGGCGGGCGTCCGGGGAGCCCCCCATCGCGCAGATCGAGCGTGGCACGTTCGAGGGAGGCGATTTCCTGCCGGCGGGCAGCTTTGCCCTCGTCGGCACCGGTGACCGGTCCAACGCCACGGGCGTGCGGGAGCTCATGGAAAAGGGTCTCGGCTTTTCCGAGGTAGCCGTGGTGCACCAACCACGGCATCCGTTGCTGGACCGACCCGACCCGATGGTGAACATGCACCTGGACACGTACCTCAACTTCCCTGGCGAGGGGATCGCCGTCGGGCACCGGGAGATGCTCTCCACGGCCCGCGTGGAGGTGTACGTCCGGGACGCCCAAGCCTATCATCTCCTCCGGGAGACGACGCTGCTCCCCTATCTCGAGGTCGAGCACGGTTTCCGGGTTATCCCGATCTCGACCCTCGAGCAGCTTTGCTACGCGACCAACTTCCTTACCATCCGGGACCGGGTGGTCGTCGTCCCCGACGTCGCCCGGAACGCGGAGCGCGTGCTCACGAACCTCCGACAGGTGGCCGAACACGACCCCGGCCGCTACCATCGGCTCTACCTTCGAGCGGCCCGGGAGTTCACCGAACTGCGAGCCGAGGATCGGTTCTTCCCCCGGTCTCCGGAAGCCCGGGACGCCGGGCTTCAATCCGTGCGGGTCGGTCTCGAGAACCTTACTGGGGCGTTCGGCGGCGCGCACTGCCTCACGGCCACGCTCGAACGGGCCTAAGGACCGGCTACCGGGCGGGGCGCGCCGCGGAGACCCCGATCGGCTCGGGTGCGGCGGCAGTCGCGGAGATTATCGTCGTCAGCCGGACCAGGAGCCACGGCGCCGGCCGCCGGCCGGCCTCGGTCACCTGTTCGAGCAGGAGGAGCAGCTCGTGGCGATGGCGGCCGCTCAGGCGCTCCAAGGGGGCCAGCCGTTGTTCCCGGACGGCACCCCGGACCGCATCCCGCAGGGCGCGGGGGGACCGGGTCCCCAACGCGGGGAGCAGCTCGCTCCGGAGGAAGGCGACCACCTCCCGGTCCCCCCGTTCCGGCGTCGACTCCGGGGTCGGGATCCCCTCCGACGGTGCGCTGCGACCGGGCGACGGAGTTTCCATCGGTATCAGCGGCGCGACCCGGTGGGATGAGACTTGCGGCGCACGCGAGCAGGCCGGGGCTCGGGAGCCGAGAGCGCCGCCTGGACGCGCCGGGTCGCGGTGGACAGGTATCCCTCGTCGACATCGAAGCCCATGAACGGCAGTCCCAACCGGGCGGCGGCCACCGCCGACGCGCCGAGGCCGACGAACGGGTCGACGGCGAGATGGATCCGGCCGATGCCGTGAAGCCGGTAGCACCGTTCGGGCAGCTCGGGCGGGAACGTAGCCGGATGGGGTCGGTCGGTCGCCCGGCGACGAATCGTAGGGTACGGCAGGAACCAGGTATTCCCGCGACAGCGGAGGTCCCGGCCACTGCCTCGCCATCGCGCCACGTTGCTCTTGTCCTGGTACGGGACGCCCACCGCGAGCCGGTCGAGGGCGACATCGCCGCGGTGGGTGAAGTGGAACACGTACTCCTGGGCGCCGTGCAGGAAGCGGCGAGAGGGGACGGGTTTGTAGTGACCCACGGCGATGTCCCCCGTCAGGTGGGGAGTGTGGCCGGCGAGCGCGCGCTCGATGGCGATCGATTTCACCCAATGAATGACGTTCTGCAGGACGAACCGCTGCCGCACCTCTTGGGCGACGTCCAACGGCAGCCATGGGTCGGTCGGGGAGCCGCCTACGTTCAGGAAGAACGAGCCGTTGGGGGAGAGGGTGTCGCGGACCGCGTCCGCGACGCGTCCGATCCAGGCGAGGTACTCCGCCCGCGGCCGCCGGTCGTCGTACCGCCCGTACGCCACGCCCCGGTTGTACGGCGGCGAGGTCACGACGACGTCGGCCCGGCCGGCGCCGACCCGCCGCGGCAGGCCTTCGAGGCAGTCCTCGGCCCATAGCTCGACGGAACTCCCTCGAGCGCCGGCGAGGGTGGCGAACGGTTCCGATTGCAGGGGGGACGTGGAGAGGCCTCCGGGTGGGGAGGCGAGACGACCGGGCGCTTTACGCCGCCGGGGCCGGGCTCTTCTGCGAGGCCTTGGCCCGTTCCAGCTCGGCCCGGGCCTCGGCGACCGCGTTCGCCGGGTCCTTGTAGTAGGAGGCGACGAGGCGGCCGACATCCCGGTGGGTGAACGGCTGCTGCCGGGTCGCGAGCGAGTCCTTCCACTTGAGGAACTCGAGCATCTCCGACCGGCGCCGGACCTCGCGCTCCATCTCCTTCATCGTCCAGTTCTTGGAAACCGCGACGCGTTCGTAGACGTACGAGTGGCCGCTGTAGAGGAACGTGTCGTCGGAGGGGTTCCACGAGTAGACGGAGTTGGTGATCAACTCGTTCGTCTCCGGGTCCAACCCGACGATCTCCGTCAGCGACTGGACGCGCCGGGTCATCTTGTTCCCGACCTTCACCTGGCGCTGGAGCAGCACGAGGTTGAGGGCGCTCACGAGCGACCGTGGCAGGGAGATCGGGGGGTTCTCCATCCGGTGGACCATCGCGGCCACCGATTCCGCGTGGAACGTCGTGTAGCAGGTCTTGCCCGTCGCCATCGCCTGGAAGACGATGAACGCCTCGGCGCCTCGCACCTCTCCAACCATCAGGTACTGGGGGCGTTGCCGCAGCGCAGCGGCGAGCAGGTCGAACATGTCGATCTCGCCGGGGGCCTTCCCGGTGAGCTGGTTCTTCGCGCCGAAACCGCTCCGCGTGAGGGCCGGGATCCAGTTCTCGTGGGGCAGGTTGAGCTCCCGCGTGTCCTCGATGGAAACGATCTTCATCTGGGGCGGGATGAAGAGGAGCGTCGCGTTGAGGGTGGTGGTCTTGCCGGAGGCCGTGCCTCCGCAGACCATCATCGATTGGCCGTTCTCGATCGCGATCCAGAGATACGACATCATCTCCGGGCTCATCGTGCGGAACTTGATCAGGTCGACCGGCGTGAAGGGATTGTCCCGGAACCGTCGTACCGTGAACGTGCTGCCCCGCTTCGTGACGTGCATGCCGAGGGTGGCCTGCAGCCGCGAGCCGTCCGGCACCGTGGCATCCAGCACCGGGCTCGCCACCGAGATCGCCTTACCGGAGCGCTGGGCCAGCCAGACGACGTAGTTGTCGAGCTCCGTCGAGGTGGTGAACTTGATGTTCGAGCGGATCGAGCCGTAGACCCGGTGGTAGATGTAGATCGGAACACCCACCCCGTCGCACGAAATGTCCTCCACCTGGCTGTCGGTCATCGGAACGTCGACGACGCCATAGCCGAGGAAGTCCCGCTCGAGGTAGTAGACGAGCCGGCCCTTCGTGGCCGGGCTTGGGGAGACCTCCCAGGTCTGGAGCTGCTCGTCGACCATCCGACGCAATTCGCGCCGTCGACCCTCGTTCTCGATGTCGGGAAGCGGCTGGAACTGGTTGATCAAGCTCACCCGGAGCTTGTCGAGGAGGTCCCGCTCGAGGGAGGAGATCGGCGGCTCGATGATCTCGTACAGATGCTCGTTGTACAGGTTGTTGAACGTGATCCGGACGTAGCAGAACCCCTCCTTGATCGGGGTGATCTCGAGCTCGGTGAGGTTCGGGTCGTCCAGCGGCGGGACGGGCGTGACGTCGCCGACGGCGCCCTGGCCCGAGATGCCGAGCCGGGCCAGCTTGACCGAGCGCGGTTCCTCCTTCCCGCGGCGCATGCGGGCGCCCAGCCGGAGGAAGGGAGAGAACCCGCTCTTCGACGCCGTCTTGCCCTTGGGCTTCGGCTTACCTTTCCGGGCCGGCGTGGTGTCTGCCTCGTTCCAGCTCTGGTCCTGTATGCTCGCGTCCGCCATGGATGAGGTCCTACGAGGTCACGCTCGGTATCACCAGGTTCGGCACGGCGAACCGCATGAAGAGCCAGCCGGAGGCCAGCATGACCGTGGCGTGCTGGAACCCTTCGGAGAGGCGGCCGTTGATGATGACGCCCGACATGATCCCGTCCCCGATCGCGTGGACGATCACGGCCACCATGAACGCTAGGAACAGCTCCGGGATGGAGCTGAAGTTGAGCGAGATTGCCGACGCGCCCCCGACGCTGGTGCCGGAGCTCGCGATGCCGCTCCCGGCGGTGATCATCTGCGGCAGGAAGACCGCCGCCATGATGTAGATCGTGACGAGGAACACGTAGAACGAGATGTAGATGACCGTCAGGTAGGTCAGCATCGTGATCTGCCGCTCCTGGGTCGTGATCTGAACGTCCCGGGTGTCGCGGGCGACCATCGACAGCACGTCGGCCACGTTGCCGCCGGCCTCGTTCGCCTTGATGATGATCGACACGGTCCGGTTCACGAGCGGCGTGTTGACCCGCTCCTTGAACAGGGAGAGCGCCGTCGCGACGGGGACACCCCACTCGAGCTGGCTGGCCATCTTCTTGATCTCGCCCGTGAGCAGGTCGTACCGTCCCTTGCTCGCCACGACGATGGCATCCGGGAGGGTCATGCCGAAGCGTCCGGCCTCCGCGACGTCGCGGAGGAAGTCGGGCAGCCGGCTCTCGATTCGGCTGATCTTGCGGTAATGGGCGCTCGCGAGGAAGCCGTACGGTCCGACGATGGCGAGCACGCCGAGGACGAAGAAGTCGACCGCCGGGTTCGCGCCGGTCCCCTCCCCCGGCCGGATGAGGATGTTGGCGATGCCGAAATAGTTGAGGAAGCCGATGGCGAACATCACGACGCCGACCGCCAGGCCGGCGTAGAGCGCGATGCGTTCGGGGACGATGGTCGGGCGCGCCTTGTCGATGTCCAGGTCGAGGGAGGTGTTCAGCGAGCGGGGCGCCGTGACGTTGCTGGAGGCGGTAGCGGTTGCCATCTTAGCTCTCCGAAGCGAGACCTTGCATGTAGAGGATGAAAACGAATTGGAAGGCCGGGATCATCCCCCCGATGATCCCCCAGAGGATCTCCATCAGGCCGCTGCCTCCGCTCCCGATGATCGCAAAGATCGCGATGATGATCACGAGGAACAGCGGGAAGGCCACGACGACCGTCACGAACGTCTCGGCGAGGAGACCCATCGTCTCGGTGCGTCGCAGGACATCGAGCTTGTTCTCTCGCTGGTACTGTTCGGCCTTGAGCAGGAAGTAGGGCTTCAACTGGCCCCCCGAGGTCGCCGTCGTCACGACGCCCTGCAGGAAGTCCTGGAATCGCTTCGAGGGGGTCCGATTCGCACCGGCCCGTATCGCGCTCAGGATGTCGACGCCGAGCAGCTCCGTGTCCCGGGTGATCCACGCGGCTTCGTCGGCGACCGCGCCGTAGATCTTCTCCTGGGCCAGGTCGCGGAAGATCTGGTCAATGTTCACGTCCGCGGACGCCATGGCGCTCACGAAGCTCATCGCGGGGCCGATCTTGCGGTCGATCTCGGCGCCGCGGCGCTTCGCGGTGGAGGACGGCAGGGCCTTGAGGAGCAGGTTCGCTAGCCCGGTACCCCCGACCGGGATCATCACGGCGACCACGACGGCGAAGATCAGGTTCCCGATCCCGGTGCCGGAAAGGTAGATGAGCACGCCCAGGACGACCCCCGCGACGCTGAGGGCCGCCGCCACCACGAACGTGACGGCCATGACCCACGCGAGGTATTCCTCGGCACGCAGCCGCATGTGCGCCTTGAGGAGATTTTCCTCGAGGAGCGCTTCCGCCGGACCCATTTTGATCCGGTCCTTGAACCGCGTCCAGGCCCACTGCTGGAACGGCGTGAGCGGCGCGCGGGACGGTTGCTCGCCGCGCTTCACCCGGACGGTCCGCGTCTCGAACGCATCGTCCTTGGAGGTCCCTCGGGACCGAGCCGACCGGACCCGGGCGGTCGGAGAGGCCGTATCGGTCGCCGGCATCAGCTCGCGGCCTCCGTCGGGCCCGCGGGCTGGACCTTCTCCATCACAGCGGTGGGGTCCTTGTAGTAGTCGGTGACCATCTTCCAGAGCGCCCGGTAATCATCCATCTTCTGATGGACGAGGTACTTCACGACCTGGACCCGGCGCTGGAACTCCGCCTCCATCTCCTCGTGAGTGTAGTTCTTGAGTTCCATGATTTTGTCGAACAAGAACGAGTGGCCCTTGAACACGAATTTGTCGGTCGCGGGGTCCCACTCGTAGACCGTGTTCGTGATCAGCTCGTTGGTCTCGGGCTCGAACCCCACGATCTCGAGGACCTGCTTGAGCCGGCGCACGACCCCCTTCTCCGTGCGCGCCTGGATCTGGATCACGACGTTGTTGAGCGCGGACAGAAGGATCCGAGGCGTGTTGATCGGCGGATTCTCGAGCCGGTTGACCATCGACTTGACGCTGTCGGCGTGCATGGTCGAGTAGGTCGTGTGGCCGGTCGCCATGGCCTGGAACATGGTGTACGTCTCCTTGCCCCGGACCTCGCCCACGATGATGTAGTTCGGCCGCTGCCGGAGGGCCGCCCGCACGAGGTCGAACATATCGACCTCACCGGCCGCCTTCCCGTCCGAGCCCCGGTCGCCGGTGCCGCTCCGGGTGGCGCCCGGGATCCAGTTCTCGTGGGGCAGGTTGACCTCCCGCGTATCTTCGATGGAGACGATTTTTGCCGTGGGGGGAATGAACAGTGCGATGGCGTTGAGGGTGCTCGTCTTGCCGGCGGCGGGGCCGCCGCAGATCATCATCGACTCGCCCTGCTCGGCCGCGAGCCAGAAGTAGGCCACCATCTCCTCGTTGGCGCTGCCCGCCACGATCAGGTCGACCGGGGTCCAGGGCCGTTCCTTGAAGCGTCGGATCGTGAAGGTACCGCCCCGGGTGGTGACCTCGCGCGCGTAGCTGGCCTGCACGCGGTGCCCTTCGGGCGTCGTCCCGTCGAGGATCGGGCTCGAGACGGAGACCGACTTGGAGCAGCGCTGGCCCAACTGGACGATGAACGAGTTCAGTTGGTCCTCGTCCGGGAACACGATGTTGGTCTTGACCGACTCAAATTTGCCGTGAAAGATGAAGAGGGGTACGTCGACGCCGTCGCACGAGATGTCCTCGATGAAAGGGTCGAGGATCAGCGTGTCGACGGGGCCGTAGCCGACGAAGTCGCGTTGAATGTAGTAGACGAGCCGCTCCGTCGACAGCGGGCTGGTCTGGATCCCCCGGGTCTTCAGGAACTCCTCGACGACGCCGCGGAGGTAGGCCTTCTTGTCCCCCGAGTTGAGCGTGGCGACCTCCGCGCCGATGATCTTGCTCATCGAGTCCTTGAGGTGGTCAAGCAGCTCCCGTTCGTGGGTGGAGAGCTGGGGCTCGATGGCCTCGTAGATGTACTCTTTCGTGCGGTCGTTGTAGGTCACCCGGGAATAGGTGTACGGGGGATTGACGGGACGGATCTCGATGACCTTCGCCCCCTCTTCGGACAGGGCCGGCATCGCCGTGATGAACGTTCCCGGAAGATCCACTTCCGCCGGCTGGCCCAGTTCGGGCATTCCGGCCTCTCCAGTACCCGGGGGGATCGCGCTCGTGTCGCCCTCCGCGTGGCGGGGAATCTTGACGCGATAGGACGCGAGGCTCGCCACGATCAGACCACCCCAATGCCAGCGGAGAGTTGGAAGTTGGCGAGGATGAGCGTCACGGACGCGATGTTCGTGATGAGGACGTTGACGTTCTTGGCGAGTCCGCTGGTCGCCGTGCAGGGCGTGTAGCCGCTCGAGTAGGTCACGGTCATCTGCGCCGCGCTCACGTTAGCCACGGTGCGGCTCTGCGTGAAGAAGGTCGACCAGGCGCAGGGGTAGTGGGTCGTCACGTTGAGGAAAAGGGAAGCGACCGGCCCCGTGATGTTGTTTCTGAGCGTCTGGGTGTCCCCGAGGAGCTGCGAGTAGACCTCGATGGTTCCCGGTGACGTGAGGCGGGTGGCGTTCCCGTACATCTGGGTCAACATCAGGGTGAGGTCGAGCGTGGGACCCGTCTTCTGGAGCTCGAAAATCGGCGGGTACGCGATCAGTTGGTTCGTATCCCCTTCCGATTGGATGACCGCTCCGTTCTCCACATCGAACGTCTCAGGACTGAAGTACCGGTTCGGGAGCGTCAGGAGCAACGTCCCGAGGCTCAGGCCCCCGAAAGTCTGCTTGTAGGGGGTATTCGCGGTGAGGAAGTTGGGGATCGAGAGGCTGACCGAGGCCCCGGGGGTTCTCGGCAAGAAGGCCAGCGTGCCGGTGGTGGGCACGGAGAGGAGCGGCACCGAGTCGGAGCTCATGGTGAACGGGGTGGAAAGTATCGGCGGCTCCCCCGTCTCGGCCTGCAGTACCATGTTGGATTGGAGCTCCGCCAACGAGGTGGCTACGCCGCCGGTGAAATTCGCTTCGTCATCGGACATCCAGAGCGGGAGATAGAAGGTGAGGAACGTCCCGAACAGGGAGAGGAACACGAGCAGGGAGAGGAGTGTTCCTACGACGGCTACGAGCCCGCGACGGTTCCTCCGGAACCGTCGATGGCGAGCACGTTGCCCGCGGTGATGAACGGAAACCCCCATTGGCCCTGGACTTGCCCCGGCCCGATGGCCCTGAGCACCCTGAATTTACTCCATGTTCCTGTATAAATACGCGCGTCCGCTCTGCCCGTCGTAACACTCCGTTCCGGGGCTAGCCTTTAGCTCCGGGCTCCTTGGGGCGCGCCGAGTGGTCCGAAGTGACGATCCAGGAGCTCTCGCTTCGACTGCCGAACCGCCCGGGGCAGTTGGCCTCCGTCCTGCGCCGGCTCGCCCAGGAGCGGATCAATATCGCGGCGGTTTCGGTAGACTCGACGCGGTCCCAAGGACGCGTCCGATTGGTCGTGAGCGACCCGGTCCGCGCGTTGGAGGTCCTGCGGGACGCCGAGTTTCCGGTCGAGGCCAGGGAGCTGATCACCATCTCCCTCGAGGACCGACCCGGAAGCCTCCTCCAAGCGCTGGACGTCCTGGCCAAAGGCCGGGTGAACATTCTCAGTATCACCCTTTTGGTGACCCGGGAGCGCGCCCGGGTGCTCGTGGCGCTGTCGGTGAACAATCTTCCCAAAGGACGCCGCCTCCTCACGGAGGGGGGATTCCTCTCGCACGAAAGCGCCCGGCGCCTCACCAACGCGGATTTGTTGGGCGTCACCCCATCCATTTCGTCCGAATCGGTCGGAATGCTTCTCTGACCCGAGCCAGCCCGGCCTCCCGCGCAAAAGCTGATAGGTGCCGACCCTTGAGCGGCCGGCAACGCGGTTGTGGTCTAGTGGTTAGGACGGTAGCTTCCCAAGCTACCTACCCGGGTTCGAATCCCGGCAACCGCATTCCCGGGCGGTCCCCCGCCACGGTCTAGAAGGATCGGGATGTAGGCCCTGGGCCATTCTCTGAGGTCGGGGACGGTCAGCCCTTCCCACAGCGTTTCAGCAGTCGTTGGGGAGTCTCGCGAAGAACACGGGTCACCGCGGACTCCGGTACGCCGGCGCCCCGGGCCACCTGGCGAGCGTGCGGCGCTGACACCAGCTGGTCGGTCGCGTGCGCGTCGGAATCCACGACGAGATCGTTCCCGACCTCCAGCGCGAGGCGGGCGACGTGGCCGTTCGTGACCATATGGAGCGCCCGCGCTGTAAGCTCCAGGATGACATCGTGTGACTTCGCCAGTTCGGCCTCTTCCGTTGTCAGGAATCCCGGATGGGCCAGCACGTCGACGTCGTTGAGTTCGACGGCGGCGCGGTTCGTTCCCATCGGCACCGGATTGGCGGGGGTCTCCCCGTGGACGATCACGATCTCCGCACCCGCCCGCCGGGCCGCACGAACCACATCGGGGATCTTCCGAGGCGGGATCATCGTCACCTCGACGCCGATGAGGGTGGTCAACGCCTCTCCTTCCCATGCGGTCGCTTCTTGGCGCAGGCGATCGAGGAGAGGCTTCGGGTCCTCCAGGGCCACGTGATCCGTTACGGCGAGCGCCACGTGACCGAGTACGTCGGCTTCGCGCCACATATCGGTGGCGGACGCTCGGCCGTCGGTGAGGAACGTGTGGGAATGGAAATCGTACCGTTCCCGACGCAGGTTCGGGGGATGGTCCTTGGGCATCGATGCCGGGGCAGGTCCGCGGAGATACGAGCTTTGCTCATCCGGCCGGCGGCGGCCAGCACGCCGAGTGAGTCCCGGCTGCCTGACTCGAACAGGCGACCTGAGGATGTCCATGGGGGCCGCCGGCGGCCGGCGGTCTCGACTACAGTCCCCCGCTCTACCACTGAGCTAAGCCGGGTTGGAACAGAGGACCCGCCCTCAGGGTATAAAACTCGCGGGGCTCACCGCAGCGCGGCCCGCAACCGAGCGTCGACTTCCTCGACCGTGCCCCCCGCGGCGACGGTTCGCAGGAGTCCTTGGGTGCGGTACAGATCGAGGAGCGGCAGGGTCACCTCTCGATACACCACGAGCCGGGTGCGCACCGCCTCCTCCGTGTCGTCGGGACGTTGGACGAGCGGGGTCCCCTCGTTATCGCAGCGGCCCGGCGTCCGAGGTGGCTGCGTGACGAGGTTGTACACGGTTCCGCAGGTCGGACAGATGCGTCGCTGGGAGAGGCGCTCGACCAGGACCGATTCCGGGATTTCGAAGTAGAGGACATGATCGACCGGAGTGATCTCGGCGAGGCTTCGGGCCTGGGCCACGTTTCGGGGATAGCCGTCGAGGACGAAGCCGCGCTGGGCATCGGGGGCCGCGAGGCGCTCCCGGAGGATGCTCAAGACGAGCGCGTCGGGGACGAGGAGTCCCCGGCTCATGTATCCGTCGGCTTCGCGACCCAGCGGCGTGCCCTGGGCGGCGGCGGCCCGGAGCATGTCGCCGGTGGATAGGTGGGCAATCCCCAATTCCGTCGCGAGTCGCTTGGCCTGCGTCCCCTTCCCCGCGCCGGGCGGTCCGAGGAGCGCGACGCGACGCATCGGCGGCCGGGACGGAGACAACCGTATAGCGTTGGCCGGGGCGGGCCTCACCGAATTTCGGTACCGACGAAATCCTCACCCCGGAGCGCCCGCTCCAGGTTGGGAAGGTCGCGGCCCTGTACGATACGTAACGGGATCTTGGCCCGGGAGAGCGAGTCGAGGCCGAGGCGGTCGAAGACGAATTGCTGACCGGCGGTTCCCGCGACAGACGCGTCGACCATCTTCCGGAAACCGGCGTAGTCCAGCCGATCGATCCGTCGCGCCGACGGGTCCTTCCGAGGATCGCGTTCGAAGAGTCCCGGAACCCGCGTCGCGTTCACGAGCCGCTGCGCCCGGAGGCGCTCGGCCAGAAGTCCGGCGACGCCGTCGGTGGTATGACCGGGTTCGGTTCCGCCGAGCACAACGATCCTCGAGCGATGCGCCTCGCGGACCGCTTCCGCGAGCGAGGTCGGCGGATGCGAGGGGCATGGGGGACCGATGACCGCCGCGAGGAGCCGGGCGTTGAGTCGGCTCACGTCAATCCCCAGCTCATCCAGTTCGGTCTCCGTGAGACCCAACGCCCGACCCAACCGGATGTAGTCGCGGGCCACGCGGCCACCCCCTGCGGTGACAAGCAGCGGAAAGTCGGCGCAGAGCCTCCGGAGCAGGGCGGCCAAGTCGGGAAGGAACCGCTCATCCTCGTCGCCCGTGACGAGGACGGATCCCCCCATCGAGAGCACGACCGGGCCCACTGTCGCTCCCGCGCGTTCGGGCATCTCGAAACGCAGGGGCCGTTTGGTCAAGTCTCTTTGCTACCGTTCCGGACCCGCGCAGGACTTATCTCTCCGGGCCCCCCCTCGCCGGCGAAAGGTCACCGGCGTGGAGATCGACGAGGAGAAGGCACTCGCCGCCCGGGCCGCGGCGGGCCGGGTACGCGCCGGCCAGCGAGTGGCGCTGGGAACCGGCTCGACGACGTCGTTCGCGATCCGAGCGCTGGCGGAGAGCTTTCCGGGAGGCGACCATTTGCAGCTCGTCGCGAGCTCGTTCGCCACGGAACAGCTCGCTACGTCGTTGGGCTTACCCGTCCGCCCCCTCGAACCGAACGACCATTTCGAGGTGATGCTCGACGGGGCCGACGAGGTGGCTCCGACGCTGGCGCTCACGAAGGGAGGCGGGGCCGCGTTGTTCCGGGAAAAGTTCCTCGCCCGACTGAGCTCGGAGCTCGTGATCGCCGTGGATCACACGAAGCTCGTCCCTCGCCTAGGAACCCGCGCTCCGATACCCATCGAGATCGTTCCCTTCGCTCGGGTCAAGTTGATCCATCAGCTCTCCGAGCGAGCGCTCTCTCCTCGACTCCGCTCGGACCGGACCACCGGCGCCCCCGTCCTGACCGATAACGGGAACGAGGTGCTGGATCTCTTCCCTGAGAACGGGGTTCACGACCCGTCGCGCCTCGAACACGAACTCCGCTTGATGCCGGGCGTGATCGAGACGGGCCTCTTCGTGGGGCTGGCCAGCCGGATATACGTCGGCCTTCCGGACGGGACCGTACAGGAAATCCTTCGCCCCGATGTCACCACCGCGTGAACGTCGGACGATCGAATCCGCCGTAAGCGTGCTAGGTATCCGCTTTATCCCGGCCCCTGCTGCTCCGTCTGGGACGGGGACGGAGTCGATGGACGGGAAGTACATTCACACCCGAGTGAGCGACGGGGTCGGCTACATCGAGATTCAGAAGCCGAAGGCGAACACGTACGACCTCGACATGATGCGGGAGATCGACGACGCCCTCGAGGAGATGCGGTTCAATCACGAGGCCCGTGTCATCGTCCTGGCGAGCCGCCTCGAAGGATTCTTCAGCGCCGGCGCGGACATCGAGATGCTCAAGCGGAGCACCCCCGAGTACAAGGCCATGTTCTGCCTCCATTGTCAGGAGACGCTCAACCGGTTCGCCTCGACCCCGAAGGTCGTGATCGCGGCGATCAACGGCCATTGCGTCGGGGGCGGACTCGAGATCGCCCTCGCGTGTGACCTCCGGATGATGGCGAAGGATGGAGGCAAGATCGGCCTCCCCGAGGTCACCCTCGGTGTGCTCCCGGGCACGGGGGGAACCCAGCGGCTCCCGCGGCTCGTGGGCACCTCCCGAGCGCTCGACATGATGATCACCGGCCGACTGTTGACCCCCGACGAGGCGCTCCAGATCGGCCTCGTCAACCACGTGTATCCCAAGGTCAGCTTCGCCGACGACGTCCATCACTACGCGAAGACGCTGGCCCAGGGCCCCGCTCGGGCGGTGAGCCTGATCAAGCGATCGGTGGTCGAAGGGATCGAGGAGCCGCTTCTCTCGGGGCTCGCCCTCGAACGGGAACTTCAGAATCAGCTCTTCGTCACAGAGGACGCCAAGGAAGGCATCTCCGCGTTCATCGAGAAGCGCAAGCCCAGCTTTAAGGGCCGTTGAATCGTACCACTTGCGAGGGTAAGACGATGGAGAACTCCCCCCGTGCCGGCCCGAGTTCTCCCCCGACCCCGGCTTCCGGTCCCCCCGCCAAGAACCTCCGAGAGGGAGGCACGATCGAGCCCGTCCGCGAGATCCTCTGGGGGTCTTCGGTCGGCGTCCGGAAGTACGAGACGCCGGACGAGCTGCCCGCGGAGCTCCGGAAACTCATCGTCAAGCTGATGGTGGTTCAGGCCGACACCGAGTTCGCCTCCATCCAGCAACATCGACCCTGGCTCGACCACGCGCCCACGCTCGAGGACCGTTGGATCGAGGCGCGGATCGTCGCCGACGAGGCCCGGCACGGGTTGCAGGCCTGCCGAATCCTCAAGGACTTCGGGGAGGAGGGGCAGGTCTGGATCGACGAGCTCCTCGCCAAGAAGGAAGGCGAGCACAAGCTCGACGCGTTCAACATGAAATTCGACATGTGGGCCGATGTCGGCGCCTTCACGTGTCTCATCGACCGGGTCGGGGTCTACCAGCTCCGGGCCTTCCAGGAATGCTCGTACGGCCCCTTGGCCCGTGCCATGCCGTTGATGCTTTCGGAGGAGCAGCTCCATCTCAACTTCGGCGCGAACGTGCTCCGTCGCATGATGCGAGAAGGACCCAAGTACGCCGGCACGCCGGAGGAGGCCCAGACCGCCGTCCGCCGGTGGTACCCGAGGGCCCTCGACATGTTCGGCCATTCGAATTCCGAAACGAGCCGGAAGGCGATCGAGTACGGCCTCAAGCGCTGGACCAACGAGGAAGCCCGCCAGCGGTTCATCGCCGAGGCGTCTCCCATCCTGGAACGGATGGGCCTCCAGGTGCCTTCGTCCGACTTCGACCGACGGATCGCGTAGGGCTCAGCCGCCACGCCGCCGGAGTTCCCGGGCTGCCGGTCCGGGCGCGAGCACCCGGGTGTCCGCCACTCCGGCAATCCGTCGCAAGCGACCACGGACCTTGGAGACGTACGGGCGGAACGTGAACACGTGGACGTGGGCGCCCGCGTCGTGGGTGTACCCGGCGATGGGATGACCCGCGGCCCGGTTGAGGTCGAGCACCGCAGCGAGGACGCCCCGAGACGCCGGCGTGAGGTAGTCCAACGAGGGGACCGTTGTCTCGCAGACCCGCCGGAAGTCGTCGCATTCCTCCATCACCAATTCCAGGAACCGATCGGCCGCGCGCGTCCGGAGGGCACTCCGGAGTGCCGCGAGCCGTTTCGGCACGGTTCGTATCCGCTCCGCATAGGCGGGAGACGTGCGGACCGTGTCCTGCATCGCACGGGACGACCGGACATGCTTCTCCGGGGCATCGGCGATGATGACCACCACGTCGCGCAGCTCCGGCCAGTGGTCGGGCGGGAACAGGGGTCGGGCATAGCAATCCTGGCCGTCGGTCCGATGCCCGGCTTGCCACTCCACGAAGCCGCCAAAGATCGACCGGCTCGCGCTGCCGGACCCCCGTCGGGCGAGTCGGGACAACTCGCGAGGCGTCAGCCGGAGTCCCGCCGCGATGCTCGCGGCGCCGGCCAGCGCGGCGAATCCGCTCGCCGAGCTCGCGAGTCCGCTCGCGGTGGGGAAGTTGTTCCGGGAGCGGACCTCGGCGAACCAGGAAAGGTCGGCCTCTTCCCGGACCACGGTGAGGAAATCGACCGCGCCCTGCAGCGGGCCGGCGGTCGCCGGCCGGTCGTTCAGCCAGAACCGGTCCGCGGGCAGCGACGGATCGAATCGGACCCAGGTGCGGGTCCGCAGCCGGCTGACCGTCATCGACAAAGAGGAATTGTTCGGTAGGACGAGCCGGTCGTCGCGCATGCCCCAATACTTGACGAGGGCGATGTTGGGGGCCGCTTCGAAGCCCACCGACCTCCGAGGAGAGGGACGTTGCGACACGTGGGGCTCGGCTGTCGCGTACCGCCCGGCCTACATAGGCGAGCCGACGGCGGGCGCGACCGAGGGCTCTTTATTCTTGACCAAGGAATGTTACGACGATGAAGCGGCCGGCCCGCCCGTCAGAGCCGCGGCCTCTGCGACTACCGCGCAGCTGGGCGGCGGTGGCCCGGATGCCCGGATTCAACCGAACGATCGGCTTCTCCATCGACCCAGAGGGGTCGGGGCCGGGGGTCTGCACCGTCCGGGGGAAGGTCCAGGCGAGGCATCTCAACATCAACGGCGTCGTGCACGGTGGGGTCTATGCCACGGCGCTCGACACGGCGATGGGCGGCGCCGTGGTCAGCATGCTCTCCGAGGGCGAGTCCACCGCGACCACGTCGCTTTACGTGGAGTTCCTCCGGTCGGCGCGGGCCGGCGTGGAGCTCGTGGCTCGGGGGGAGATCCTTCGGCGGGGTCGCCATCTGGCGTTCGTCGAGGGGAAGCTCGACGACGGGCAGGGAAACCAGTTCGCCCAGGCCCACGGGACCTGGTACATCTGGTCCACCGATGACCCGTCCGCGCCACCGCATCCGCACGTCGCGGCGCGCCCGCCGAAGGCCCGCAAGCGGTAGACCCACCGGACCCGGCCCCGGGCTCCGCGCGGATTCGTCCGACCGAAACGAATTAGGCCCACGGCGCCGTGGCCCCCTCATGGCAACTCGAAACCGCGGCGCCAAGCCGGCGATGCGCGATGAGTTCGAGACGATGTCGCG
>Ga0187819_10000357_pt1 | contig 22528 bp, 25 predicted proteins | sample NC_wetland_sal_i_15_FD_132411 | JGI IMG/M metagenome (GOLD analysis project Ga0187819, IMG submission 132411) | Wetland sediment microbial communities from Neuse River Estuary, North Carolina, USA - SO4_4 | ecosystem: Environmental > Aquatic > Freshwater > Wetlands > Sediment | place: USA...
AACAGCGGTGACCGTGGTGGCGGAACTAGGAGAATTGTCCCGGTTTGCAGAAGCCCGGCAGTTGATGGCCTTTAGCGGGATTGTGTCGAGGGAACATTCCAGCGGAGAGAGCACCAAGAGAGGGTGACCCTCGCCCTTGCGCTCCCGTGGCCCTGGGACTAGCGATTTGTATTGCGGTGCTCCCGGCCAAACACAACCCGGTCAGTGCAGAATGGACACCGTTTTCGAACTCAAGAAGGAGATTTTGGATTTATCATACTAAGAGGCACGAGGATTATATGACCACATTCGACCAGCAGGTGGCGGCCGCCCAGCAATGGTTCGCGAGTCCCCGGTTCGCAGGCATAGTGCGCCTCTACTCTCCGCGTGAAGTGGCCGAGCAACAGGGTACGATTTCCATCGACCACACCGTGGCGCGACGCACAGCCGAGGAGTTCTACGCGCGCCTGCGCGAGCTGTTCGAGCACCGCAAGCAGATCACGACCTTCGGTCCCTATTCGCCGGGCCAGGCGGTTACGCTGAAACGGAAAAGGATAGAAGGCATTTACCTTGGCGGCTGGGCGACCTCCGCCAGGGGTTCGCTCTCAGAGGATCCAGGACCGGACCTGGCAAGCTACCCGTTGAGCCAGGTGCCAGACGAGGCAGCCGGGCTGGTCCGCGCACTACTCACGGCCGACAAGAACCAACACTTCGCCCGCATCCGGATGAGCGAAGAAGAGCGCAAGGCGACTCCGGCAGTCGATTATCGACCCTTTATCATCGCGGATGCTGACACTGGCCACGGTGGGGATGCGCACGTGCGCAACCTGATCCGTCGCTTCGTAGAGGCCGGAGTTCCGGGCTACCACATCGAAGACCAGAAGCCTGGAGCGAAGAAGTGCGGCCACCAGGCCGGTAAGGTGCTCGTCGCCGAGGACGAGCAGATCAGGCGTCTAAACGCGGCCCGCCTGCAGCTCGACATCATGCGGGTCCCGGGCATCCTTGTGGCCCGAACCGATGCCGAAGCGGCGACGTTTCTCGAGAATCGTAGCGACGAGCGAGGCCAGCCCTTCATCCTCGGCGCAACCAACACCGACCTGCCAAGCTACCGGGTTGGCTATCTAGCCATTCTGAGAAAGCTATTCGAACAGGAGGTCGCGGTCCGTGGACACCTCCTGTTCGCGGTGTCAGAGACCGAGTACCGGGCGACCTTTGCTTGGCTTGGGCAGGTCGGACTCATGTCGATGATCACGGAGACTGGTCAGGGCCTCAAGCATGCGTCGGCAACGGAGCTCGACGCTGCGCTCGAGAAGATCGGCACGCGCTATATGGAAATTTGGCAGGCAGAAGCCGGGCTGAGGACCTATGGTCAGGCGGTCGCCGAGGTGATGGAATCCCGCACGGACGAAGGCGAACGTTTCGACATGAGCGTCGAGGAATGGCAGGCGTTCTCGAAACGTGCTTCCTTCTACGAAGTGCGCGAGCGGGCGAAGTCCATGGGTATCCACGTCGTCTGGGATTGTGAGCTGCCCAAGACCCTAGAAGGTTTCTATCAGATCCAAAGCGGGATCGGTTATGCCATCGCTAGATCACTGGCTGTGGCGCCCTTTGCGGATATGCTGTGGATGGAGACCAAGACGGCGGACTTAGAAGACGCCAGGATGTTCGCGCATGCAGTCCACGCAGAATATCCCGACAAGATGCTGGCGTACAATTTGTCGCCGTCGTTCAACTGGGACACCACGGGCATGAGCGACGAGGAGATGAAACGGTTTCCGGAGGAGCTCGGAAAGCTCGGGTTCGTGTTCAACTTCGTCACTTACGGTGGACACCAGATCGATGGTTTGGCCGCCGAGGAGTTCGCGACCGCGTTGAAGGAGGACGGGATGTTGGCGTTGGCGCGCCTGCAGCGCAAGTTCAGGCTGCTGGAGTCTCCCTATCGGACGCCGCAGACGCTAGTGGGAGGACCACGACTGGACGGCGCATTGATGGCTTCGTCGGGACGTACTGCGGCAACGATGGCGATGGGTAAGGGATCGACACACTACCAGCACCTAGTTCAGACCGAGGTTCCCCCCAAACTGCTGGAGGAGTGGCTCGCAGAGTGGAGGAAGCACTGGGAGCATCCGGGGAAGATTCGGGTCGAGCTGCGTCCCCACACGGCCGGATCGGAACTGTTGGAACTTAGCCTGCTCGATGACCCGGGTAGTCAAAAACTCGCTAACATCATCTTCGCCACTGTCCAGGATCGTCGCGGCCGGAACATTCTCTCGGTTCGCGACCAGAACACGGTCGTGCCGCTGCGCAAGAAGCGACTGATGACGCTCGTCCAACTCTTTCTGATCCACCGCTACAAAGCTAGCGCCGTGCACTACCTCACTCCGACCGAGGATAACGAGTCCCAGACACAGAAGATGAAGAGTATTGGAATCTTCTCGGACGTGCACACAGAAATTGGGCAAATGATCGTCGCGAACGTCAACAAGCAGGTTGTTGACGAGCTGCTCAAGCCTGACCGGGCTGCCCTCTTGGAGATGATCCGGAAAACATATCCCCAGAAGGTGCAGCCGCCGATGGTAGCCCATCATCTCTCTTGAGACGTCCCGTTCTTGACAGTCGAGCTCAGGCGTGTAACGGACAAATCGGAGAAGTGCCGTCTCTCTTCGCTGTCCAGAAGTCCCGTTGGGGGAAACCTGGGAGACATGTTAGGGACACTGGATTTTTCGATTCAAGATCGGCGCGCGGTGCCAGCTATCTTCGTACTCTGGTTTGCCGGATAACATTCGATCTTTTCGCGAAGCGCGGACAAGTTTGGCATAGCCACGCCCAGGTTCTTTCCCGTGTTGAGCACATCGAAGTAATAGCGTTTCATTTCCTCCGGGCTGTAGGCGAAGTGACTCCCCTTGAGAAGGCGTCGACCCTTTTCAGTGAACCGAATGAAATAAATAAAGAGGAAGCCCGCAAGCCAAGCAGGCATATTTAAAACACTTCTTGCGTCGGGATAATGCTGTAGGTCGACGCCGCGGGCCGCTACCACAGCCAATGCTTCCCGAGTGGCCAATGGCCCCAGCCTGAAGGCCTTGAAACTCCGGGTCGCTTCGGCGATCCCACCCGCCCAAAGGCCGATTCCTATGGTGCCAGCATTGATAGCGTGGTGCACCCAAAGCCACTCGATGATGTTGGGTTTAATGTCTAAGCTGAAACCAGCCCGTTGGAACAATTCCGTCACGGCCTTGAACTTCTCCGGATCGGAGCCTTCCAACATTCCCAAACGCACCGTGGGGTTCACGGTCGCGATGAGCATACCCTGAGCATCGGGGCCACCACTTGCGGCGGCATAACCCCAAAGGATAGAGGATCGCGGCAGAAGGCGGTCAATCTCCGCTGTTCCATCCCAATTAGCGGTGAATAATAGAAAAGTGGCGCCAGGTGCACCGGGCAAGTATTGGCGGATGGCCTGAGCCGCTTGGTAGTGCTTGGTAGCGACAATTACGAGGTCAAAGCCGTCTGAAGGGCTGATCTGCCCAACTGTCTTGGCAGCATAGGTCACCTGTATGTTTTTCGGGTACCCAGGCCGCAAGTCCAGCAGGTCCAAGGTGTCGGTGTCAGGAAGCCCCTCCTTGCGCACGACATGAGTGACGTCGATGCCCGCCTCGGACAAGGCCCAGCCGTAAATTGTTCCGACCACACCCCTGCCAATGATGAGGACTTTCATGATGTTCTCCACATGACCCTGACAATCTCGTATGTTTCCAGCGAAGGAAGTAACTGCGGCAATGTCAGCCGGGATTTCCAGTCTTGCTTGCGATTGCCAAGCAGTATAGCTCCGCTGTCTCAGGCCGATTCTTTCCGTTTCGATTTTTCCTTCCCTCAACCCTCGCTTGCGTCCGCAACGGTAGTTCCGCCCCTGCACCGAACGAACCCAAAACAGCGAACTTCTATATTTTGCGGGCGTTTCACTGACACCTGTCCCACCCCTGCCTGCTCTTCGGTAGGATTTTGTCGCCTATCCCTCTCCGCCTACCCGCGGAAAACGCCTTAGTGTTTGCAATCGCGAGTCCCGCGACTCTTTCGAGACCAGAGGCGGGTTCCTGGCCAGAAGTCTCGTTGTGGGAAGCGAGGTTTCGTCGAAGGTCGCTGCGTTCTCATCTCCTCGAAGGCCGTTTCTGGACCGGGATAGGCGTGCGTCCGACGCGTAGACTACTTCGACAGCCTGATCTCGGCACCTTCAGCAGCTGAGACGCTTTTGATTCCCCTTCCAACGCAGTCGCGAGATCTTGGACGCCGCGCCGGATTTCACGCGTGTCCACTGCGGCAAAACCCAGCTGCAGTCCCTCTCGCGCAAGCCTGCCTCGGCTGTACCGGCTTAGCGGAAATACTTCTACGCCGCGAGCCGCTGCCGCCCTCGTAGCCGATTCGCCGTCGATCCCTGCGCGTAACCACCCGACAGTCTGCAGACCAGCTTCGATTTCAGAGATTTCCAGGAAGTCAGCTAATTTCTCTCGAGCGCATTCCATCAGAACCGATAGTCTCTCCGCATACACCTCCCGCATACGCCGCAAATGGCGGCCGAAGTGCCCCTCGGTGATGAAGTCGCACAACACTGCTTGCTCCGGCAGTGGCGCGTGCCGGGTTGTCAGCGAGATCGTTGCCGCGAAACGCGCCGTTAGTTGCGGCGGAATCACCAGATATCCCAGCCGAAGCGATGGGAACAACACTTTGCTGAAGCTTCCCGCAAAGATTACCGACCCGTTGCGATCAAATCCCTGCAAAGCCGGAATGGGAGGCCCTGAATAGCGGTATTCGCTGTCATAGTCATCTTCAAAGATCAGTGCACCAGACTTCCGGGCCCACTCCAGTAACTCCAGCCTACGAGACAAGCTCATGGTAGTCCCAAGAGGAAACTGGTGACCTGGGGTGACGTAAATCAGCCCCGAACCACGCAGGTTCTGACCACCCACTTTAATTCCCTCGTCGTCCAAGCCCACGGCAGAGACCTTTGCGCCTACTGCTTCGAATACCATACGCGCACCGACGTATCCTGGGTTTTCCATGCTCACGCGATCCCCGGGATTCAAAAAGAGCCTTGCGGTCAGATCGAGCGCCTCTTGCACCCCGGAGACAATTGCGATCTGCTCGGGACCGCATTTCACGCCGCGCGATGTGCTGAGGTAGTTGGCCACTGCCTCCCGGAGTGGTCGGTATCCCATCGGATCGCAACCCAGTAGAAGATGCATTGAGGCGCGCCGCCATCGGCGTGCCGTGATCTGCGCCCATAAGGTCGTGGGGAATAGATCGAGCGCCGGGACGTTAGGCCGGAAAGCACGGCTAGGGCGGATTTCGTAGCCAAAGAACAAATTCGCCCGCCTGCCGTAATCCGAGACGCTAGACTTCTTTTTTCGCTGCATGGATGGTCTCGGGCCAGGTGCGGGCGGCACTTGGAGCAATGCGTCAGGCAAGATCTTGCTCACGTAGGTGCCCGATCCGACCGTGCCTCGCAAGTAGCCCTCTGCCTTCAACAGCTCGAAGGCGCTCACGATCGTTCCCCGAGACAACCGGTATTGTCGCGCGAGATCCCGCGTGGCAGGAAGCTTTGCGCCGGATTGCAGGCGGCCCTCCAAAATCTCGTCCCGCAAGGACGCGTATAACCACCGGTAGGTGGGGGCTTCCCAATCCCGCGGAGGCAATACCAAACCGAAAGCAGCCGTTCTTTTTGTCATAAAAGTGGTACAGCTGAAATACTGTAAATGGATCTTTGAGACAGGTCCACTCTAATTTAGATTGTCTTCAGAAAGGAGCCGTACGTGACAACCATCCGAACGTGGGCCAGCCTAGCGCTAGTGATTTCGAGTACCGCCGTAGGCAGCCACCTGGTTTCAGCGCCGGGCGCGACGCCTACAGATCAGAACAAAATCGAACGGGCGCGCGTCACTTTCTCCCACGATTTGCCGCGGTTGAATGGCGACAACCTCACGGTCACGACCGTGGAGGTCAACTACGGGCCCGGCGAGTCCTCCACACCTCACAGTCACCCTTGCCCGGTTATCGGTTACGTCGTTGAAGGAACGCTCCGGACACAGGTGAAGGGCGAGCCAGAGGCCATTTACAACGCCGGAGAGAGCTTTTATGAAGCTCCCAACGGGATTCATCTGGTGGCGGCCAATGCCAGCGACAAAGAACGAGCAAAGCTCCTTGCCTTCTTTGTTTGCGACGCGCACACGCCGCTCAGCGTCGATGCGCCGCAAAACAAGCCCGCAGGAGAGAAATAATCATGAACAACGCACCGCTCGCAGCATCGGAGTCCTTACAGAAACAGTCAGCGGCCTACCGGCGCACTCAGACTTTCGAGCGTTTGGGTGTTCTCTACGCCCGGATCGCGCTCGGCACAGCCTTCCTTTCCGGCATCGCCGACCGTTTCGGCCTCTACTGGGGCAGGAACATTGGTTATGGAAACTTCGACGGCTTCATGCGCTACACAGCCAAGGTAAATTCCTTCATGCCTCCAGCCACGATTCCATTTCTTGCTTGGGCGGCAACCGCGGCCGAACTCTTCCTCGGAATCGCGCTCATTGTCGGTATCTGGCCGCGTTGGGTGGCTCTCGGCAGCGCACTCCTACTCGTGTTATTCGGCATCGCCATGGCCATTTCCTTTGGGATCAAGTCCCCGCTGGACTATTCCGTCTTTTCCGCATCCGCAGGAGCCGTGTTGCTGGCACTGTACCAAACCCATAAATCTGGAGCGAATTCATGAACTCTTTTTGCTGGCGTTCGCAGCGGTGCTTCGTATGAACGAGCTAACACACAAATCAAGTTGGGGCCGGTTCGTCGTATCCGCAGACTGGCTGCTAATCGCAATCCCCGGAGTCATCTGGGGCGCATCCTTTCTTTTCATCGCTGAGGGATTGAAGGCGATGGGGCCCAACGGCATTACCTTCGTCCGTCTGTTCATCGGATTTGCCACCTTGGCATTGTTTCCCGCCGCCCGCAAACCAGTCGAGCGGTCAGGATGGCCAGGCATCGCCCTGGTGGGTGTTTTGTGGTTTGCCTTTCCTCTGAGCATGTTCCCATTCGCAGAGCAGAGAGTGTCTTCGGCGCTGACCGGCATGTTGAACGCCGTGGTCCCACTCTTTACGGCCATCGTTGCCACCGCCATGGCCGGTCGAGTTCCCGAACGCCGAGTGATCGTGGGTTTGGCCATCGGATTGATGGGTGCTGGGCTGGTTGCTTGGCCGACAATCCATGAAGGTCATAGCAGCGTCGTCGGCGTGTTGTTGATCCTGGCGGCCGTTGTCTCATACGGATTCGCGCTGAATCTTGCGCGTCCCCTGCAGCAGCAGTACGGAGCCCTTCCGGTGATCCTCCGCGCACAGACTGTGGCAGTGACGTTGACCGCGCCGCTCGGTGTGCCCGCCGTACTCGCTGCGCGCTGGACACCGGCGCCTTTCTTCTCGCTGCTGATGTTAGGAGCATTCGGGACAGGAGTCGCATTCGTCTCGCTGGCGACAGCCGCTGGAAGAGTCGGAGCCACGCGCGCGTCGTCCGCAGCGTTCTTGATTCCCGCGATCGCACTCCTGCTCGGAGTCTTGGTTCGGGGCGAGAATGTCGCGATGCTCTCGATCATCGGCAGCGCAATCTGCGTGGCTGGTGCGTGGCTCATGCGCCGCGCACAGATCAGTCCCGAACGTGACTTCAAACCTTCCCAGTTGTCGACGTTCGTCGCCCAGAGGTACGAATCATGAAAGCGGCCGATCGATGACTCCATCTTGCGGTACTTCACGGCACCGGACGGGTGTTGCGTCCCGAGATTTGTGGCGTCCTGCACTGTAGTTGGTCGGGTTTATGTAAGACTCTCTAGGAGGGAATATGCGTCGCGTAATCTGGACTACCGTAGCAACGGCTGGTGCACTGGCGATGCTGATCGTATCGGGTTTGGCTGCACGCCCGGACGACCGAGGAGAGCTCCTCACGGAGCGCGAAGCGGTTTGGCGCGCCTGGTTCGTGAACGACATAAAAGGTCTCGAAGCCTTGGTCCCACCGGACGCGATTGTCATAAGTTCTGGCGAGGAAAAGTGGAAGAACCAGGCAGACATACTTCAATCCGCCGCTAAGTTTCAGGCAGCCGGTGGAAAGTTGATCCACCTGGAGTTCCCGCGCACGGAGATTCAGCGCTTCGGCGATGTTGCCATTACCTACAGTCAGTATCTGTATGAAACCGAAGTAGACGGCAAGCGATCGGTGACCTCCGGGCGCGTTACAGAGATTTTTGTCCTGCGCAATGGGAAGTGGACGAATCCTGGCTGGCATACCGATACTGAAAAATGACAGCAACCTGCCAGAGAGTGCGAAGCCGTTGGAATCCGGGCCTACCACCCAAACCGAGATCAACGACGGAAAGATACGCATTTATGTTTCGGATAGCCAGTCATGGGAGATGAGCGGGGGATGGGGTGCTGCCAACGGTGCTGGCGGCCATGAGATCGGCGGAGCGCGTCCTCAAACTGCGGAGATCATCAAGACCTTCAATCAGCGATGCCCGGAATACACAATTACGAACAACAAAGAGCGAGCAAACTGCGCTGTGATCTTGGACCATGAAGGCGGCAAGGGTGCTCTTCACCGCAGGAACAAGACGGCTGTCTTCAACCATGACGGCGACGTAATTTTTAGCGATTCGACTCGGGAGCTCGGGAACTCTGTCAAAGATGCTTGCGCGGCTATCGGCAAGAACCAATTGAGGGTGAAGAGGTAGGGCTAGCCACGCTTGCCTTGTCGAGGAGAGATGGACGGGGAGAAAGAAAACAAATCAGCGGTTTGGCGGGATCATTGCCACTGATCCAGGGGCTTTCGCGAAATGGAGTCGGACAATCCCGTTTGCCACGTGCCTGCCACCAGTGCCGCCACCGAATAGCACGCCGAGGCCACAAGCAGCACTGCTGGAAGCCCTGCACCCAGGGCCAGCAGGGTGGCTAGCGGGCCAGCGACTACCGAGGCGCAGCCGTTAATAGCCCAGGCCCAGGGCAAGAGTTCCGCACGGGTTTGGCCGAGGTGGCGCAAGACAAGAGGGAAAGGCAGGCCCATTGCTGCGAGCGGTAGTATCACTGTGAATGCCACGACCATTCGGGCCGGGAGCGGCCAACTGAGCAGAGGCGTAAGCATGGCGTGCAAGCCGAATGCATACACGGTGCCTGTTACGGCTACTATGATTGCGGCCAAGCACGCTAAGCGCGTCACCGAGGTTCCCTTTCGTAGCTGCTGCGCAGCCCAGGCGCTGCCCAATCCGGAGACAAACAACAAGCTGGCCAGAACCATGGCCACGGCGTAGATGGGGGTGGCAAGGAAGAAAACCAGCCGCTGGATCAGCGCCATCTCCACGAACAGATAACCCAGACCCAACGCAAGAAAGTAAAGAAAGACCCGCAGGCGTACTGTCCCTCCGGATAGCGGCTTTGCGATCGGCGAATCAACGGGCGTGATGTGACGCCGCAGCAGGGCCAGCGGAGAAACAATCAGCAGGATCCCCAGTAGCGTCGCCTGCGCAAGAGTTGCGATCAGGATGAGGTAACCCCACTCCGAGAACGGAATCCACGATTGGCGGAAGGTGCGGAGCATTAAGGGAAGGGCGCGCCAGCGGAAGAAATGGAAGAAGTAAGGACGATCGTCGGTGGCCGGCCTCAGGTTGAACGCATAGTCGCGGAAAAATTGTTCTCGGCTTTCGCCTCCGGCAAGGAATGCACTCGTCGCCTCGAAGTAATAATCACGCTCCAATACGTTGAAACGGTTGTGCTGGTCTGCCCCGATGCCGGGAAAGTAGGACGTATCGAACAAGCGCTCCTCAGCCCAACGGCGCAACGCAGACAGTTCTGGAGCCTCGAACAGTTCCTTCTTCACCAGAAGTGTCACCGTCGCCCAACTTCGTATCAGCACCAAACGGTCTGACGGGCTCAGGCCCATACGTTCCAACGCCGCGATCGCCGTGGCGAATAGCTTCAGCTCATCACGGGGCGGCATGCGCACCCAACGCGTCACAGCTAGCACACCACCTGGGCGGAGGTGGCGCAGAAAGGCCTCGAAAGCCTCGCGCGTGTAAAGGTAGTTCTCGCCCACCGCACCAAGGCCTACTGCCGATCCAGCAAAGGAGTCGACAAGCGACATGTCGATGACGTCCCACGTCCCCTGCGCCGCCTGCACAAAGGCGCGGGCCTCCGCACGGTGGATGCGTACTTCGGGTCGGTCGTAGAGCCCGCCGGCGAAGCCGCGAAATTCTCCACGCAACAACTCCACCACGTTAGGGTCGAGCTCCACCGCATCCACTTGCTGCGCGCCGTGCCGCAGCGCCAGCAGGACACCCGCGCCCCCACCGGCCCCCAGAACGCACACGTGCAAATCCCGAGGCGCATCTTCGAGGGCAAAGTAAGGAGCCGCCGTGAGCATCCAGTCCAGGTAGCTGAGCTTGCTCGTGTCCCCGTCAAACGCGGTGATCGCCCCGGCACTCTCCGCGTCCACGTAGAGCCCAAGTTGCCGTGGCGGAACGCCCTCGGCCGGCGCGGCCAACGAAAGCCCCGGGGCCTCACGGATGGCCGGGCTTTCAACCACGTCTATACGGCCGAGAGGGCTGGATCGCTCCGTCAGCACTCGTGCATAAGGAAGGTTGAGCGCATAGCTGAGTCCTTTGTACTGCGACACGCGTACGACAGGCGGGCGAAAGACGTACGTGAGCGTCAGAATTGCCATGGTCGCAACGCCCGTGGCGGCAATGCGCCGCCGGCCGCCTCGATCAGCGAACAGCTTCGCATCGAGCATGGCAAGTACTGCAGCAGCCTGCGCCAGGCCCGCAACACCCACCAGCGCCCATTCCACGGGCGCGGCCAACAACAGCAACACGGCTAGGAGCGCACCCGCCCCCGAGCCGGCCAGGTTAAAGGCATAGAGCCGCGGGCACTTCTCCGATTCGGTGGTAAGCGCGAGACCAATCGCGGTCCCTGCTGCAAAGAAGGGAACAAACAGTACGAGATAGTAGCAACCCAAGTAGAACACTTGCCGCCTGTCCCAGATCATCAGGAAGGAATCAAAAGGGACACGTTGCGTAAGCCAGAAAGAAACGGGGAGCGCGACTCCGAACAGCGTCGCCGAAAATGCAAACCAGCCTGCTTGGCGCGCAGGCAACCGCAGGGCGGTGGCCCCATTCGCCTCTCGCCGCTGCAACGCTGCCAGCAACGTGCCGCTCGCGCCAAAACCGAGAAGCGCAATCGAGATGATCATGTAGGCGAAGTGGTGCCACTGGCCGATGGAAAAGGCGCGCACCAGGATCACTTGGTAGGAGAGCACGGACCCGGACACCAGAAAAAGCGCTGCTTCTCGGCTCCGGATGCCGGTCAAAAGGTGACGAATCTGACCAAGGAGAGACACGGACTCATTCCCGTTCGTTGTTTCGCCGTCCGCCTGCCTGACGGAACGCACGTGAGACGCTGGCGCTTTTCAGTTTGACTCCGGCCCGCCGATCAGCGGAACAAAGGCCACGGGCATTAAGCTCCGTACCTGGAGGTCACGCGGTCCTTTGTTCCCCTTGGTCACCAGCATCAGCATCTGCGGTTGGAAAGGATTCCCCACCGGAATGACCATGCGTCCACCGGGCTTCAGTTGCTCGATCAAGGGGGGCGGAATGTGGTTCGCCGCGGCCGTCACGATGATACCGTCATAGGGCGCTTTCTCGGGCCAGCCGAAGTAGCCATCACCCACGCGCACCTCGACATTTTTGTAGCCCAGAGTAGCCAGTCGCTGGCGCGCGGCGGTGCCCAGGGGCTCGATGATTTCGATCGTATACACTTGTGCGAACAGCGGTGAAAGGACTGCGGCTTGATAGCCTGAGCCGGTGCCAATTTCAAGTACCTGGTGCTCCCTTTTCGGCTCAAGGAGTTCCGTCATCCTGGCCACGATGTATGGTTGCGAGATGGTCTGCCCATAACCTATGGGGAGTGGCCGGTCGTCGTACGCGTAGGGCACGAGCTCAGCAGGCACGAAGCGATGCCGCGGTGTCTTGCGCATCGAATCGAGGACGCGCGAGTCTCGCACCGCCTCCGATCCGGTCCAATGCGGCGTAGCGATCTGCGTCCCGACCATCTCTTCACGCCGCTTGCGGGAGTTTTCGTCGTCCCCCTGGGCGAAAAGAAATCCGCCGACAGCCAGGAAGAAACACAAATGGATCAGAACATGGGACCAGGTCTTGCTTGTGGATTTGCCTCCAGAACAGATTAATGTGCATAGAGGGTTCATGAGATTTTCCCGGTGAGACGGTCATCGATGGGCAGGCACCCGCAATCATTATAGATAAGGGTCAGGGTGTGTCGAGCCTCGCGAAGCGTTCGAATGCTTGCTATCCCGACGCGTTTGATGTGGATGAGATTTAACCCACGAGAACCAAGAAATGGCTTGGCGTTCTTAGGAGCCGAGCACAAGCAAGTGTGATCGGGGGCGCATGCGCGGCACAAAGGGACGGGCAGTGATCTGACGTCGAAACGCAGGATCCCACCGCCCGGGAATGCTGGCGCCGCAAGAAGGGCAGCCACCTTGAGGAGAACGGGGCTCACGCCCGTCGGTACACAACCACTAAGAAAAACACGCGAGATTGTTGTGTCACCCTTTCTGAGCGAATGAGCAGACCCTGGGCTTCGCCAGACGAACAAAGTCGTCATACCGCATGCGAATCGCGTCGCGGTGCGTCCCGGCGTTGAAGACAATCGCGTCATCGGCGCCCAGCGACTCATCTACGTACACAGGCAAGTTGTAAAGAGAGCCGAAAGGCGGCATGGCGCCCAGCTCGCAATCGGGGAAGAGACTGCTGAATTCCTGCTCGGTAGCTAGTCGCACAGACTTTCCCACCTCGGCAGCCAGCTTATCGAGTCTCACGTGATTTGGCGCCGGTAGGACGGCCAGAATCATTTCTTCGCCCGTCCACAGAACCACGGTCTTGGCAAGCTCTTTTCCAGAGATCTGCATGGTAGCGGCAGCACCCTGCGCGGTGTAAGCCGTGGTGTGCGTCGTCACCGAGTAAGGGACTTGGTTTTCGTCAAGGAAACTCTTCAGACGTGTGGATATGCTCATGGGCGTACTCCTTTCGCCCTGTGCATTGGCAAGATTATCGCGCAGGGTAAAGCAAAAGGGAACATGTACCCCGCCTCTCCAGACTTGAGGTAGGAGCAGCCGAACTCAGTGAACCGCTTCTTGGTCCTATCCTGAACGTAGGATCCTAAGTATTCCTTCGTGATAAATACTCCTCGGCCCCGCGCCCGCCGCTGGCGTACTCGGTGTAGACGCCGTCCGTGAGGAAACGTTGTTGTCGACCTCTTTGTGTGCGCGCCTGTCAGCTCTGAGATGGTAAGTGCCATCGTCGTCTTGCTCGGCTCCAGTGAGCGCTGCGATACGCCCCAGATACTCTGCTGCGCGCTCGGCCGGCGTGCGTTTGGTTTGTATTCTCATCGCGAGCCGATCACTGGCGGCTAAGGTCGAATACCTGGCCGTCGGCCTTAAACGCCAGCCCGTTCTGAACGGCCCACTTGTCAAACAACGCTGGATTGTTCTTGAGCTGCAGCAGCGCGGTAGCAATTTGCTCCGCTTTCGGCATGTCTTTGTGCGCGGAATAAAAGCACGTTTCCTCGTATGTACATTTGGGATCTGTCGCGTCTAGCAGCCGCCTGACAGATCCATCGCGCACATAAAATTGAGTTTTGCCAACATCTAGGGCATAACCACTACCCATTTGCGTGGCGCCGGTGAGAGCCACGATGCGGCGCAGATAGGTTCTCGCTCGATCTTTTTGGTCGACGGGGTCTAGACCATCCGAACCGTTCCCAAGGCAGCCTGCAACTAGTGCCACACAGGCCGGGTCTAAGATGTGGAGGCCCTGCTCTAAGAGGTCATTGTGTTGCTGTCGCGGTGCGTCAATTTCTCTAACCAACCGCTCGCGCCACAAGCCAGTAAACACGAACCTCCACACGGTCAGCGTGAGAAATGAAATCAGACATAGGGTTGTAGGCACCATACAAATACCCAGCAACGCAAATGGACAACCGCGACTATCGCGTTCTCTGATGCAAACGAAGTCTCGGACCGCGGGTCCCGGGGCGTTCCGCAGCCCCGGATGGCTAACCGCCCGCGATCGGATGAACCATCAAGACTTCGCGCTGTTCGCTTGTAACCTTCTCGAGGCGTTCACCGGTCGCCATATCAAACGGCTGCGCGCCGGTCTTGGCTTCATATTCGGCAATCACCCTGTTTACTTCGTCCATGTCGGCGGTTGCCGGATCGTATTCGAGAAGCGTGGTATCACCGTGGGATGAAAAGATCAAAATCTTGGCGTTCATGTTAGGTCTCCTGCGGGACGTCGATTTGCGATCTTCTGTGGAACAGCGGTCAGCGGGGTGTAGTCCCTACAAGTCATATGGCACCGTTTCTCAGACTTGTCAAGAGACCCTGGGTGTTCCGGCGATACCTCTAGAAAACCAAGCAGGCACGAAAACCCCAGACTGGCCGGAATGCTCGCGGTCATTCACACAGCTCAGCTCTTCTTAGATGTGGTCGCGTAGAATGCAGCCCACTGCTGTTCGACTTTCGTGCTACCGCACTTTGGGCATTTGACTTCACGCTTTTCATGTTCCGCCAGCGTCAAAACGATCGAGAATTTCTTACAGCAGGCTAAACATAGATACTCGTAGTGAGGCATCGCGCCCTCCTCAGTCCGCGCACCATTCGCGGGAATCATGACTGTCAGCGTTGGCCGAAGCAATTTCTGTCGTCCGGCCTTCGCCCTGCTCGCGACAGCTCCGACGAATGGAAACCTCCTCAGCCTCGGACCGTCAAGACGGCGCACGGCGCGCGAACCACCACCTCGTATGCAATCGCTCGATCCACCCGAGTCGCCGCACCCGCCAGTCGGTCCATCCCGCGGACTCCGAGTACGATCAAATCCGCTCCGCATTGATTGGCCGCAGCCAAAATCTGCTCGGCGGGATCGCCGTGCCGCACCATGGCCTCCGGTCGGCACCACAGTTCCGCTTCTGCGGGCACTCGTTCTTGGAGCTGATGCATGGCCTCGGCAATCGATAGTTCGCCATCTCTCTCCGGCTTTCCAGTTTTGGGCTTCGGGAGCACGTGCAGAAGAACCAGGCGAGACTGATTCTCTTCCGCGAACGACACCGCGTAGGGAGCGGCCGTGGTGGAAACGGCGTTGAAGTCCGTCGCGAAAAGCACGCAACGAAACCGGCCCCCGCTATGAGTTCCGCTCCGCACCGCTGGTCCGATCGTCAGCACGGGTACGTGGGCTTGTCGAAGCACTTCTTCTGCGGACGAACCCAGCAATAGTTTTTGGGCTCCCGTCCGTCCGTGGGTCCCCAAAACAATCAAGTCAATTTCGTGCTCCTTCAGCACGTCTGAGAGAACCGGCCACACCGCTCCGCCACGCTCGATCATAAGTTCGCTAGGAAGGCCGCTGAACTGGGCTTCCACCCGCTGCATCTCCGCCCTCGCTCGATCCTCCTCTCCATCCAGTAGAGTCGCCGTCACTTCGGGAGCCATGTAGGTGTACACCAAAGGCAGGAGAACGTGGAGTGCGTGCACCACGGAGCCATAGGCACGAGCGATGCTCGTTGCGAACGGTACAGCGGCTTCCGAGGGCTCGGAGAAATCCGTGAGAAATAGAATGTTTTTCAACGCGATTCGCTTGTTGGCTTGCAAGCCTCTCATAGCCCAACTCTTTCGAAGAACTCTGGAGCGAACAAGGAGTAGCCTTCAGTGACCCAACGCACCTCAGTTGGTGATCTTCGTCACTTCCGTTGCCTCGTCAAGCTGCCAAACGGCGATTCCCAGGAAGGCGTCGATTCGCGACTGCCTATAACGCGGCATTGCAAGGCCAAGATATCCATCGCGTGTGCCGGTTTTGTGAGCGACCCTCTCCGTATTTCCAGATAGCAATTCGACTTCCGAGCCTCTGCGCCAAGTTGGCTTACCACGTTGTTCAGGCCTTGACCGTGATCCTAGGCACAGTTTCGAATGGCGTGAATCCGTCACTCTGTTGAACCGGGAAGTAACTCGTCGCGGATCGAAGCGACTCTGTCTCCAACAGCACTTCCGGCGAGACCGGCGGCCGTCTCCGAGAAGTCAGCGAGTTTCTCGAGAGCGCTTCTGTCTCGAATGACGAGCCCCGAGCGTCTCCAGTCCAATATTCGCCTCCTCCGGAACCGGGACAGGAGCCGACTCACGGTTTCTCGAGAAAGTCCAACCATCTGCGCAATGGTTTCCTGGCTCAGATCCAGTCTGGGAGGTGTTTCGCCGCTGGAGCTTGTATTGTGAGCAAGCAATCCGAGGAGACAACGGGCAAGCTTTTGCCCGGCGGACTGAGACAGGTCGACAGCCTTCATTTTGCCGAGAATGAAATAACACGCCTCGCTCACGAGTTCCGCCGCAAGGCGAGCCGCCGTCGCGTCGGCCTGCATTTCTCTGACGAGTTCCTTGCGAGACACAAAAAGGACCTTGGTCGGCTTTAGGGTTTCCGCAGTGGCCGCATGGGTACGTCCCAAGATTGCAGTCGCCAGTCCGAGGATCGTGCCTGGACCAAAGAAACCAAGCACCAGCGTCTTTCCCTGCGCGGAATTGACGGAGAGCTTGGCACGCCCTTCCAAGACGACGTAGACGCCGGTGGGCTTCTCTCCCTCCTCGAATAGAATCGCCCCTTTGGAAAACGATGTGCCAATATTCGACGCCTTGAGGCTCGCCACATAGTGCTCGTTCAAACGAGCGGGAAACGGGTAGTGGGCACTCAGATGTCCGAGCGGATCTATGATCGGCTCTCCGAACAAAGTTCCTGCTTTTCTTCCGCGAAAGCGCCACTGCTTGGAGCGTTTCTGCATGGCTTTCCTCCTCCGGGTCCAAAACTCTCACGGTCGTCCTGTGAACCACCGTGGTCCCCATCACGGGAGAGTGTGACTGCGGTCACAGAACCAGCAGGGCTTGTCGCACCATACTGCCTAGCCGTTGCACACTACACGCCCCCAGTAAGCGAAGCAAGGTTTCGCCTTCTTTGCCGACAGAAACGCGTTTTGCCGCTGCTGCCATGCCGTCTAATGGTTCACGCACCAAATGGCGCATTCAGGCGATCAACCATAATCGGTTATGCCTCTAGCGTGTAAGTGCGATTTCTCCTCGCCGATTTCAAAGTCGTAGGGAGGGTCTAGGTGAGGATTCAATGGCGAACTGCGCGGACGCCCTTACCGGTCTAGTGTCGCGGAATGGCTGTCGTCGCCAGGTCGTCGGAGAGCGGGGGGCCATGCGGAGGTGTTCCTGCTCGCCGCTCGAGGGCCGGGGCAGCGCTTCGAGCGCGGTGTGTGCCCGGTGCCACGCCGCATCGAGGTCGCGGCGATCAAGCGCGACCAGCGCGCTCGCGCTTTCGAGGATCGCGTCCGCTTGATCCGACAGCGCTTGACGGCAGGCGTCGGGAAGTCGCGGTGCCAGCCGGCGGATCGCGTCGAGCTGGCGGATCAGCACAGCGGGCGTCGTCGCGGACGCCTGACGGATCTGATCGAACGCGAGCTTGGCGAGGCGCTCGAGCCGCACAGGCGGCATCCGCCAGTGTCGTACCAGTTCCCTTCGAGCGGGGGCCGCTCAGCCAGCGTGAGCAGCGCGTCGGCGAGCCAGTCGACGCACGCAACGCCGGTGAATGTATCGTTGACCGCGGGCGACAGCGCGCGGATCGCGATCTCAACGACCTGCGCGATGCCGAACTCGCCATTTTGGGTGAGCGTGCGGTGACGGCCGATGTGAATTCCACGATCAATCGCGGCCTCGAGCGTGCCGACGTTGTCCGCTGGGACGATTGCTGCGAGCTCGCCGCGGAGCACGAACTGGCCCGGGCGGAACCTCAGCACGATCAGTGCGTCCGCCGCAGGCGCGGCCGCGACCAGCGCGCCGTGATCGACGTGCTGCAGGTATCCGCTCTTCCCGCACGACACGATCGCGCCGGTCTCGGCCTGGCGCAGAATCGCGGCGTCGTCGGGCACCGCGCCGGTACCCTCGCCAGGGCCGGACACGTGCGCGCCGCCGGCCGCGACGTACAAATCGTCGACGATCGCGCCGATCATGTCGGGGTTCTGAATCGATCTCGCAACCCGATGGCTGTAGTAGACGAGGAACCCGAAGCTGAGCACGACGAGCACCCAGCTCGTGATCAGCGAGATCTGCGGGATGAACGTCGACGCCGGATCCTGATGCGTGACGAGGAAGACGAGGCAGATGTACACGAACGTGCCCATGAACAGGCCGATCGTGACCTGGGTAACCCAGTCCTGCAGGAACCGATAGAGCAGGCGCGGGCCGAACAGCGTTGCGACCATCGACAGCACGAGCAGCGCGACCGAGAAAATCAGCGCGAGCACGGTCGCGACCGCGCCCATCATCCCCGCCAGGATTGCGCGCGCGTCGTCGATGCTGCCCATCGTCAACCACGACGGGATGTGAATGACGCCATACTTGTCGAGGATGTCCGGAATCAGGGTGATCCCGAACAGCGCGACTGGGGCGAGCGAGAGCTGCAGCGGGATCCGCCACAGGTTAATGTCGCGTTGCGAACGGAGCTTGGTAGGGCGCGGGGCGAGCATCCGATGTGAATTTCAAACAGGCCGGAACCGAGAGCTAAGGCAGGAAGATAGCTTAGAAACACCGTCGTTATCAAGCACATTGGGAGCTCTCAAGAGGAGAGATACCAGGGAACGTTGATCACAATGATCCTTTGGTTGCCCTTCAACAACAGAAGCGCTATTCATGAGGATGCCGTGCGCGGGCATCTCTCTCGACTGTTTCCATCAAATCCTGCCTTTAGGCCTTTTCTCCATCGCGTTGCGGGAACCCTCTCGGGGGTTTACACTGTCGCTGGACGATTGCACAATGCGTGTCTCCGAACTCCCGCGGCCCAGTCCCGAACGGCTCCTTCTCCAAGCGCAAGCAGAAGAGAACAAGCGGTGGGGTGCGCGACTCAAGATTTTTCTTGGCTACGCACCAGGTGTAGGTAAGTCCTATCGCATGTTGGATGAGGCACGGCGCCGGCACGAGCGCGGTGAAGACGTTGTCGTGGCCGCCACCCAGTTGCAACAATCCGAGGATCTTCAGGCAATCCTTCGAAAGTTGGAGTTGGTTCCACTGCTACAAAAACCCGCGGGGCAGGCCGTAGATGTGGAAGCTGTTCTTCACCGCTCGCCGCAAGTGTGTGTTATTGATCCTCTGGCTGCTATGAATCCTCCCGGAAGTCGCAATTCTCATCGCTGGCAAGATGTGCAGGAACTTCTCAGGAACGGCATTTCTGTCCTGACGAGCGTCAACCTGCTGCATGTAGAGGAATATAAGGAAAAGGTGCAAGCCATCACCGGGAAGGACACTGCGGAAACCATTCCCAAATCCTTCCTCCTGGCTGCCGATGACATCGTCATCGTCGACGTTCCAACCGACCTATGCTTGTGGCGTCTTGGAGAGAAACTCACTTCGATTGGAATCAGCAATTCCCAGGAGCGCCAGCTCTCGGAACTGCGCGAACTGGCTTTGCTGCTCACTGCGGAAGTCGTTGATGCGCAACTAGAGTCGTATGTGCATGCGCACGGAATCGAGCAGGTCTTTGGGACACAAGAGCGATTCCTGGTCTGCATAACGCCTGACTCAAATGCTCAGGCCATGATCGAAAGCGGTAAGAGAAACAAAGAACGATTCCAGGGCGAGCTCCACGTTGTGTATGTGTGTCAACGCGGCCGACCTGAGGACGACAGCTCCACGGTCGAAACCTATCTGGAGGCTGCGCGCAAGGCTGGCGCCACGACGGAAGTGCTTGAGAGCGACGATCCTATTGCTGCGATCGCCGAATTCGCTCGCCAGAGGCGCATAACACAAATTTTCATTGGACATGGCTCTCACGAAAACTGGCGCGATCGCTTCTTTGGTGACCCGGTCCTTCGGCTCATTCGCGCCGCCGAAGGCATAGACGTTCGCGTTTTTCCTCGTTAGCTTCCCATCATGCCCGTCCCAGAGGCGACTCAACGCGGCAACCTGAAGGTTTATCTGGGTTACGCGGCCGGAGTTGGCAAGACCTTTCAGATGCTTGCGGACGCCCACGCGGCAGTGGAACGCGGTGTGGATGTCGTCGTTGCGTACTTTGAACCCCACGCCCGCCAGGACACGATTGTATTGATCGAAGGTCTCGACGTTGTACCACATCGTAAGCTGGACTACCGTGGCCGCACGTTTCAGGAAATGGACACCGACGCTGTGTTGGAGCGGAAGCCGCGCGTAGCGCTGGTGGATGAGTTGGCTCACACGAATATTCCCGGGTCACAAAGCACCAAGCGTTGGGAAGACGTTCAGGTCCTGCTGGATGCTGGAATTGAAGTTTGGACCACGATGAACGTCCAGCACATCGAAAGCCTTAACGATCAGATCTGGCAGATCACCGGTATCCAGGTCCGCGAAACAGTCCCGGACTGGGTTGTCCGCCAAGCGGCAGAAATCGTAGCCGTAGACGTGACGCCGGAAGCGCTCCTCAACCGACTAAAGCGCGGAGCGATCTACAAGCCGGAAATGGCGCAAAAAGCCCTGACCGGATTTTTCAAGGGTTCCAATTTGGGTGCACTCCGTGAGCTGACACTCCGCCAAGCCGCCCATGAAGTCGATCTCCGGCAATCTGCTTATGATAAGACGAGCGGATTTCAAGTCTCACGAGTTTCCGAATCACGCCCCGACGAAACCGCAGGAGATAAATCCAAGGAGCGTATTCTCATCCACATTACTGCGGACTCTTCCAGCGCCATGCTCATTCGTCGAGGGCGTCGTGTAGCCGACTTTCTTCACGCCGACTGCCTAGCCCTGTTCGTTCACAAGACGGCCGAAATCACTGATCTCCCAGCTGCAGAGCGCGAGGCCGTCGAGAAACACCTTCGTTTTGCTCAAAACCTTCGGATTGACACGCAAATTCTTGCTGGCCAGGATATCCCCCGAACTGTGGTGGAATATGCGCGTCGGAGTCAGGTTAGCCAGATCTTTGTGGCACGCCCGCGAGGTCGTCTCCGTCAGCGGCTGCTTGGCAGAAACTACGCGGAAGACATTGTCCGTATGGCCCACGATCTACAAGTCACCGTCGTCGCCGACCGCAGTCGCAGGCAAGCTTCCTAGCAGCCAGCGGATGCGACTGTTCAAGCACCACATTTCACTGATCTGCGCGCACCTTTGTCGATGCATTGTGGTTCATCGAGCGTGCTCAAAGGTTAGGTCCCAATTAGGACATTCATCTCGTGGCGATGACTGGGTCCTAGAAGAATGGCCCAACCGCAGGGCGGAGCTATCTGCCGCACTCGAGCCGTCCTTGCCCTTTGCGGATGCGGGGAGTATGCTTCAGCTCCCCTGGTAAACCTCGAATGTTTCCTGTCGAAGGAGGTACTTATGTCTACTGCTCCGAAACCACAACCCAGCGTTCAAGACCCAGTCACGGTTGACCCGAAGCACTACAAGGTGGAACTCGAGAATGACCGCGTGCGGGTGCTCCGGATCAGCTACGGACCACACGAGAAGTCGGTGATGCATTCACACCCTGCCCTGGTGGCAGTTTTCCTCAACAACGCCCATTTCAAATTCACTTATCCTGACGGCAAGACCGAAGAGGGTCGAGCCGAGGCGGGACGGGTGATGTCATTTCCGGCCCTCTCACATCTGCCTGAAAACATAGGTGACGACCGCTTTGAAGTCATTGCCGTCGAACTGAAAGCGTAGCACGAAAGAATCGGCGATTTGCGCAGGCTCAATTGCAGTTTGCGTTGATTTCCCTGGGCGGGTGGCGGGCGTTGCCAGCGGGCGACGCCATCCGCCAGGGTTCCGCAAAGACGTCGCTTTTAGAGGCTTTCCTCCACCAGAGTCGGCGACGAACTCATGCTTCATGCAAATTTGGTGAATTTGGCCAAGTTGGCGGAGGGCTGCACTGAGAATGCTGAGCTTAGTCAGCTGCCGACGCTGTAAGGTTGGTTATCCAGCCGTTGAAGCCAAGGTACGAACCTTAAATTCCCCGGCACTGACGCCCTAGCCTGGATTATTCACGATTTTACTGGTGAAAAAAGAAAGGATGCTCTAAAAGGAGTGATGAACACTGGGTTTTCGCGAACCCGGCATTCCCTTTTGGAGCATCCCAGAGATGACATCTTGTTATATACCACAGCTGTCCTTTTCCTTCTACCGACACCGACCCATTCGAGCTGATTTTTCCGGTGGACAGATCAGTTCTGATGCCGGTCTCCTTCCGTTGCGGGCCTTTGATCAGCGGTATGAGCTTACTCACGGCCTAGCCGAACGCGTCTGTGATGCTCGCGAAGTGGAACGGGTTCGTCATTCCGTGTTGTCGTTGTTTCGTCAACGCCTTTACCAGATCGTCGCTGGCTACGAGGATGCCAACGACGCGGATCGGCTACGTCACGATCCGGCTTTTCAGATTCTTGCTGATCAACCGCTGGGTGAACCTCGCGGATCACAACCAACTCTCAGT
>Ga0187819_10000358_pt1 | contig 22523 bp, 23 predicted proteins | sample NC_wetland_sal_i_15_FD_132411 | JGI IMG/M metagenome (GOLD analysis project Ga0187819, IMG submission 132411) | Wetland sediment microbial communities from Neuse River Estuary, North Carolina, USA - SO4_4 | ecosystem: Environmental > Aquatic > Freshwater > Wetlands > Sediment | place: USA...
TGATGGGCGAACTCAAAACGACCAGCGCCTGACGATCACCAACACGCCACGCCAGGGACTGGCTCCACTGTCCCTAATCGAGCCGCCCACAAACCATCAGCCCGTTCATCGTGGACAGTGGTGCCTGTCCCTCTCCGTAACCTTGCGATTTTTTTCACAAGTTCCCGTCACACCAGAGCGGCGTTCAGGATCTCCTGGATCAGCGCATCATACGCCACTCCGGCGTCGCCGGCCGACCGCGCGAAATCTTCGTCTTCCGCCAGCGACGGATTGGGATTCACCTCGAGCAGGAAGACCTCCCCCTGCGGGGTCAGCCGGACGTCGATGCGCGCGAACCCTCGGATTTTGAGCAGGCGATAGACCTTCCGGGCCAGATTCGCCAGGTGATCCGCCACACCCTCGGGCAGTTCCTTGGCCGCTCCGTTCTTGATCCCCCATTTCTTGCGGTAGGCTTCATTCCATTTCGCGTGAAAGGTGGCGAACTTGGGAGCGTCTTCCGGAACCTGCTCGAAAAAGATTTCCCGCGCCGGAAAAACCGTTAGCCGGTGGTTGCCCAGTACGCTCACATAAAGCTCGCGGCCCTCGATGTACTCCTCGATCAAAGCGTCGCAGTTGAACTTCTGGTGAATGAAGCGCGCTCGCGCGACCGCCTCGTGCTCTTCACGAACAAACGACGCCTGGCAGATGCCATCGGAGGATTCCTCGCACGCCGGCTTGACGATCGCCGGGTAAATGAACCGCCGCAGCCGGCGCAGCGGATGCGCCCGGTGCGAGACCACGAATCTTGGCAACCGCAGGTGATGGTACGCCAGAATCTTCTTGGCTAGCGCTTTGTCTTTGCAAAGCAGCAGCGCTTCCGGCCCCGATCCGGTGTACGGCACTTTCATCAATTCCAGCAGCGCCGGAATGTTCGGTTCGTGTGCGCGGTCCTGGTAGAACGACTCCGAGAGATTGAACACCACGTCCGGCGCGTAGGCCTTCAATTTCTCGACAATATCCGTCACGTTGTCGAAAACCGCCAGCGTTTCCACGTCGTGACCCAAACGCTTAAGGCAGCGAAGCACGTCGGCTTCGGTGGGCTTGTCTTCTTCCTTGAGCGAGCGCGCGGAAAAAGTCTCGTTGGGATCCGCCGGACGCGCGACATCGAACAAGATGAGAATCTTCATCCTTTAAACTGACCTCTTAAACCTCCCGGTATACAGGTGGTTTGTTACCATCGCTGCCAGATATGCCGCTAGCTCGAAATGCAGCCGCGCGGGATTGTGTGGCGCAGGCAGTTTTAATTCCTGGCAGCGCAGAATCAGCTTGCGCACCAACATGCTCACCGTATATTTTCGCTGTCCCGTCCACTGGACAATCGACTCGATGAGCGCAGCTCGGTACCTTCGCATCACCCGCGCGGCAGATTCGCTTCCCGGCTCGCCGTTTCCAAAGATGGCCCGCAAGTCCGCATCGTAGAAGTCCGGAAAATCCTCCGCGTAGAGCTTGCGCTTGGCGGTGTAATGCCGGCCCAGCGTTTTGTGCAGCTTCCTCGCCTCGGAGATCCGGCGGCCTCTCTTGACGGCCGGCGGGCTAGCCGCCGTCTTTTCCATCAGTGCGTGGACGTACTCCAGTTTCTCCAGGGCTTTCCAGCCGCCGTACTTTTCACGCCATTCTTCCGGGCCGCTAGCCAGCCACACCGCAAACGTCTCGGCGAAATCTTCGTCCGGATGCGCCTGCGCATACCAGTTCGGTAAGTGCCGGACGAAGCTCCGGCTGTGCGGCCGCGGCGTGTATGTTTCTGGAGTGTATTCGGCAGCCGGGTTGCCGAACACTTTCTGCCACTCTTTGGAGGAAGAGAGCCGGTAGGCATGATCGATGGCATGGCCGCACTCATGGCGCAGCAGCATCTGGCACCATTCCGCCGTGCCTCCCTCCACTTCCATCATCTGATGCAGCTCGAGTGTCTTGAGTCGAGGATGCGCCAGGTAGAAAGGTATGGCGATGGCCGGCACCCCTTGCGGCGAGAACCACTCGTCCCCCAAATAGCAATCCGGCTTCAACGTAACCCCGCGTGCCGTGAGTTCGTCCTGAAACTCGCGCACACGCTTCTCCAGTTCGCTCCCTTCAATGCGGACCCCCAGATCGCAGATGCGGACGTTGAGCAGCTCTTCGTCTTTGAGCGCCGCCCACGCAGGCTCCGCCTCCATCTCCATCCTTCCATCCTAGCGCTTGAATGCTTTGCAATGCTTGGCGAATCAACGAATTACAACGGTACTTCTATCGGCGGGGCATAAAAACCCGAAAAACCCGAAGGGGAAAAACCCCGCGGGAAGAACCCGGGAAAGTACACTCCGGGGGGAAAAACCCGGGACAGTACACTCAATTCACGAATTCTTTTTCCGCGCGAACTTCAGCCCGGTCCAGTCGGCGTCCACCGCGCAGACCTTGTAATCCACCAGCCCCGCCGCCAGCCCCGTCACGCGGACATCATTCTGATTGAAGTCCACTTTCTGGCGGCTGGCCTGTTTGGGGTGAAGGATCCACACGGAACAACCCTCCGGCAGCCGCGCGCTGAGATATTCGGTCTCCCCATCGAGTTCCCTCCGCGACCGCACAAACCAGAGCACCAGCCCGGTCTCGCGCGTGATCTTCGCTTGCAGTTCGACTCCCTCCGGCAAATCCCCCAGCGTCTCCTCAAAGCCGTCCGGCGGCGCAAGCACCGCAACCTTCATCCCCGGCTTGAATCCCAGCTTCTTCACCAGGCTCGTTCCGGCATAGCGCTCCATGTGCGAAATCGGCTTCACCGGATCGGCCGGCGCGTGCTTGAGCGCCTTCGTCAGCACAGGCCCGACTTTCCCCCAATCGACGAAAAAAGCATCGGGCAATTCCTTGCGGATGGGCGCAACTTTCTCTTCCACGCCTCCCGCGAACACGATCGGCAGATGGCGCGTCGTCTTACTCTGCCGCAGCGCCACCGCGACTTCGCGGCCATGAGACGGCAGACGGTCCAAATCAATGAGCACCGCCGCGGGCATATTCGCACGAAACTGCCCGATCAATCCGGAGGGGTTGAGCGGCGACGCATCCACCAAGAAACCCGCCGCCTTCAGCCCGCGCGCCCGCTCCCGCGCCAGATCCTCCTTCCAGCAAACCAGCCTCACCACCGGCATGAATTCAACTTATCAAAGTAAAATGGCGGCTCAGCCAAGCCGCCGATAACCGAGCCGCGACCAAAGGGAGCGGTTGCGTCTTGCTGACACCGCAGACCCCCAAACTTATCGGCCGTGATGAGACTGCCCGCCGGCACCCTTCGCAATCCCAAACGCGATGCCGCGCGCCGAAATTCATCGGCACGGGCGCTAGGCATGCACGATTTCCGTGGTGTCGAGACTGACTCTTCTCGCCATACTCCGCCGCGGTCATCTCGAACACGCGGGCCAGCTCGGCAAGCGCTTCTTCACGGGTCGGCATGAGAGCGTAGCACCCCGGAATCGCGGGCACCTCGGCGACCCAGCCATCTGGCTGATTCCGGTAGAGCAGCATCTTGTAATTGCCCAAAGTCACCCCGATGCAATTCTAGACTAATGCGTGACGCATAGCCCCCAAGTAAAATAAGCATTCCTGCATTTTTTCCGGAGGCTCTCGATTGCACCACGCGCAAATCGGCATCATCGGCGGCAGCGGACTTTATTCCATGTCCGGCTTCCAGGCCCAAGAAGAAGTTGCCATCGACACCCCGTGGGGCTGGCCCTCGGATAACTACGTTCTCGGCCGGCTCGCCGGAAAATCCGTCGCGTTTCTCGCCCGCCATGGGCGCGGGCATCGCCTTTCGCCGTCAGAGTTGAATTTTCGCGCCAACATCTACGGGATGAAATCGCTCGGCGTTGAGCGCATCATCTCGCTGAGCGCCGTCGGCTCTCTCAAAGAGGAACATCACCCGCTCGATTTCGTCATTCCTGATCAGTTCTTTGATCGCACGCGAGGCCGCGTCTCTACGTTCTTCGGCGAAGGCCTGGTCGCCCACATCAGCTTCGCCCACCCGGTCTGCCCGCAGCTTTCGAGTGTCGTTTGTCAGGCCGCGCGCTCGGCCGGAGTGAACACCAAACAAGGCGGCACGTACCTCTGCATGGAGGGCCCGGCATTCTCCACCCTCGCCGAGTCCAACGTCTACCGGAGCTGGGGAATGGACGTCATCGGTATGACCAACCTGCAGGAAGCCAAGCTGGCGCGCGAGGCTGAGATCTGCTACGTTACCGTGGCGATGGTGACCGATTACGACTGCTGGCACCCTGACCACGATGCCGTCACCGTGCGCGATATCATCCACCACCTGAACAAGAACGCCGAGAACGCCTGCAAGGTCGTGGCCGCAGCGGTGGCGGCGATGCCCGCCCAGCGCGCCTGCAAGTGCGGCGCCGCGCTGGCCCACGCCATCATCACCGACCACAAGCTGGTGCCGGAAGCGACTCGCAAGAAACTGGACCTGATCATTGGCAAGTACTTCGTGTAACGCCTTGGCCGAGCAGTTGCTCGCCCTTTGCCTGAAAGGCGACCCCTGGCCGCAGGAACTGCTCGACCAGCTCCTCACGCCCATGTGCTCGGATGCGCTCTTCCGCGTGGTCGTCGAGCGCCTCGCGGACCTGTTCGAACCGCGCCTTTGCGATGGGTACGCCGATCTGTTCAGCCAGGTGCTCGCGCGCGCGCTTCCGGAGCTGGAAGCGGCCGGCTTGCGCTCGCGTTACGATCGCATCCGCTGGCCCCGCCAGTTTCAAGGCGATCCCAATCGCTTCGAGACCGTCTTTGTGCTCTCCCGCGTGACGCTCGGCGCGGACGTGGCCATCACCAGCGTGCTGCTGGATGCCGCCCGGCGCCGCTTTCCGCGCGCGCGCATCGCGCTGGTGGGCAGCCTGAAATCGTGGGAGCTGTTCGCTGCCGGATCGCGCATCGAACATGCGCCGGTCTCCTATCGGCGTACCGGCAGCGTTCGCGAGCGCCTTGCCTCCTGGCAGGAGCTGAAACGCTTGCTCGCCGCGCCCAACAGCATCGTCATCGATCCCGATTCCCGGCTGACGCAGCTCGGCCTCTTGCCCGTGTGTCCCGAAGAGAATTACTACTTTTTCGAAAGCCGCGCCTACGCCGCTGAAGGAAACGATCCCCTGCCCGTCCTCACTGCCGCGTGGGCTTCGCACACCTTCGGCATCGACGATGCTGCGCCCTGGCTCGCGCCGGCGCCCGCCGAATCCATCAAGGTCCATGGCCGCCCGTTTGTCACCATGAGCTTCGGCATCGGCGAGAATCCCGCCAAGCGCATCCCCGATCCGTTTGAATGGGAACTCGTCAGCCACGTCGCCAGCAGCGGCGCTCACGTTTTGATCGATGAAGGCGCGGGAGGCGAGGAAGCCGAGCGAGTCCAGCGCGCCATTGCGAAATCGGGTGCGCCACCCAAACGCGTCCGAACATTCCGCGGCTCGTTTGCGGCGTTCGCCTCCGCCATCGCGCGCAGCGATCTGTACATCGGCTACGATTCCGCCGGCCAGCACGTCGCCGCTGCATGCGGCGTCCCGCTCCTCAGCATCTTCGCCGGCTTCCCTTCCCCGCGTTTCTTCGCCCGCTGGCGCCCCTGGGGAAAAGGAAAAATCCACGTGATCTGCGCGCAACAACAAACCCCAACCGAATTACTCCAGCAGACTCTCGAACTCCTGAACCTGAACGCTCCGTGGCACTGATCCCGCCCATCGCATGGTTGCCTTGAACTTGTAGCGCAGGCCTACGGCGTTTTTTGGCCGAAGACCTGCGGCTTTTTGTTCAGGAATGGCAAAAGGTTGTAGGGGCGTCGCCCGCGTCGCCCGCTTGCCCCTATCGCCGCACTCTCCCCATCCACTCGCCCCAGCTCAACCCGATGCGCGTCATCACCGTCGCCACCGCGAGCGCGATTCCCATTTGCCTCCAGAACGCGCCCAGGCTTGGGTCGGTGGGCACGAACACATTACGCACCCAGGCCGATGTTGACGGAACGAAATAAGGAAAGTTTTGCGTCACGAAGATCCAGTTGCGCGATGCCGGCGACATCAGGAAATCCGCGAACGGCCACTGCACCACAATGAAACTCGCCAGGAACGCCGTGCCCAGCGTCGCCGCCTGCGCCCACGGGTTCCAGCCGCGCATCCGCTGCCGCAGCAAATCGAAAACCACCGCGGGCACAAGGATCAGCATCGGGAAATCCGGCGGCACCAGGTGGGTCACGTGCTGATAGACAGGTCCCAGCTTGGTTTCCGCGGGCACCAGCGGCAGCAGCCAGCAGAATGCCAGATGCATGGCTGTATAAATCCCGGTCATGAGCGTCGCGGCCCACCGGCTCTGAGATGCGCGCGCCACCGCCGCCATCCAGATCGGCGCGCCCATCATCACCAGCAAATAGAACTTCGCGCCGTGCATGAAAACGCGGTTCGTAAATTCCTGAAACACCCCGACGGTTGCGCCCATCAGGAAGACGAACGCCACAAAAAGTAGCCACTCCAACTTCTTCCGGTAAGCGCCATCGGCGCGGTTCATCTCCGCCAGCACCATCACCAGCGTGCCAAAGCGAATAGCCAACATTCCCAGGATCAGCAGGACGTGCGGCGGGCTAAGAATCTTCACATCCAGCCCGTACGCGTTGTGCCACCAGTTGTCGAACGGCGCTGACGTGATCATGGCCACGCCGCCCCATGCGCAGATGAACGCCCCCAGCGGACCTCGGAAACCCCAGATGGAGACCGACGCCTCTTTCAGCGGTGAATCTTTCTGGAACGTGGTCGAGAGAATCAGGTATCCGCACGCGATGCCCGCCAGCACACCGCACATGTAAATCATGATGTGCGCGGGCGTCCAGAAGGTGTCGCGGCCGATCGCTTCGTGCCACGAGATGTCCCAGACGCCGCCGAACGCGCCCGAAAACATCGCCGCCACGCAACACCACAGGTACCACGGAATCCTGCCTTCTGCGCTGATCACCGCGCCCCGGCTCGCCGCCGGCAATGGAATCGAAACACTGTGCGCCATAAGCCGCCGCCCTTTCACACGAGGATACATCAGGTTGGCAGCCCGCCGCCCGTTTATGTCATAATCCCGTACATGCTGGCCGATGTCGTCAAAATGGAGCCGAAGTCGGAAGGAATCGCCACTCCGCGCAAAAAGCGGCCCAAGGAACTCGCCATTATCACGGAGTGCTGCACCGGCTGCGCGGGTTCCCCCGCGTGCGTCCCCTACTGCCCGGTGGCCGACTGCATGTATTGGGTCCCCGATGAGGACCATCCGCCCTTCGGACATATCGAGGTCGACCCGTTCCTCTGCATCGGCTGCAAGAAATGCACCAGCAAGGGCCCGGACGGCGCATTCCTCGACGGATGCCCCTGGGACGCCATCGAAATGGTCCCCATCGAGGACGTCGAAGCCCAGATCGGCGTCAAGATGCCGATCTAATGAAGTGGCACGGCGCCCATTAACGTGAAGCAAGCGCAAAAACCGATACACTGCCGGAGGAGTGTGAGCCGTCTATGAGCCTGGAAATCAAGGAGAGAGAACGCGAGGGAATCTGCATTCTCGACATGAACGGCCGCCTGACCGTGGGCGATGAAGCTTCGAAGTTCCGTGAGCGCATGAGCAAGCTCATCGCTTCCGGCCGGCACAACATCATCCTGAACATGGCGCAAGTGGACTACGTGGATAGCACCGGGCTCGGCGCCATGGTGATGTGCTACACCACGCTGAATCGCGACGGCGGCAAAGTCAGGCTGCTCAACCTGACCCGCCGCAGTATCGAGCTGCTGGTCATGACCAAGCTCACCACCATCTTCGAGGTCTTCAATGATGAGCAGAACGCCATCAACAGCTTTTTCCCCGATCGCGAAATCAAGCGCTTCGACATTCTGGACTTCGTCCAAAAGATGAGGGAAGAGTGAGCTCCTGGCGCCTTTTGCGGCAAGCCGCGCGTTCCTTTTACACTAGGTCTATGGCTTCTGCAAAAGAGAACCAGATGCTCGCTCCAGGCGAACACGCTCCCGATTTTCAGCTCGAAGATTTGAACGGCGGCCGGCAAAAACTCAGCGCATTGCTGGAGAAATCGCCCGTGCTTCTGGCCTTTTTCAAAGTCTCTTGTCCCACCTGCCAGTTCACGCTGCCCTTCCTGGACCGGATGTATCGCGACTTGGCCGGCGGCGGTGCGCGCATTCTCGCCGTCTCGCAGGATGACGCGGACGCCACCCGTGAGTTTCATCACGAGTTCGGCATCACCATGCCCACCCTGCTCGACAGCGCACGCCAGGGCTATCCGGCGAGCAACGCCTACAATCTTTCTCACGTGCCATCCATGTTCCTCGTCGAGCCGGAAGGGAAAATCTCCTGGTCTCTGTCGGGATTTCACAAAAAAGAGCTCGAGGCTCTCGGCGCCAGGCTTGGCGTCCAGCCCTTCCATCCCGGCGAGCGCGTTCCGGAAATGAAATCCGGTTGAGGCTCCAAGAATTAGGCCCCGGTCGGGAGCCACGATAAAATAAAAGTACATGGCCAATCCTCTCGAGGAACTGATCGAGTCGGCGTCCGCGATCGCCAAGGGCATGGGCGTGACCTTCAAAGAGATGATGTCTCCCACGGTCACCGAGAATTATCCGGACGAGCCACCCAAGCTCGAGGAGCGTTACCGCGGCGTTCACGTTTTGCAGCGCGACGAGAACGGCATGGAAAAGTGCGTGGCGTGTTTCCTCTGCGCTGCGGCGTGCCCCTCCAACTGCATTTACATCGAGGCGGCCGAGAACACCGAAACCGTACGCATCTCCGGTGGCGAGCGCTACGCCAAGGTCTACAACATCGACTACAACCGCTGCATCTTTTGCGGATACTGCGTGGAAGCCTGCCCCACCGACGCCATCACCCACGGGCACGGCTTCGAAGTGGCCAGCTTCAATACCTCCACTCTGGTGATGCGCAAAGAGCAGATGCTCGTGCCTCTGCCCCACCAGGCCGCCCCCAGGCAACCCCTCGAACCGGCACGTCCCTAGGCGCCATTCCCCTGAAAAATCGCCCTTTGCCGAACCGCTTGGTAACCTGAATACTTACCGGTACGCCTACTATTGCGAGGCCATTTTCTATTGGCTTCCATGCCGGTACTCCTGATAGCGGCATGTTGGTTGATTTTGAGCTGGTTAAACGCGCGCGGGATGGTGAGGGAGCAGCCTTCAATCAACTGGTGGCGGCCTACCGCAAGCGGATTTTGGGTACCATCGGCCGGCTGATCGGGCATCCGGAGGATGTGGAGGATGTGGGACAGGAAGTTTTCCTCCGGTTGTATTTTTCGCTGGACCAGCTTCGGTCTGCAGAGGTTTTTGAGCCTTGGCTCTACCGGCTGACAGCCAATGCGGCGTATGATTATCTGCGCAAGCGCCGCCGCCGGATGGAGTCGCGGATGGCGGACTTGTCCGAGCAACAGGTCGTGCTGGCCGACGCTTTGGCCAGTGGAAAGGTCGACCGCGATGAGGGGCAGCGGAAGTGGATTCGAGACACTGTCGACTCCCTGCTCGCCGGGGTGTCCGACGAGGATCGCGTGCTGCTCATGTTGAAGGAAGTGGAGGGTCTTTCCCTGAAGGAGCTGGGGAAGATCTATCATGTAAATGAGAACGCGCTGAAGGTCCGGCTGTTCCGCGCACGCCAGAGAGTCCTGAAATCGTTTAAGGCCTCTCGCAAGCCGGTGGCCGGATTGAAGGGTTCGCGGTAGAGGTGAACATGGATCCTCAAGATGACTGGACGGGTAACAATGAAGAGCGTCTCGACGCGCTCTTTGCCGCTTATCGGAATGCATGCCCGGATCCCGAGCCGACTCCAGGCTTCATGCCCCAGCTCTGGCAGAAGATCGAAGCTCGCGAGCGCTCTTCCACCGTTCTCGTCCGGTTGGCACGAAATCTGGTGACGGCGGCGCTGGCGCTGTCCGGGATCATGGCGTTGGCTGTTAGTGTCAGTCACTCGCATGCCAACTCACTGCCTCCGGAAAGCTACATCGAGGTGCTGGCCGAAGACCACGCGCGCCAGGATTTGGGCTATTTTGAGCCGGTGCAGGTCGAACCGGCTGCGGACCAGCGCTGATGCGGCGGAACAGTCTCGTAACCGGGCTTTATCTGGTGCTCCTGTTTTTCAGCGGCGTCGCCGTCGGCGGATTTGGGCTGCATCTGTACACGCTGAGATCAGTTAATGCCGGCGTCAACCCAAGAAACCCCGAGGTATTTCGGCGGCGCTACATCGCCGAGCTGCAAACCCGGCTCAAGCTGACTGATGATCAGGTGAAACAGTTAGGGCCGATTCTCGACGAGACCCGCCGGCGCCACCACGAGTTAATGGAGAAACACCGGCCCGAAATGAAGGCCATCCAGGACGAGCAGGTGCAGAAGATCCGGGCCATCCTGACCGATTCGCAGCAGGCTGAATACTCCAAGCTGCTGGAAGAGCGGGAAAACCAGCGGCAGCACCAGCACCCTTAAGCAACGGGCTGCTTCTTCTTTGCTGCCCTGGACTTCACATACTTCTTCTCAAACTTCTCAACGCGTCCCGCCGTGTCTACCAGCTTCTGTCGTCCTGTGAAGAACGGATGGCAGTTGGAGCAGATTTCCACGCGGATATCGCCTTTGTGAGTCGACCGTGTTTTGAAGTGGTGGCCGCAGGCGCAGATGACGTTGACTTCCTCGTAAGCGGGGTGAATTCCTGCTTTCATTTTGCGGGGAGATTCCTTTCGGGTGAACTTTAAGTATAACAAAATGCGAACCCCCGTGGCTCCGCAGCGCAAAAGTAGCACTTCTGCACCGCCAGAACCACGGGGGCTGGTAGCCTTTTGGATTAATACCCGAGGCAGTTAGTTTGTCGCGTCGAAGTGGCCGGTCATCATGAACTTGGCCCCGCCACTGAAACGGAACCGACTACGGTTAGAACGGTCGACTCAGCAGTCGGCCACCTCGCGCGGTCTACTATCTATCATTTTCCTGGACCACCTCCTTCCTCAGTGATACTCCGATAGTATTCCCAACCTGATGGTGTGTCAAGAATGAACGCGCAACAATTTGCTCGCGTACCCCAACACCAAGGGTTACTCGTCAAATCGCTACATTGAATTGCGGCCTGTGTGGAAGAGCGGGTCCGCAACCGCGGAACCCGCCTGAGGTGGTCCGGGAGGCAACGCACCAAAGCTGCGACTAACCTCTTTCAGACCCTACTACCTTCCTAGCAACTGCCATGCCAGCGCTAACTCTCATCATTCGTTTGCGCGTCGATCCGCGAATTCCGATTGGCGTATCCGCGTGCCTCACGCAGTTACGGAATTTGGGAAGCGACCCGCTGGGCTACAATCGACTGGTGAGTCTCACGATGTCAGATCGTGGTGACGTCCTGAACATTCCGTCTGCAGCCCGGGCGCTGAGCGGTCTTCTCATCTCCGGTCTTCTGTTCGGCTTCTTAGGCGCGATCCTGCCCGCTTGGGGCTATCATCTCACCTCCGACTTCTCAACCGTCGGCAACTATTTCCTCAGCATGAGCGTCGGTGTGATCCTCTCCACCGAAGCGGCGGGACGGCTCTTGCTGAAACGCGGAGTGGGCTTTTTGCTGGTTACCGCCTGTTCGCTCGCCTGCGCCGCGCTGCTCTCGCTGGCGTTCGTCCCGGCCACCGCGCCGGCGTGGTGGCGCATGGCGGGCCTGCTTGCCATTGGATTTGCCAGCGGCCTCTTGAACACCGGAGTGTTCCACGCCATTTCTCCTTCCTACGATCGCGATCCCGCCGCCACGGCGAACCGGGGCGGCATTGCGTTCGGAACGGGTTGCCTTGTGGTGACCCTGCTGGTGGCCGGGACGTTCTATGCCTACACGGTGACGAGCATCCTGGTGTTCATCGCGGTCATCCCCGGTTTCTTTTCCATCTGGTACGCGCGGAGTACGTTCGCAGCGCCCATCGTGGTCCAGCAGCCAAGCCTCCCGCAACTGTTCCGGGACTTGCGAACGCCCGGTGCGATCCTGTTCGCGCTGCTGCTGTTTTTCCAGTTCGGCAACGAATGGTCGATCGCCGGCTGGCTCCCCATCTTTCTCATCCGGCGATTGGGCATCAGCCCCAGTGCTTCGCTGCTCCTGCTGGCCGTCTACTGGGCTGCCTTGCTGGTGGGGCGGCTCGCCGCAGTGCCCCTGCTCACCAGAATTAAGCACGCTAAGTTTTTGCTGTCGAGCGCGGGAGCGGCGGTGTTCGGCTGCCTGATTCTGCTGGCCACCAACAACGCGTTCGGCGCGCTGATCGGCACGCTGCTGGTAGGCTGCGGCTTTGCTACCATCTATCCGCTGATCGCCGAACGCATCGGCCGCGAGTTTCCCTATTTCCAGCCCGGATTCTTCAATGGCATTTTCTCCATTGCGCTGGTGGGCGGCATGCTGGCGCCCTGGACGCTGGGCCACGCCGCGGATGTGTGGGGCGTAGGCGTGGTCATGGCGCTTCCCCTCGCCGGAACCTGCATGGTCTTCGTGCTGGTGTTGCTGGTCTGGCTGGAAGCCAAGATCCGGTTGGGATAGCCGTCGTTTGCTAATGGGCTAACGGTGCATCAAGGCGGGAGCGCCACCAATGGTCGCGCTGTTCTTCCCGGAAGCCCTTGGTTTGTAGTGCTTGCCTGACTTCGCGCGCCTTCCGATGCACTTCTCGACTCCACGCTATTTCACGACTGCTGCATTGACCAACTTCTTGCGCGCAGTTTTAACATTTTGAGCTTGCGGTGTGAGAGATGCGTCTGGTGATTGCGCAATAACATCCCAGTTCCACACCGCTGTGGAGGCCATGCAGAGCGGCCTTGCTGCGTGAGTTCGATCTTAACGATACCGAAGTTCTAAGCACAGATAGTAGAATAGGCCACGCATGCCCGTCGCCGGTCCTGGCCTGCTCGTCCTCACGGTTGCTTCCATCGTCCTTCTGCTTTTCCTGATTCTGGTGGTCAAGCTTCACGCGTTTCTGGCGCTCATGATCTCCAGCATGGCGCTGGGACTGGCGGCGGGAATGGCGCCGGCCGCGGTTTTGAAATCCATTCAGTCCGGCTTCGGTGAGGCGCTGGGTTTCATTGCCGTGGTCGTTGGGCTGGGCGCCATGATCGGGCAATTCATCGAGCACTCGGGCGGGGGCACGGCGCTGGCCGACTGGCTGATTGGCAAGTTCGGCCGCGAACGCGCCGTCTGGGCCCTCCTCGTTGCCGCCTATCTCGTCGGCTTGCCCATTTTCTTCGAAGTCGGCTTCATCATTCTGGCGCCGCTCGTGTGGAGCCTGGCGCGCGAATCCAAACGCTCCCTGCTTTTTTACGGGATGCCAGTGGCTGCGGCTTTGAGCGCCACGCACTCGCTGGTGCCGCCGCACCCCGCGCCCGTCGGCGCAGCGCAACTGCTCGGCGCCGACATGGGCCGCATTATTCTTTACGGCATCGCCGTCTCCCTCCCCATGGCCGTGTTGGGCGGAGTGGTTTACGGCAGATGGATCGCGAAGCGCATGTTCATCCCCATGCCCGCGATGGCTCTGCGCGCGCAACCCGAAAAACAGGAAAACCCGCCGCCCGTCGCCGTAGTTACTCTGATCCTGCTGTTGCCGGTGCTCTTGATTTTCATCGCGTCCGTAACCAGCAGCGCCAATCTGCACGCGAAGGGCCTGCTAACTTTCATCGGCCACCCATTCACCGCGTTGCTGATCACCACGCTCATCGCCATGATTGTGCTGGGCGCGCTACGCGGGACCAACCGCAACGAGATTGCGCGAATGGCGGTCGATGCGCTCGCGCCTGTCGGAACCCTGCTGCTGATCATGGGTGGCGGCGGGTCGTTCAAACAGGTGATCGTGGATTCGGGCGCGGGCCTCTACGCCGGCCAGTTGCTGGCGGCATCGAGCATTTCGCCCCTGGTGGTGGCTTACCTGGTTGCGGCGGCCATGCGCGTGGCGCAAGGATCGGCCACGGTGGCCATCATCACCGCGGCGGGAATCGTCGCGCCACTGGTGAAGCATATCCCAGGCTACCGGCCCGAGATGATCGTGCTGGCGGTGTGCTGCGGCGGCACGATTCTCTCGCACGTCAACGACGCCGGCTTCTGGCTGGTGAACGAATACTTCGGCATGGCCGTCCCCCAGACGCTCAAGAGCTGGACGGTCATGAAGGTGATTACTTCAGTGAGCGGCCTCGTGCTGGTGCTGGCCGCGCAGGCGATCTGGGGCTGACTCTACGCCGTGGCCGCCGCTCCGAACGGTTCATCCGCGCTGCCGCCGTAAATCGACGGTACGTGCGCATTCATCGCTCGCAGGTAGGTGCTCAACTGGCCGCGATGGTGAATGATGTGGTTCATCCACCAGCCAACGTAGATCACCACCGGCAGTGTCATGAAATTCATGAAGTTCACCGGCGTTGCGAGCTGCTCCGGCGTCAGCGATTTCACTTTTTCGTAGACCGGCGGAATGTCGCGATCGAAGGCTGCGAGAATTTCAGCCGCGGTTTGGGGTACTGCTCCTTCGGGCGCAAAGGTATCGAAATTGAGGTTAGCGATTCCCTCGGCGAATCCGACGTCGCTCTGGACCATGTGCCACATCAGCTCCCCCGCGGTGCGGCCCTTCTCGCCTAACTTGAAGTTGAGTTGATCCGCCGGCACGGCCGCCAGCACCTTGCGGGTTGTAGCAAATTCCGTGTCCAGGGTCTGAAACAGATACCTGCCCAGTCCCTGGGCTTCTTGTGGTGTCATGCGTTCTGTCCTCCAGGTTCACGATATAAGAATCGGTATAGCTCCGCAAACTGCTCGAGTGTTAATTCTTCCGCTCGCTTCGCCCCCTCCGGCCAACCATCTAGAGCGTCTCTTCCGTAAGTGCCGGCCAGATTGTTCCGCAGGGTCTTGCGCTTCTGCCGGAAGCACAGGCTGACAAAGGCCAGGAAGCGCGCCGGATCGCCGATTCGAAGTTCCGCCGCGCGATTGTGGGGTTCGAACCGGACCAGCGTGGAATCCACCTTGGGTGCAGGGCGGAAGGCCGAAGGCCCCACATCGAACAGCGCTTTGGCTTCGGCCATGAATTGCGTCTTCACGCTCAGATATCCATAGTCGCGCGTGCCGGGCCTGGCGGTGAGCCGCGCGGCGACCTCCTTTTGCACCAGGAAAACAGCGCGGCGGATTTGCGCACCCAGTGCCAGCGTCTTTTCGATGATCGGCGTGGCGGCGTAGTACGGTAAGTTCCCGGCAACGGCTGCATCGCCCCACTGGCCGAGATCCATCTCGAGCGCGTCACCGTGGATCAGCGTAACCCGCGGCTCATTGTCGAACTTCTCGCCTAGAGACCCGACGAGCCCGCTGTCGATCTCAATCGCGATGACGCGATCTGCCCGCTCCACCAGTCTGCTGGTCAGCGCGCCCCGGCCGGGACCGATCTCAATCACCAGCGGCTCGCGCTCGGGACACGCCGCCCGTGCAATGCGTTCGAGTATGGAACCTTGTGTAAGGAAGTGCTGGCCCAGCCGCTGGCGGGACACGAAGCCCCGGGCTCAGCCTTTCACGTCGATGCGGCGGAAAGAAACCATCACCGTGGTGGCGATGGGCACCCCATAAGCGGTGGCCGGCTCGAACTTGGTGAACAGGATCATGTTGGCGATGTCGTTCCGCAGCTTGGAGCTGACATTATCCGGCAGCTTGTAATCCACCACCGACCCCTGGTCATCCAGCATGACCTGCACCACCACGTTGTCGCCGCTGAACCCGAACGGCGGAAGCGTGTCCACCGTCGCCACTGACTGCGTGAACAGCCCGCTGGGCACGTCATTCCGCGTCAGATGCGGAAATTGCAGCGTCGGCATCAGCATGGTGAACAGGAACACCGCCGAAACCAGGCCGCCGGCAAACGGGATGGCGATGGGGCGCATCAGGTTGTCGAAAAACAGCCGCATTTCCGCCATCCAGAAGTGACCCAGCGCCGTGTAAGTGCCGCGGGAAAGCTGTCGCATCCGCTCGCGCGAAGCCAGAATCTGAAGTTCGGTCACCAGCCGCGCCGGCGGCGCCACCGTAGGCAGGCTGCGCAAGGAGGCATGCAACTCACCCAGGTCCTTCGCATAGCTCGAGCAATCCCGGCATTGCGCCAGGTGCTGAGTCACCGTATCGAACGGGGCCCGGGCCAACTGGCGGTCCAGGAACGCCGACAATGTTTTTCGCACCTTTTCGCAGTTCATACCAAGTTACTCAGCAGCCCACCGCAAGGCCGGCTCCGGCACCATTCTCGCGGTCAACTCCTGCCTCAATGCCTCACGCCCCCGCATAATCCGCGACTTCACCGTGCCCAGTGAAATCTGCAGCACGTCGGCGATCTCTTCGTAGCTCAGATCCTCGATATCGCGCAGCACGACGACCTCGCGGAATAAAGGATTAATGCGGGCCAGCGCGGTTTCAATCAGTACATGTTTCTCGCGGTCAAAAGCATAATCGAATGGCGACCGCGTCCCATCCGGAAGCGCCCGGTTGCGGGCTTCTTGCGGCTCGTCCTCCAGTCCCACCTCGCGGCTGCGATGGCGGAAAAACCAGCGCCGCTGGTTATGAGCCTCGTTGACGGTAATGCGATAAATCCAGGTCTTCAGGCTGCTCTGATGGCGGAAACGCCCGACGTTGCGGAAGACCTTCAGAAACACTTCCTGCACCACGTCGCTGGCATCGCCAGGCTCATTCAACAGGCGCAACGCCAGGTTATAAACCGGCTGCTGATACCGCTCCAGCAGGGTTTCATAGGCGGTCTCTCGACCGGCGCGCAACTGCCGAACCAGTTCTTCATCCTGGCGGCGCTGCTCGGCGGGCGAAAGGCAGCCCTCCGCGTCCCTGGGAAAAGCCTCCGAATTCAAGCCCAGCACGGAACTGGCCATGGCCGAGATCCTGACTGATTCTAGCACTTCGGGCACAAGCCGCCCTAATCTATTCGACACCGGAGGGGGAGGGCAGGTTCCCGAGCCCCCAGCTAGGGTCAACGGCTCACAACTGAAACTTGATCCCCTGCGCCAGCGGCAGGTCGGCCGACCAGTTGATGGTGTTGGTCTGGCGGCGCATGTAGGCTTTCCAGGAGTCGCTGCCGGCTTCGCGCCCGCCGCCGGTTTCCTTTTCGCCCCCGAACGCTCCGCCGATTTCGGCGCCGCTCGTCCCGATATTAATGTTGGCGATGCCGCAGTCGCTGCCGCGATGGCTCAGGAAGGTCTCGGCCGAGATCAGGTTGGTGGTAAACATCGCCGACGACAGGCCCTGCGGCACGCCATTGTGCCGGTCGATGGCCTCCTCCAGGCTGTTGAACTCGATCAGATAGAGGATGGGCGCGAAGATTTCCTCGTTCAGGATGGGCATGCCGGGCCGGGCGCGCACCAGCGCCGGCTCGACAAAACAGCCGCCCAGGTTGCGGCCGCCGTACAGAATCTCGCCGCCCTGCTGCTGGATGGTTTCGAGGCCGCGCAACATGTCGGAAACCGCATCGCGCGACACCAGCGGACCCATCACTGTGCTTTCATCCAGCGGGTTGCCGATCTTGACCTGCTTGTACGCCGCAATCAACGCTTCGGTCAGGCGCGCCGCAATCCCGCGTTGCAGGAAGAGGCGCCGCGTCGTGGTGCAGCGCTGGCCCGCTGTGCCCACGCTGCCGAACACCACCGCGCGCAGCGCCAGATCGAGATTCGCGTCATTCATCACGATGATGGCGTTGTTCCCGCCCAACTCGAGAATCGTGCGGCCCAGCCGCCGCGCCACTACTTCCGCCACGTGACGGCCCGCCTGCGTGGAGCCGGTGAAACTCACCAGAGGCACGCGCCGGTCTTCGATCAGGCTCTCGCCCACCGTGCGGCCCTCGCCGATCACCAGGTTGAACACGCCCCTTAATCCGTGCCGCTCGAACACGCGATGGCAGATTTTCTGCACCGCGATGGCCGTAAGAGGAGTCTGGGACGACGGCTTCCACACCGCACAATCGCCGCACACCGCCGCAATCATGGCGTTCCACGACCACACCGCCACCGGAAAATTGAACGCGCTGATCACGCCCACCACGCCCAGCGGGTGCCACTGCTCGTACATGCGATGGCCCGGCCGCTCGCTGTGCATCGTTAGACCGTAGAGTTGACGCGACAGGCCCACGGCGAAATCGGCGATGTCGATCATCTCCTGCACTTCACCTAACCCTTCGGCCAGGATCTTTCCCATCTCGATGGTGACCAGCGCTCCCAAATCGGCTTTGTGCTGGCGCAGTTCGTTGCCGATGTCCCGCACGATCTCGCCGCGTTTCGGCGCGGGCGTCATGCGCCAGCCTTCGAAGGCTTCCTGAGCCCTCTGCACCACCCGTTCGTATTCGCGCGGCCCGGCCGTCTGCACTTTCGCGATCAGCGAGCCATCGGCGGGATTGATGGAATCCAGCTCCGGCCCTAAAGGAACGGGCAACCACTCGCCTCCGCAGGCGCCCGAGTTCACAGGCTCGATCTCCAGTCGCTCCAGGATCTCTTCCACTCTTGCCGCGTTTGTCTCGGCGACGTTCATGCGTTCACCTCCGCCAGCCAACCGAATGCGCGCGCCCCTGTGCCCAACCGCCGCCCGGCACGCTCGGCGCGGCATCGCATCCTTTCCACCATCTCCTCCTGAAAGTCCGGCTCATGCCATTGTATAAAGCCGCGCTTCTCACTGATGCGGCGCCCCGCTTCCCGAGTCGTGGCGCCCGATCGTTTGACGGCGCGCACGTGAAACGGGTCGGCGACAATGTCGCGGTCCGTGGCCTCAAGCGCCAGATCGACGAGCGCTTCCGGATTCGATGGCAGCAGCGGCGCCAGCGTGACGTACGTCGCGATGCCCCGCTCGCTCAGACGGCGGACCACGCGGATACGTTCCGGAATCGGAGCGCACAGCGGCTCGTAGAGGCGGCGCACCTCTTCGCAGTCCGTAGTGATGGAAAAGCTGACGCGCAGCTTCGTGACTCGGTTGAGCGCTTCGAGCTTTTCCAGATCGCGCAGAATGAGCGGCCCGCGCGTCTGCATCACGAAGACGCGCGGCGGGCGCGCGATCAATGCGTCCAGCAGGCGCGGCATCAGGCGCTCTTGAGCTTCGGCGGGCTGATACGGGTCCACCAGCGGCGAGCAGTAAATAATCTGATCCGGCCGCAGCGTCTTTTCGAGGAGCTCCGCCGCATTCGATTTGAAGGTGGTGAAGCGCCCCCAGTGTTGCCAGTCTGCCGGCTTCAGGCCGCCATAGATCCCCATGGTCGGCACGTAACAATAGGTGCACCCGAACGTGCAATTCCGCGCCGGCGAAAGCGAATGCGTGAACCCCGCCTCGGCAATGAAGCCGCAAGTCGCGGTGAGAATGCTGCGCGCCTCCGCGTGATGAATCTTGAACGCCACCCTTTCATCTTAGTGGGGCGGACGCCCAAGTCCGCAGGCCGACCCGACGGAAACGGAGTTTCCTGTAGCACAGGCCTACCCGCGAAGTTTGCGGAGAGGTCTTTTTGGGCTGCCTGTCCGCTGGGGAACCCGATGTCCCCCCTCCCTCACTTTTCCCTGCGAACTTCCCTTCCCCGCCCCACTATCTCTCCAAAGCAATAGCACCCGATGCGGCTCGTTATCCCAGTTCTCTTGCTCTGCGTACTTGCATCCGCGCAGACTTCAGCACCCAGCACTGATCCGGCCTACGCCCCGCTGTCTAAAGCGTACGAGTCTCTTCGAATCCGGGATTACGACAAAGCGATTGCTTTCTTTGAGAAGGCCATCGAAGCCGCCCCCACTCGACCGTCCATTCGCAAGGACCTTGCCTACACGCTCCTCAAAGTCGGCGAAAGCGAAGCCGCCCGCGATCAGTTTGGGGAGGCCATGCGTCTGGACCACAATGACATCCACGTTGCACTCGAGTACGCTTTTCTCTGCTACGAAACGAAAAAGCAGGTGGAGGCCCGCCGGATCTTCGACCGGATCCGCAAGACCGGCGATCCCGCCTCCGCCGCTACTGCCGAACAGGCCTTCCAGAACATCGACGGCCCGCTGCGCACCGGCATCGATCGATGGAAGAAAGCCCTCGAGCTCAATCCCGGCAACTTCAGCGCCCATCACGAACTCGCCGAACTCGCCGAGCAGCGCGATGAGCTTGACCTCGCCGCGGAGCACTACCTCGCTGCCTGGCGCCTCCTGCCCGAGCGCAAATCCGTCCTGCTCGATCTCGGCCGCGTCTTAAAATCGCTCAATCGTATCGAAGACGCCAACGCCGCCCTGCTCGCCGCCTCGCGTGGAGGCGAGCCGCGCGCTGCCGAAGCCGCTCGCGAGCTGCTGCCCTCCCGTTACCCGTACGTCTACGAGTTCCGTAAAGCCATCGATCTCGATCCCGCCAACGTCGAACTGCGCCGCGAGATGGCCTACCTGCTCCTGCGCATGAATCACAAAGACGAAGCCGAGCGCGAGTTCAAAGTCATCACCGAACGCGCTCCCGACGATCTGCTCTCCGCCGCGCAGCTCGGCTTTCTCTACCTCGGGCGTAATGATCGCGCCGCCGCTCTGCCACTGCTCGAACGCGTCATGAAGGGCAAGGATATCGAGTTGGCCAATCGCGTCCGCGCCGCCCTGCAATTGCCGCAAACCCCCGCGCCGCAATCGCGCAACGCGGATACCCCGCCTGAAAAAGCCGCGCTCGACGCCAAGCTGATGGCCGAGCGCAGCATCAAGGCCGGCTACATGAAGGACGCGCTGAAATATCTCAAAATCGCCCATGAAAACGACCCGCTCGATTTCGCCGTCATGCTCCAGCTCGGCTACGCCTACAACATGCTGCATGATGATGAAGAAGCCATCCGCTGGTTTCGCCTTGCCGAAGAGAGTCCCGACGAAAAAATCGCCGCCGACGCCAAGCGCGCATTCAACAATCTGCGGCCCGGCCTGGCCCGCATTCGCACCACCACCTGGATCTTCCCGTTCTATTCCACGCGCTGGCACGACATGTTCTCTTACGGCCAGCTCAAGACCGAATTCAAACTGGGCAAACTTCCCTTCCGGCCGTACATTTCGGCGCGTTTCATCGGCGACACACGGGAAACTACCGGCGGCGCGCTGCCGCAATATCTTTCCGAAAGTTCCGTCATTGTCGGCGTGGGCGTCGCCACGCGCTACTGGCACGGCGTGATGGCCTGGGCCGAAACCGGCGAGGCCATCAGCTATCTGGGCAAACACCCCGGCGTCGGCGAAATGATGCCCGACTACCGCGGCGGCGTGGCCTTCGCCCGCGGATGGGGACATCACATCCGTTCCGAAAAACCGGGCTTGTTCTTCGAGACCAATGCTGACGGCGTCTTCGTCAGCCGCTTCGGCAACGATTTCCTCACCTACTCGCAAAACCGCGCCGGCTTCACTCCTCCGGCTCTCAACTGGCTCGGCGGCTTGCGCACGCAGTTCTTCATCAACGGAAATTTCACCATGGACGACAAACGCCAGGCGTGGGCCAACTTCGTCGAGGCCGGACCGGGCATCCGTTTCCGCTGGCCCTTCATGCCTTCCTCGCTGATGTTCTCGGTCAATGCGATGCGCGGCGCCTACACCCTCCCGCAGGATGGCCTGCGCAAACCCAACTTCTATGATCTCCGCGCTGGGTTCTGGTATGCATTCACACACTAACAAAGTGGGGCCAGGCTTTCCGCCTGCTGCCGCCTTTCTAGGCGGTGCTTGTCATAATCCTGTGGGGCGGGCGCCCGCTGCCGGCGCCCTCGCCGGCATTCTGTTGCTCTTCCCTGCCCTGCTCGGTGCGGGTACCGTGCCTCCGTCCAACCCCGCTCCTCCCGCCACCAGCTTCGCCGTTCTTGCCGATGACCCCGGCCCCTGGCCGCAAATTTTGTCCTCCGTCGGTTTTCATCCGCAGCCCGCCGGCGCCGCCGATATCGTAGTGCTCCGCCCCGGTGCGTCTGCCGCTTCCGAGCTTATCGGGCGCGTCGAACAAGGCGCATTCGTCATCGTCGAAGGCGCATCCACCGCCGCCGAGCTGTTCGGATTCCGCGCCGGCAAGGAGCATGTGGTCGTCGGCAGCGTCGAAGATGTGCACCGGCCCAAACTGCCCATCATCTGGCAGAAAGCCGTCGAGCTGCCGCGTTTCGAAATCCCCAAGCAGGCGCGCGTCTTCGCCAAGGAACGCTGGACCGGCGCGCCTCTCATCGCCGGCTATTCGAGCGGCCGGGGAGCTGTCCTCTGGGTGGCCGCCAACCCGGGCGAGCGCGGCTATGAACGCTTCCCCTATATTTTGCAGGCGCTCAACGATCTCGGCCTCAATGCCCCGCTTCGCTCCGCGCGTCTTTGGGCGTTCTTCGATTCCGCCTACCGCGCGCGCGTCGACCTCGACTATTTCGCCACGCGCTGGCGTGCCTCGGGAATTTCCACGCTGCAGGTGGCCGCATGGCACAATTACGATCCCGATCCCGAACGCGACCGCTACCTGAAATCGCTGATCGAATCCTGCCATCGCCACGGCATTCTCGTCTACGCCTGGATCGAATTGCCGCATGTCAGCGGAAAGTTCTGGCA
>Ga0187819_10000361_pt1 | contig 22343 bp, 24 predicted proteins | sample NC_wetland_sal_i_15_FD_132411 | JGI IMG/M metagenome (GOLD analysis project Ga0187819, IMG submission 132411) | Wetland sediment microbial communities from Neuse River Estuary, North Carolina, USA - SO4_4 | ecosystem: Environmental > Aquatic > Freshwater > Wetlands > Sediment | place: USA...
GGGAACGCAGTGAGCTGCCCGATTCCACTTGCAAAACTCGTGGTGTCTGCAAGATCCTGTGCTACGCCGCTAAAGGCAAATTCGTGAAAATCTCCATTCACCTTGACGGTCATTTGATCCACAGCGGCGCCACACAGAATCCGCTGCACGGCAGAGCTCGGGTCCCAGTAGTCGAATATGCTCGCAGAGGGAAGTTCTGTGCTGAGAGAGTATGTTGCGGTCGGACCCAGGGTCGACCCAGGTGCAGGCACTATCGAAAGTGGTGCGTTCAGTTGCACGGTGAGATTGTCCGGAACCGCGGTCACGAACCGAATTTCTCCCATGTAACTGATAGCCTGTCCCGCACTGAGGCCGTGTAGTGCCGCGAACACCAAAGTCGTGCTCGTCGAACCGGCGGCGATCGTGCCCCCTTGGCAGATTGCCGCGGCGTTGCCGAGTGCCGCTTGAAATAGCGGCCCATAGCTGGGAGAACTTGGTCCTCCGGCCCAGGTGGTCAGCAGCGTGTTGAGCTGGTAAGTGGTTTGGCGCCGGCCGCCTGGTGGCAATCCCGCGAAGGTTCTGCTGCCCGTCTTGTCCTTGCGATTGGTGACCTCAAGTTGCTGCTTGGCCGTCAGCTTCCCAGCCGGAATCCGGTTGTCCGCGGTAATCGCCGGCACTTGGCCGTAGGCGGCTTCTGCGGCACAGTAGAATCGGTTTGCGTTGGATGAAATGTACACTGTAGTCGTTCCCGTGCTTCAATCAACACTCGCATCCAACTGGATGGAGATTTTGGCGGACTTTATGAAATTGCGCCCGCCATGTTTTACCGGCCCGAACGACACCTCATACCGGCCGGCGAAAAATAGCCCTTGGCCCCAGTCCCCGCGGTTCTGGTCGAGTGTCTGCGTAACGCCAGTGGAATACAGTTGAGACGCCTGGTCAATGCCTTCGAGGCGGTCCTGCGATACCCGCACATCGATCGTCATTTCAATGGTTCCCGAAAAGCTCCGGAACTTCTCCGTTAATGCGTTCTCAATTTTGTTGCAGTAGATGTAAACGGCCGTATACTGCGGCTCAACGCTTCTCTCAGCAATATCACTGGAGACATTCTCGGTGAAGAGTTGATTGGGCAAAACGGGCGAAAGAGAAACGCTCTCGCCCTGAGCTAAGGTGGCTAGATTGGTGTTGAGACCGCTCGGTGCGGTTAACAATTCTTGAAGCTTTGATGTAGCTGTACCCGCTAAGCTGACCATGCTGACTAGCCTCGCTGCAGAAAGCGTGGTAACTGAGAGAAGTAGTTTGGTTCTTGCCCCCGCCCGGGGCTCCGTCCTTGCGCCAGTCCGGAGGATGGCATGGTCCAGATCTGATCCACGGCAATGGGAGTCGCGCTTTGCAACATAATCGAATCTACGTCCGTGCCGCCATATATGTTCCACGAAACGGCATTGGAGGGAGGACTCGTTGGCGTAACCTGGATCGCATTTTGGTCCGGTGCATTTATCGATGCAACAGGACTGGACATACCTTCTTCGCCGGAAGAATTCAGCCAGGCCACCTGGACATAATACGTCGCTGCCGGCAGTGACCCGCTCAACAAAGCGACGATAGGGCTGGCGGCGATGACAATGGGATTCGAGACGACGCCTATGCCGGACTGAAGCAGCGTCGTCGAGGCCCACTTGGAAAGATCCTGGTACTCTTTCCATTTACCAAGATAACGATCGTTCAGTTGGTTGCCGTAGGCGTCTCGATAAATCAATTCCAAGGTGTGAAAAGTGTGCCAGAGCCGAAGGGGCGGTGTTACTACGATATTTACAAGCTTCAGCGAAGTTATCGATGTTGCTAGGCTTCCAGGCCACCACATGGAAGGAGCTGTGCGTGAGAATGCAGATCGGGAAATAGCCGATAACAGTTCCACACCCAACTCCTCTTGCGCAAGTGTGATCTTGACGGACGCATCGATCCCCTCGGTGCTGGCCACATCGAGAACGCCAGTGTCTTGCGCTGCAATCTGGTCCAACGTCGAAATCGGAGCATCCGTAAATAAAGCCATCTTCGCTTCGTCCGCGCCGGACTACTCTTTCGAAGGACGCCTGGCCTTCAGCAGATCGGCTGTTGGCACGAGAGTCATCTGCATCCGATTGGCTGCAGCCTCTGTATCGGCCGTCTTCTTGGCTTCCGCTTTCTTTTCTTGAAACTCTCTTACGGCGTTCTCACTTGCCAGTCGCGCGCGACCATCGACAATCATCTTGGCCGCAATTTCCTTGGGAACCTCAGTCAAGAGACCCTCTTTGCCCCCATCCGGGGTAGCACAACTCACCAAGACTACATAGGGCTCGGTTAGACTCTGTTGGAGTTCGCGAAGTGTTTGATAATAGGATTTCAGGTTCATAGCTTTTCGTCAGGAATTCACCTGCACTGCGAACTCGTTCCGGAGGGCGGCAGTGCCATACAGTACGTCCACCGTGAACTGCTGTGAGAGGGTGTCCGGCTGATAACTCATGATCACTCGCATTCCGAAGTTTCCCAACTCCGCATACTCGGCGATGGCCCCAGTGCCTGGAAGAGGCTGCGGAAGACGGCGGATTACAAGACCGATCGCATCGCGCACAAAGGCCAGATTGTGTGTTGTCACCGGCGAACTGCCCGTTTTGGCGACCAACTGTGACCTGAACACAAAGAAATCCTTGATCTTCCCGACAGTGCCTTCTATGAGAGCCCTTAGACCCGCCTCGCCGGCCGTCTGAAATTCACTGAAACGGGAAATCTGTCTCATCTGGGAGTACGTGCTCGAATCGACGATCAAGTGCTTTGCCTGGCTCGAAGGCACTTTAGCTTCAAAGAGTGCAGTCTCAGCAGCGTCGATCACAGCTTCCGTAATTGGCGTCCCGGCGATACCGACTGGGGTATTTGCCGTGAAGCTAGCGTACAGTCCAAGAAGGTCGGACTCAATTCTCTCGGCGATTGCGATGACTGCGGGTTGCATGTAAACTCTCAAGAGGTCGGGAACAGCCAAAACCTTGGTTACATCCGGAATCTGAAAGGTTGCTTCAACGTGTGTGTTGAGAACAATTTGAGCGTTTCCCAGGTTAGGGTTCTGCGTTGTGACCGTTCCGCCTTCCGCGATGTTGTTCGCGACCAGTGCGGGTGGAATTGGCACGTTGACGGTGTCGCCCGCCTGGGCGAGCGTCGGTTCATAGTCACGGTTTACAAGATTACCCATGACGAGGTTGCTTACAAGCGCAGGCAATGCGTCGGCCGCCACAAGTTTCACGATTGCGGTGGCCACGTTGGTCGAGGTAATTGCTGGCATTCGTATCTCCTGTACTTTCTAAGTGTTTACCTGATTTATGCGGTTACGAGCCGCGTAGGGCTTGCGCGGCGACTCGTGCGATCTCCTGGCGCGCAGCTTCCATGTCTTCAGAACTCATCCCGGGCCGGATCTTGTCGAGGTCGATCGACGGTCCGCCACCCGAGGACGATTTCTGTGCTGTTGAAATCCCGGAACCGCCGGATATACGAGCGGGCAAAAACTCCGGATTCGCATTGACAAAGCTTGCAAGGTAGTCTTTCAGCAGCATTTCCCCAGAATCGGTCTTCGCCACCAATCTTCCTTCATCCGTCCTTCCAATGTCATCCTTGACGGCCTTAAAGGCTAGGTCCACCTTTCCCACGCCCAAGCGCTGCAATTCAGCCCTGATGGCAGCACTACGCTCGGCTTCCTCAGCGATGTGCTTACTTCGCTTGTTTTCTTCTATCAGATCGTTCAGCCTCCGCTCTAGCTGCTCCCGACGCTTCCGTTCTTCTTGTAACTCAGCTTTGTAGGCAGGCTCGGTCTTAGCTTGCTGAGTGCGGGTAAACTCTTCGATCGCCTGTTTGACCAACGACTGAACGTCAATGCGCTGGTGCTCCGTAGGCGTTGGCTTCTCCCGTTTTGTTTCCTCCATGGTTCTCCTTCCCACCGATATTCGATTCAAAGGATCGATCTATTTCCTCGGCTATCTGATTCTTAACGCTCTGACGCATATCGCAAAAGTACTTTAATGCAAGCTTTTTGAAAAGTTGTTTCTTTAGTGTCTCGGACTCAATGCCTAAATCCAGCAGCCCCTTTGCATCGTTCAGTTCAACGGTAAAGTCTCCAATGTCAAACTCGTCCAAGCCCGAGACGTCAATGGCCAAACCATCCTGCCGTGCAACATTGATTGCACAAAGTATTTGCTTCATCGCGTGCTTAACCGTGTCTCCGTACGCCCGGAGGACCTCTTGCGTGATGCTGAAATCGCGCTGTTTGCTGAGCCCAGATTGGCCGATGTGGGCCGAACTGGTCCCTCCAGCCTGCACCATTAAGTGACACACTCTATAAATCTCATCCTTAAGCCGTTCTAGATTATCGGCGGCGATCTGAAATACGTGCCCCTCAGGTTCTGTCCAACCGAAGCGGTCGTCAGGTCCAAGCTGAATATAGTAGGACTCACCGACAATTTGGCTCCACTCGCGTTCCGAGTAGATGACGGGAGTTGCAAAAAGTCCCATCGTCAATGCCCAGGACAAAGCATTGGATTTGTTGAAATGTTCCAATTGCAATAGTGCTGCTTTGTTCATCAACCACAACCCCTTGGAAATTTGCATGCTGAACACGGGGACCCTTGCTTGCCCGGCTAGCCCATGTTGGCCCTCGTCGATGAGTTCAATTGCCGTTGCCTTTCCTGTGGAATCTGTAGTGGATTGAAATATCTTAAAAGCTTCTCGGTTGTAGTAGATCCATCGCGTATACTTTGCCCAGGTGTCGCCGATGCCATTTGCCTGCCGAAATAGCGAAGTGCGAAGGACAACCCACTCCAATCGGCCGTAATTGTCATAACTCCAGTTAATCACCTCGTCAGGAGAGTATTCGACGAGAAAAGCTCGGGACTTGCCGACAGCGTCTTCGTGTGCCCGATTTGTCACAGGTGCCGCGACGCGAGGAAAGTCAACTACAATATAGCTTATCCCAGTGATTAGTGCCTGCACCAGTTGATTGCGAAAGAACTCCGTAATCGTCGATCCCCTCAGATCGCAATCTTCGGAAAATGTGGCGAAAAAGTTTTTGCCTGCCTGGTTTGCGCCCTCAAATGTAATGATCGACTCCCGACGCATGAGCGTTGCCGCGTACCAGTCGATAATGGAGCCAATATAATTTTCGTAAAAGACGCGGCTTAAGCGTTCAAAATAGACCTCGTTCGGCTCCTTGCTGCGACGCACTAGGTATTCGGAGGCGTGTTCTCGGAGCTGTTCGCCGCCGGCATAAAGATGCCGGTACTTATGCCAGATCGGCTTAGAGCGAATGTAGTCGGGATGTTCGATATTGATGTTGTGCATTCAGGAATAGATTCTAAAGCAGTCTGTGTGAGCGATCTCCGATCTGCTGGAGTGGCCGGCACTCTTGCCAAAGTAGGTATCCGAGCGCATCCGACGCGTGGGTTCTTCGACGGTCTCTGTCTTTATCAGGAATGTTGCTGTCCGCCTTATAGCAGACCTGCTCGAAGTCTTTAATCAGCTCTGTGCATTTGCATGCGATATAGAGCTGAATCTCGCCGGAGCCGCTTTTGAATTTGGCATTCGTTAGGGTGATCCGGTCGCGAACACTCGGGTTAGCTTTCGGAACTTTGTACTGTAATGGTGCGGCGTACATTGTGGCGAAATATTCACGAACGATGTGATAGTCTGACGTGCCGGTTGTGTGCATGTTGTTTCCCGATGCATCACCGTACACCACGATGCCTCGCGCATGAGAAGGAAAGCGGCGATCGAATTCCTCACAAGCCTGCCGTGTACTCGCGTGCCGCAGGATGATTTCGTCCAGTACGTATACAGTGCTCTTGATGACTTGAGCGACCACCGAGCACATAGGATCTACGTTGAAATCCAACGCCCACAGAAGAGGTACTTCCGGGCGTACCGAGAGGTCTTTCACGTGCTCCTGGCGGTTGAATGCGTAATACACCAGGCCAGCCTGTACGTTGAGGTACTTTCCCAGAACCTCCTGCTGGAAGAAGGAATCGTCGTAACTGCTTTTCAAAAGGTCGTAGAAGTCGGGAATCTGGTCGAGCAGGTACTTATTCTCGAAGGGCCGGGCCAGGGTGGTATGGTAGCTGCGGCGGGGCTCAGAAATAAACTTGCGATAGACCCAGTCGTAACCTTTTGGAGTCCAAACCGCGAAGCCGCAGAGCCTGGCCGCCTTGGGATCCCGCAAGCGGCCTTCCAGTACCAGCCAGGCGGCTTCCGGGCTGTAAGTGAGTTCGTCCAAAGCGAACCATGCGAGGTTGGTGCCGCGCAAACGCTCGAACTCATCGATGGAGCGGCAAAGGACGCGGGAGTCGGTGTCGGTGATTGTCAGCACGTTGTCGCCTTTGCTGTACTCGTACGGGATGAAGTTCGTATTCAAGATGTCAAAGAGCGTGGCCAAGGTTGCGTCGCGCAACATCGGATAAGTCGGGGCGCCGATCAACCCGACCCTGCCCGCGTTCATATAGCTCAACTTGATGGCTTCGTGACACAGTGCCTGGCTTTTACCGGACCCGATGGGTCCTGAAAATCCTTTGAATCGCGCCTGAGAACTATGGAACTTACGTTGCGAGGGAAGCGGTAAATATTTTATTCTTCTGAAGCAGACTCCGTCTCGCTGGGGTCGATCCATGTAACTTTAATTTCCCGTGGTTGGTCTACCTGCATTTCCTTCTGCAACTGCAGCAGCTTGATGAAGTCACCGAAGGTGGCTTTCACGTCCGCCGATCCCAACTTCTCCTCGATGCGTTGAATGGCTTTGTCCAGGAGTTCGGCCCGGTTGGCGGACCGGCGGGCTGAAGCATCCGGCGGTTGTGTTTCGTCATCGCGCATCGGATTTACCGGCTCAACGCTACTTTCAATCTCAACGCTACAGCGGAGGGCGAAGGGAAGGAATGCAGCCTTACCAGTATGTGATTGAAGAGAAATGCAAATAGAAATTTGGAGCGGCCGTGACGGGAGAGCTACTTGGACGATTTGCCGGCGTTTTCCACGATGCTGCGGGCCAGGTAATTGACGACCTTCGCTTCGTTGCGGGCCATCTCATAGTAGGCCGCCTTGAGGAGTTGGTCTTTGCGGTTGAGCAAGGTCTCGCGAATGGTTTGTTGCACGCGCGGGTCGGTGAGCTCGCGCTGGCCGGAGGGTTCTTTGGAAATCACTTTCAGAATCCGGAGACCGTCGGTGGAAGGGAGCACCGGTGAGATCTCGCCGGGCTTCATGCCGAGTACGGCGCGTCGCAATTCGGGGCTGGTCTTGTCGAACGCGGACTGGGGAACGAAGCCGAGATCGCCGCCGTTCTGCGCGGTGTTGGAGTCTTCGGAGTAATTCTGCGCGAGCATGGCGAAGTCTTCACCGGCTCGGAGGCGGGCCTCGATGGCCTGGATCTTGCGCTGGGCTTCCTCGGGATTCCGGGCCTTATCGTTTTTCAGATTGTGCACGTTGGGATCGGGCGTGGGGGTGACGACGATCTGGGCAAGGTGCACCTGGGGCTCGGCGAGGTTGAAGCTGGATTTGTTCGCGTTGTAGAAATTGGTGACGTCGGCATCGGTGATGGTGATGTGCGAGGTGATCTCTTTGTTGAACAGTTTCTGAATGCTCAGGTCGCGGCGCAACTGGGCTTTGAGGTCGTCGGCGGTCATCTTGCGGTTTTGGAGCTGGCGCTCGAACTCCTCTTTGGTGTATGGAGCCTTCAGTTCGTTGAACTTGGCTTCCACGTCGGCATCCACGGCCATCAAGCCCATCTTCTCGGCGCGCTGGAGCATGATTTCGTTGTCGATGAGGTTGCGCAGCAATTCGACCTTCTGGATCATGACCTGGTCTTCGGTGGATCCTTCCGCGGGAGCCGTGAACTGGGTCTGGTAATTCTTCTCCAGCTCCGCGTAGGTGATGACGCGGTTGTTGACCATGGCGGCGACGTTGGCGGACGGCGATTTTCTGCAGGCGGCGGAGAAGAGCAGGAGGAGCAGGGCGCCCGAGCCGAGCGCTAATTGTTTCATGACGAAAACTTCATTCTACTGGAAGCGCGCGGCGCGATGAGGCGGCCACATGTCGACGGCGTTCTGGCCGGGGTCCGCGGAGCGCAGGGACAAGGCCACAACATGGTACGTGGAAAATGATTCGGACGCGGATCGTGATGGCGGTTATCCGTCGCGCCGGACGTGGGGAAGGTGGGATCGGAGGAAGGAGCGAAAAGGGAGCAGATCAGGCGACTCTTTTGCCGCTACCGGGCTGCAACCGCGGGTTGCGGCGTGGCCAGCGCACTTCCGGATACCGGACCAAACAGTACACTCAAATCGTATTTCCGAGGGCGGATAATTGTGTATTGAGTGTACTGTCCCGCGTTTTCCCGCGTTTTCCCCCGCGTTTTCCCACGCGTTTTCCCGCGCAGCACCGACCACATTGTGCGATGCCGACCCTGCGTTACGATGGAAGGCAGTGCTGGTTACCATCGGCGAATCGGTGAAGACTTTGCGGCCGCAGTGGCTGCGCGCTCCGGCGCCGGTGGGCGAGAATTACCGCGAGCTGAAATCGCTCATCGACGGGATGGGGCTGCACACGGTCTGCGAGAGCGCGGCCTGCCCGAATATCGGGGATTGCTGGAACCGGCGCACAGCGACGTTCATGATTCTGGGCAATGTGTGCACGCGCCGCTGCGGCTTCTGCGCCGTGCAAAAGGGCGCTCCGCTCGAAGTGGATTATGATGAACCGCGGCGCGTGGCCGAAGCGGCGGCCGCCATGGGGCTGCGCTACGCTGTGGTTACGAGCGTGAACCGCGACGATCGCAAAGATGGCGGCGCGGAGCTGTTCGCCCTCACGATTCACGCCATTCGCGAGCGCATTCCCGGCTGCCGGGTGGAAGTGCTGGTTCCCGATTTTCAGGGAAGCCGGAGCGCCATGGAAATCGTCATGGACGCGCATCCCGACGTGCTGAATCACAACACCGAGACGGTGCCCAGGCTTTATCGTCAGGTGCGCCTGGGTGCGCGGTACGAGCGGTCGCTGGATATGCTCGAGTGCGCAAAGGAGATTTCGCCGGGAACGCCGACGAAGTCGGGCTTGATGCTGGGGTTGGGGGAGACCGTCGATGAAGTGCTGGGCGTGATGCGCGATCTGCGCGCGCACGGTGTCGACATTCTGACGCTGGGACAATACCTGCGGCCCTCACCGCGCCATCTGCCGATTGTGCGCTACGTGCCTCCTTGCGAGTTCGACGACTTGCGCCGCGCGGGATACCTCATGGGCTTCGGACACGTCGAAGCCGGCCCACTGGTGCGCAGCTCCTATCACGCTTCCGAAGCGGTTGCGTAGATTCGGTTCTATCCATCACACATACTCAGATTTGGGGCTTGCTTCCGGGAATTTGAAGGCAAACAATAAATCTGAGAATCGATTCTTTCCACCGGCGCCGTTTAACAACGATTAAAGTATCGAGGAAGAAGGAGTGTGTAGAAATGGCTGAAGTAGACGTGAAGAGACAATCGTCAGAGCAGCAACGCGGGCTAGAGCGCTCCCGGCAAGGCGGGGGGCTCGAACGGCGCCCGTCGTTGTTTTCTCACAGTCCGGCGGAGTTGTTCAGCGCGAACCCGTTTTCGCTGATGCGCCGCTTTACTGAGGAGATGGATCGCATGTTTGAGGACTTCGGCGGCTGGCGCAGCCGCAGAGGCGAGGCGGAGCAGTGGGCGCCTGCGGTGGAAGTCAGAGAGCGAGACGGCAAGCTGGAAGTGGTGGCGGAACTGCCGGGCGTCAACGAAAGTGACGTCAAGGTGGAAATCAACAACGAAGGCTTAGCCATCCAGGGCGAACGCAAGCGCGAGCACGAGGAAAAACGCGAAGGATATTATCACTCGGAACGCAGCTACGGGCATTTTTATCGCCTGATCCCGCTGCCGGAGGGCGCCAACACCGACCAGGCCCAAGCGGAATTCCGCAACGGTGAATTGCGGGTGAGCATTCCCGTTCCGGCACAGAAGACGCGGCAGATTCCGATCAGCACGACAGAAGAGCGGAAGGAGCCGCAATCCCAAACCGCGGCGGCTGCCGGCCAGGCGCGCAGAGCCGGTTAAGTGGCCTTCGCTCGCCGGTGTGCTGGATAATATGCGGAGAGGAAATCAGCCATCGCTATCGCATCCGTAAATCCAGCCACCGGCGAAACGCTCCGCACTTTCGAACCGCTCGCCGATTCACAAATTGAAGAAAAGCTCGCGCGAGCGGCCACTGCGTATCGCGCTTATCGTCACACGCCGTTCCCGGAGCGCGCCAGGATGATGCTGGCGGCTGCGGACATTCTGGAAAAAGAAAAAGCGCAATTCGGACGGATCATGACGGCCGAGATGGGCAAGCCCTTGAAGGCCGCCATGGACGAATCGGTGAAATCCGCGTGGGGTTGCCGTTACTACGCAGAGAACGGCGAGGCGTTTCTGCGTGACGAGGCGGCGCCTACCGAAGCGGGCACGAATTACGTTCGCTACCAGCCAGTGGGCGCGGTGCTCGCCATCATGCCGTGGAATTTTCCCTTCTGGCAGGTATTGCGGTTCGCGGCGCCCGCGCTCATGGCGGGCAACGTGGGGCTACTCAAGCACGCATCGAACGTTCCGCAGTGCGCGCTGGCCATCGAAGACATTTTTCGCCGCGCCGGATTCCCCGACGGCGTGTTTCAAACGCTGCTGATTGGTTCCGGGCAGGTGGCGCGCCTGATTGACGACGCGCGCATTGCAGCCGTCACACTCACGGGCAGCGAGCCCGCGGGCATGCAAGTGGCGGCTCGGGCGGGCAAGCAAATCAAGAAGACGGTGCTGGAACTGGGCGGCAGCGATCCCTTCATCGTCATGCCCAGCGCCGATGTCGATGCCGCTGCGGCGACCGCGGTGAAGGCGCGCGTCATCAATAACGGGCAGTCTTGCATCGCGGCCAAGCGGTTCATCGTGGCCGATGCGGTGGCCGACGATTTCGAGCGCCGGTTCGTAAAGAACATGGAGGCACTGCGCATCGGCGATCCGATGGATGAGAGCACCGAACTGGGACCACTGGCCACGAAACAGATTCTCGATGATCTGGACGATCAGGTGCGCCGGTCGGTCGAGGCCGGAGCGCGCGTGCTGACGGGAGGCCGGCGGCTGAACCGTCCCGGCAACTATTACGCGCCGACGATCCTCACCGCGATTCCCGAAAAAGCGCCCGCATACCGGGAGGAACTTTTCGGGCCGGTGGCTTCTTTGTTTCGTGTGCCCGATCTTGAAGCGGCGATTCACCTGGCCAATGACACACCCTTCGGCCTGGGCGCCAGCGTCTGGACCAACGATGAAGGCGAGCGCGAGCGCTTCATCGACGAAATCGAGGCCGGGCAGGTGTTCGTCAACGGCATGACGGCCTCGGATCCGCGGCTGCCTTTCGGCGGCGTGAAACGGTCCGGCTACGGGCGCGAGCTGAGCATCTACGGAATCCGCGAGTTCGTCAACATCAAGACGGTTTCGATCAAAGCGGCCTCCCGCCGGAGTTAACCAACCACAGATTACTGACTAACGCCAGCAGAGCAGAGCGGATCGATCGGCCGCTGAGGCTCGCTAATCCGATTGTGGATTCGCGCCGCCTGGAAAGGCGGCGGCAGGCCGGAAGGCCTGCCCCACTGGTGTTTCTCGTGGAAAATGCCTTGAATCGCTTGGGAAAGGTGCGTAGACTGGGCTATCCCTTTGGAGGTGGCCCATGCTTCATCCAGTCACGGGCGGCAAGCAAGAGGTACTGACCGCGATCAAGAATGCCGCTGACGCATTCACGCAGAACAACGCGGTGGTGCAACAGAAAATGCGGGAAGCGTTTCCCGATGATGCGAAACGCGAGCAGGTCCGCCAGCAGATCATCAAGAATCTCAATGAGGCGTACACCGGCGCATCGCAAGAGACGACTGACGCCAGGTGGTTCATGCCGCGCACATCGATGGCTGGCCTCGCGCAATCCGCGATGAATAACCGGGCCCTCCAAGCGGCACCGCCGGCGGCCGCCGCGGGACCACAGGCCGCAGCGGCTGCTGCGCCGGCCCTGGCGCCTTTCGAGCAATTCGGACCGCTCGATCCGGGCTGGATCGAGTGCGTGGTGGACGGCTTCAAGACGCTTCTGGACGGCAAAGCAGCCTTCGTTCAGCATCGGAATCTCACGGATTTTCTCTATGCGATTCCCGACCAGATCACCATCGCGCTGGTAGCGGACTGGGGCGCTGACAACGATGCCGCCAGGCGGGTGGCCAAGCAGATTGGCGCCAATCAGCCCGACATGGTGATTCATCTCGGCGATATTTACTATGCGGGGCAGGAGAACGAAGCTGAGGAAGCGCTCAAAATCTGGCCGCTGGCCGATCCGGGCACCGGAGTCATCAAGCCGCGCACCAGCTTCGCGCTCAACGGAAATCATGAGATGTTCTGCGGCGGCCGGGCGTATTTCGGCACGGTATTCAAAGCTTTCGGCCAGGAGGCGAGTTATTTCGGTTTGAGGAACGCGAACTGGCAGATTCTGGCGTTTGATTCGGCATACATTGAACACCGGCTGCCGCCTCCGGACGACACGCCGGACACCAGGCTCAACAGCCAGTGGAACTGGCTGGTGGACAAAATGCGAAATTCGAAGCTGGCGACCGTCTTGCTGTCGCATCACGAGCCGGTTTCGGCATTTGCGCAAGAGCAGAGTGATGGCGCGCATCTGCGGCAGGATTTCCAGAAGTTCCTGAAGGCCGCAGGGCGCCCGGTTTTCGGCTGGTTCTTCGGCCACGAGCACAAGTGCACGTTTTACGATCCGCCCAACGTTCCCTACCTGGGCCGGCTCATCGGACATGGCTCGATCCCGCACACGCCACCGCCCGCCGATCAGAAACCCGAGCTGGGCGGCGTGGCGTTTTCCGCGATGAATTTCCGGGCGAATGCCAACGGCGACGCCGTGTCGGGATTTGCGCTGCTGAAATTCGACGGGCGCAACATCGACATCCGGTACATCGACGAGGATGGGCATCTGTTCAAGGAGGAAGTTTGGGAGGCGCCTCTTCCAGGCTGAGGGTTGGGCCGGTCCAGCGGGCGAAGAGAAGTTATAATCGGTTCGCACTGTGATGGACCGGGATACTGCGATCGGCGGGCCGCAGGGCCGCTTCCCTTCCACCCAGGCATCGCTCGTCGAGGCCGCGGCTGCCGGATTGACGAGCGAGGCTCTGGACCGGGTGATGGCGCTTTACTGGAAGCCGGTGTACCGGTACATTCGCCTCAAATTTCGCAAGAACAATGAAGACGCGAAGGACTTGACGCAGGGCTTTTTTGCGGCTGCGCTGGAGCGCGATTTTTTTGCGCGCTTCGACCCGGCCAAGGCTTCGTTTCGGACCTATCTGCGGATGGCCGTGGAACGCTTTGCGGCCAATCAGCATGCCGCGGCAAGCCGGCAAAAGCGTGGCGGCGACGTGGAGTTCGAGCCGGTGGAGGAACAGGCAGCCGTTGCGGAATCGCCCGAACAAACATTCGAGCGCGAGTGGCGGCGCCAGCTATTCTCGGTGGCGCTGGATGATCTGCGCGCATACTGCGAGGGATGCGGCAAGCAGCTCCAATTTCGAATTTTTGAAGCCTACGACCTGGCGGGCGGCGAGCGGCCTTCGTACGCGCTGCTGGCTGCGCGCCACGGCATCGCCGAAACCGCTGTGACCAACCATCTGGCCTGGGCGCGCCGGACGTTGCGCGCGCTGGTGAACGAACGGCTGCGCGGGGTGACAGCCGGCGAGCAGGAACTGCGTAAAGAAATGCGGGTTGTATGGATGTAAGCGACGCCGTGGTGGACCATTTGCGCCGCGTAGCTGCGCTGCCTGACCTGACCGGAACGCGCTACGAACTGGAGTCCGAGATCGGCCGCGGCGGGTTGGGCGTGGTGTACCGAGCGCGCGACCGCCAACTGGACCGCCGCGTCGCTCTAAAAATCCTGGACTCGGCTCTGGCTGGGGAAGCGCAGCTCATCGCGCGGCTGGAACATCCTGCGATCGTGCCCATTTATGAGACGGGCACCTTGCCGGACGGCCGCGTGTTCTACGCGATGAAGTTGATTACCGGCGCGCGGTTGGACGAGTATCTCGCTGGATCTCCGTCGCTGGGGGAGCGTTTGCGGGTTCTCCGGCGCGTTGGGGAGGCGCTGGCGTTCGCCCACACGCGCGGCGCCATTCATCGCGACCTCAAACCCCAAAACGTGATGGTGGGCGAGTTCGGCGAGGTCTACGTCATGGATTGGGGCGTGGACGCCGTGGCGGGGACGCCCGCGTTTCGCGCGCCCGACGTCCGCCTGGATGAGCGCTCCGACATCTACGCGCTGGGGGCGCTCGTTCAATTCCTGCTTCCGGCCTTCGCGCCGCCGGCCCTTCGCGCCATTGCCGCCAAGGCCATGAACGCGGATCCTGCGGCCCGATATCCCGATGTGCCGGCGCTGCTCGATGACGTCGAGCGCTTCCAGGAAGGCCTGGCCGTGGAGGCGTGGTCCGAACCGGTGTGGCATCGATTGCGCCGTTTCGGGTCGCGCAATGCGGTTCTCCTCTGGCTGCTGGCAGCCTACGCGGGCGTGAAGTTCGTGCTGTTTTTTCTGCGAAGGCTGTAAAGGAATCGCCGGCAACCTGGAATTCCATGGTGAGAGGAGCACTACGTTGAACAAAGTCTTGGTTGGAGTGCTGTTTGGATTGGGTCTCGGGGCGCTTGACGGGGCGACGGCGTGGTTCTATCCGGAAGTGCGCTCGATGATGGCCGGCATCATGGTGGGGTCGTCGATCAAGGGCATGGTGGTGGGCGTGCTCTGTGGCTGGTTCGCGCGCCGGGTGCAATCAATGAAATGGGGAATTGTGGCGGGCGCCGCCCTGGGGCTGCTGTTCGCTTTTCTTGTGGCGGCTACGGATACGGTGAATGGCCGGCATCCCTACCTGGAGATTATGATGCCGGGTTTCGTCGTCGGCGCCATGATCGGCTTTCTGACGCAAAGGCTAGGCATCAGCGCGCTCGCCAAGAAGGGAGAGAGATGAATCGCGGGCGCCGTGCGTCGTTGGTAGACTAGCCGTGAGTACCGGATGAGCCCTGTCGAGACCGTACTCCGTTTCCTGGAGTGCATCAACGAGCACGATGCGGACAAACTTGCGAAGTTAATGACGGAGGACCACGTGTTCATTGACTCCCTGGGTCAAAAGGTGCGCGGCCGTGAGAAGATGCGGACCGGCTGGCGGGACTACTACGCATTTTGTCCCGATTATTGGGTTTCGCATGAAGAGATCTTCCAAAACGGGAACAAAGTCGGTGTGTTCGGTTCGGCAGGCGGCACTATCGCCAAGAACGGCAAGCTCCCGCCCGAAAACCAATGGCGGACGTGCGCGGCCTGGCTGGCGGTGGTGGAAGACGGCCTGGTGAAGGAGTGGCGCGTTTACGCTGACAACAAACCGGTGTACGACATCCTGGCAAAACGCTGACGATCGGTCTGATGAGTTATTTTGCTCGCACCTTGAGCGGGCCATCCGTTATGATAACCTCGATGATCCACAAGGCTATGGATTCGCGCGCTTCCGTTGGGCTGACCCTGTTCCTCTTGTGCAACTGCGGAGCACTGGCACAAGTTAACCCCGGCGGACAAATGACCAGACTGGGCTTTGAAGTTGGGGTTTCCTACGAAGGTGAGCCGATCGCGCAGGAGAAGACGGTATGTAATCCGGATGAATGGAGCCGGTCTATCGACTGGGGCGACCAGACACCCGAGGAGACGCTCAAAAGTTCTGCTGTCAAGACATACGGGGATGGAAGTGCCGTACCCAAAGGGTCGTACGTAATCCTCGGCGGGAAGCACCAATATAATACGGCGCAACAATACAAGGGCACGCTTTATATACGGCAACATTGCCTGGATACCATGCCGGGCACTCGTAAGTATGCTTTCCCTTTCACGATTGAAGTCTTCGCGAGAGTGCCGATTCAATCTGTAGAGGCGCCAGCCTCGCCGATCCGGAGAGGCGATACGGTAGGACTAATCGTCAAACTGGAGGGCCCGGCGCCTCTATCCAATACCAGAGTTTTCCTGGAAGCTGACAAGGCTGTCTTTTCCAACATCCCGCAGTTCAAGGATGTGCCAGCAAATGCGAGCGAGACGACCGTCTTGCTGCCGGTGCGACGTAACGCGCCAGCAGGTGACTCCGCGTTGAACTTCTGGACCGACCCCGACCCGGCGGCGCGAAAGTCTGCATCTATAAGCATCGCGCCGTAGGGAGAGCGAACCAAGATCCATTCGAACACTTTCCGGCATTCCGGCCTCTGATTCAATAGAAGACGTTGATGACCGGGGCCAAACGCGAGACGCAGTTGGTGCTCCGGGCGCAGTGTGGCGACCGCGAAGCGCTGGAATCCCTGCTGCGCGGCGTTCAGGGCCGGCTGCTCCGGTATATTGCCGGGCTGGCCGGACATGATGCCGCGGAAGACGTTCTGCAAGACGTTTTCCTGCAGATTTGCCGTAAGCTCGAGTGGCTTCGCGACGCGGAGTTGTTCCGCCCCTGGATCTACCGGATCGCCAGCCGCGCATCCTTCGCCTATCTGAAGAAGGAACGCCGCTGGCTGGCTGGGGAGGGCGAGGAGGTGCCAGTGGAGGAAGTGCCGGCCCCGCCGCCAAACATGCTGCCGGGACTGCTCGATGAGTTGACGGAGCTAGTGGAAGAGCTTTCGCCGGCGAGCCGCGCGGTTCTGATGCTTCATTATGTGCAGGATTTGTCGCTCGACGAGGTGGCGGCCATTCTGGAACTCAGCCCGGGCACGGTGAAGTCTCGCCTAGCGTACGGTCTCGCGTGTCTTCGGAAATTAATGGAAAGGAAGAAATGAATCATGACGCCGCAACTGGAACAGACGCTTCGTAAGTCCCTTGATGAGGTGGATCGCAAACGCAAGCTAACCATGGTGCTCACGAAAGTGTTGCTGCTCATCATCGTTTCCGATGCCGTGGCCACCGTTTTGTGGACCGCCGACGCAAGAACGACGCTGGCCTGCGGCCTGATAGCGGTTATGTGCCTGGTGGCGCTGGGGACCGTCAAGGTCGGGCAGATTTCGTACGACAACACGCGCAGGATTTTGAAGGCCATTGAATTGATATCGGCAGATGTAAAACGGTGACAGGCAGCGGCGCGCGGCGGTGGGACAAAACTGGCCGGGCGTGCCCGGCGCATTGGGTATCACGGCCGTTCCGGTATTTCTTCGTACATCAGGGGCTCTTTGCTGCTTCCCGACCCCGCCGGGGTTGACGTATTCTGGCTATCGCAACGAGATCGGCGGAAGAGATGGCAGGGGACAGGATCAGCGGTCCGAGCGATTACCTGGCAGCGGAGAGAACATTTCTGGCGTGGATTCGAACCGGTTTAGCGCTCATGGGATTCGGCTTTGTGGTGGCGCGGTTCGGCCTTTTCCTGGAAGCGCTGCACGGCCGTTCCGCATCGCCGCTTCAGTCGTACGGCGTCTCGGTCTGGTTTGGCACGGCACTGATCATTGTCGGAATCGCCGTCAATCTTACTTCCGCGCAGCGGCACATCCGGCTGGTTCGAGAGTTGGAGCGGGGTGGATCTGCCTTTAGCCGGCCGTCGTCGCTCGCGGTCAGCATTGCCGTGATTCTGGCGGTGATCGGGACGGCGATGGCGGTCTATTTGATCTCCGTTCGGGACCCTCAGCAGTCAAACATACAAGACCCACAGGAGAAATCCATGACAGCAAGTCCAGAGACAGGAATCGTAAACGTATCGAGCCGTCATTCGGTGGATCAGACGGTTCAAAAATTCGAGGAGATTCTCGAAGCGAAGGGCGTCAAGCTGTTTGCCGCCGTCGATCACAGCGGTGAAGCGGAAAAAGCCGGCATGCGCATGAGGCCGACCAAGCTGTTGATCTTCGGCAATCCGAAAGCCGGAACTCCGCTCATGATTGCCTCGCCGAGCATCGCCATCGATCTGCCACTCAAGGTTCTGATTTGGGAAGATGCCAAGGCGCAGGTCTGGATCTCTTACAACAGCGCTGCGTACCTTCAAGCCCGGCATAAAGTGCCCCCGGAACTGGTGCAAAACATCGCCGTGGTGCAGACGCTGGCCGCCGCCGCAGCGCAGTGAGGCGCGGATAGAGGCTCATGCAATACGGCCGTTGCGTGATCGTCTGGTTCTGTGTTGCCGTGTCGCTGAGTGTTTGCCGGGCACAGCAGCAGATCGCCGTCGACACCCTTCAATCCGACTCGCCATTCCCTCATTTCTGGGAAGAAGCATTCGGATCCGGACGCGCGATCCTGAGCCTTCGCGAGAGCTACCGCAGCGACCTGACGGCCGTCAAGCAAGCCACGGATTTCCACTACGTTCGCTTCCACGCCATCTTTCACGATGAAATCGGCGTATACAACGAAGACGAGCGCGGCAATCCCGTTTACAACTTCTCTTACGTCGACGAGATTTACGACGGACTTATCGAACGCGGCGTGCGGCCGCTGGTGGAAATCAGTTTCATGCCGCGCAAGCTGGCGTTCAATCCCGACGCGCTCCACCCCTTCTGGTACAAATCGAATGTTTCGCCGCCAAAGAGCATGGAGCGATGGGATGCGCTGATCACCGAATTCGCCCGCCACCTGATCGCGCGCTACGGCATCCAGGAAGTCTCGCAGTGGTACTTCGAAGTCTGGAACGAACCCAACATCGATTTCTGGAACGGCATTCCGCGCGACAAAAGTTACTTTCTTCTCTACGAACACACGGCGCGGGCGCTGAAGGGTGTCAGCAGCCGTTTGCGAGTCGGGGGCCCGGCCACGGCCGCGGCGGCGTGGATCACCAGTTTCCTGCAATATGCCGCTCTTCATCATGTCCCGGTGGATTTCGTTTCCACGCACGGCTACGCGGATGACACGGTGGAAGATCTTTTCGGCACGAACGAAGACATCCCCATGGACGATCGCGTTTGCCGGGCCGCGGCCAAGGTGCGAAAGGAAATCCAAAATTCCGCCATGCCTTCCCTGCCCTTGTTCTGGACGGAGTGGAACGTGCCGGGCATGAAAGACGCCCGGGATACGACGTATGTGGGCCCCGCCCTGGCTAACACCATGCGCGAATGCGACGGGTTGGTGGACATGCTCTCGTTCTGGACATTCTCCGACGTGTTTGAGGAAGGCGGGCCGATCCCGCGGCCTTTTGAAGGCCACTTCGGATTGCGCGCCAAGGGAGGCATCAATAAACCCAGTTTCTATGCTTTTGGTTTGCTCCACCATCTGGGTGAGCGCCGCCTGGCGAATCCCGCACCGAATGTCCTGGTCACGCGCCGCGGCGACGGCTCGCTGGTACTTGCGGTCTGGAATCTTGTGGATCCCGACAAGACGGGCTCGCGGCTTCAGGTGCGGCTGGACTTCAATCACGTGCCGGCCAACGCACCGGTCGCCATCAGTCTGGTAGATGATGATCACGGCAACGCGCTGGCCGCCTACCGCGCGCTCGGCAGCCCCGAGTACCCGACTCAAGAGCAGGTTCGCAAAATGAATGCGGCCGCAGCGCTGCCGGCACCCGAGCGGCGGCGGCTGGACGGCACTCATCTTGATCTTGAATTGCAGGTGAACGCCCTGGCATTGATTGAAATCCGCGCGGCGCTGTAGGTAATGATACACTGGCGCTGGATTTGTATTTCCTCAAGAGGTTCAAATGCCTATTTCCAGAAGAGAGTTTTTCACAAATACTGCGGCGGCCGGGATGGTGTCCGCAGCGGCCCGGGAGCTGCGCGCCAATCCGCTGGGCCTGCCGATTGGATGCCAGACGTATCCCGTTCGGAAGATGATCGCTCAGGACTTTCCCGGCACGATTAAACAGCTTGCCGGCGCGGGATTTCAGACGATCGAGCTGTGCTCGCCGGTGGGTTATGCGGATGCCGGTTTCGCCGGCCTGGCGAAATATAAACCGGCCGAACTGCGCAAGATGCTGGGCGACCTGGGCGTCAAATGCGTGAGTTCGCATTTCGACATCAAAGAGCTTCGGGAGAATCTGGGGGGCCGGATCGAATGGGCCAAGGAACTCGGGCTGACCCAGATGCTGGTGCCGAGCCTCGAAGGTCCGCGCAATCCCACGATGGATGACGTCAAGCGAGCGGCCGACGAATACACCAAGATGGCCGAGCAGACGGCCAAGGCCGGCATCCAGCAGGGCCTGCACAACGAACGCTTTGAGGTGACGACGGTTGACGGAAAGCGAACCTACGATATTCTGCTGGAGCTTTTTGATCCAAAGCTGGTCCAGTTTCAATTTCAGGTCTCCGAGATCCGGCACGGCTACGACGCCGCGGAGTATTTCACCAAATACCCGGGGCACTTCATTTCGATGCACGTGCAAGGCTGGTTGGCGGACGCCAAGAAGATTGCTGCGGTGGGGCAGGACTCGCTCGATTGGAAGAAAATTTTCACTGCGGCGAAAACGGGCGGGATCAAAAACTACTTCGTGGAGATGGATCTGGATCTCATGAAGGCGAGCGTGCCGTACCTTCGGAAACTGGAAGTCTGACGAAGGCCGCGGCTTATTGAATGACGCGCCGCGAGTTGCTGCTTCTGCCGGGCGCCGCTCCGCTGTTGGGGCAGGCGCCTTCTTCCGGCGAACCGCAGAATCTCACGTTTCCGCTGGATACGGTCGAAGGAACCGTCATACCTCCGGAGCTGTTTTTCGTGCGCGACCACTTCCGGGAGCCGGAGATTTCTCTGAGCACCTGGAGGCTCAGGATTGAAGGGCGCGTCACGCGGCCGCTCGATTTGAGTCTGGCCGACATTATCGAATCGCCGGCGAAACAGCTTGAAGCCGTACTCGAATGCGCGGGCAATCCGGCCGGAGGTACGGCAGCGGGCGATGCGATGTGGGAGGGCGTGCCCTTAGGTCATCTTCTGGAGCTCGCGGGAGCCGCGCAGGATGCGGCTGGGGTGCTGTTGGAGGGTTCCGACGCCGGGCGGTTGCTCGAGAACTCGCCTCCGCTCCCTTACTGCCGCCTGGTTCCCGCCGCGAAATGTCTGCTACCCGAAAGCCTGCTGGCGTTCAAACTGAACGGCCGCTTTCTGCCGCATAGAAACGGGTTTCCGGCGCGTGCCCTGTTCCCCGGCTGGTATGGCATGGATTCGGTGAAGTGGCTCCGCCGCATGGTCGTGCTGGGACCCTCCGAGCCGGCGCCGGTTCTCGAGTCGAGCGGCATGAACAAGCTGTACAACCGCATGGTCAAGGGTCCGGGCGGCGAGTTGACACGGACGCGGCTCACTGAGGTTCTGGTGAAATCCATGATTGTGTGGCCGGGCGACAATACCAGGCTTCCGGCGGCACGGCACCTGGTTTACGGGTTTGCCTGGACCGGCACGGGTCTGGTTCGCAGCGTCAGTCTCAGCGCCGATGGAGGACGCACATGGACGCCGGCTCAACTGGAATCGGCACCCCAGCCCTTCAGTTGGGTTCGGTGGAGGTATTTGTGGAACGCTCCGCCGGGCGACCACGTGCTCATGAGCCGGGCCCGCGACGACGCGGGCCGCGAGCAGCCACTCAAACGCGATGGCTCCCGCAAAGACGGCTACGAGCTGAATTTCTGCGCGCCGGTGCGGTGCTTTGTGCGATGAAGAGGATGGGGCAGTGGGCTCAAGTCCTATGTCAAACGGCGAAGTGGGGCAGGCCGCAGCCCAAAATGGCTGCCCCGCACATCTGAAGAACTGTCTGCGAACTTCTGACTCAGGACACTACGGGCGAGCGGGTTGGGACTTCAAATATTCCACCCGGTCGAACTGTTCTTTGGCCAGTCCCTGCTGGCCTGACTTGCGATACGCCAGGCCGAGCTGATAATACGCACCCGGTTCCGCAGGGCGCAGCGCAATCGCGTGGTGAAAAGCCGCGATGGCCTCGCGAGGCTTGTCCATTTCCAGATCGACTTTGCCGCGAAGATAGTAAACGTCGTAGTCCGCGGGTGAGCTTTTCTCGGCCTCAGCCAGTTCCTCGAGGACAGCCGGCCGATCAGGAGCGTCCTCGGCCAGCATGGATTGCGCGATGGCGAGGTGAAGCATGGGGTAATCCGGCTTCCGCCGGGCCAGCATGCGTAGCGTGGTTGTCGCCTGGCGGGCCTCGCCTATCTCGCGATAAGCCTGGGCCAGCTTGAGGTAGGCATCCGCCTCGCCGGGAAAATCCTGCACCAGTTCGGCGAGGACTTTGACGGCCGCCGGAAACTGCCCCGCTGACACCAGGTTGGAGCCAAGCGCCAGCAACAGTTTTGGTGAGTTGGGAATTTGCTTCCGCCCCTGTTGCAGGATCTCGACCGCCGATTTCGCATTCTGCTGCTTTTCGTAAA
>Ga0187819_10000363_pt1 | contig 22341 bp, 27 predicted proteins | sample NC_wetland_sal_i_15_FD_132411 | JGI IMG/M metagenome (GOLD analysis project Ga0187819, IMG submission 132411) | Wetland sediment microbial communities from Neuse River Estuary, North Carolina, USA - SO4_4 | ecosystem: Environmental > Aquatic > Freshwater > Wetlands > Sediment | place: USA...
CGCCGATGAACGGCGACCGGCTCGGGCGCGGCCCCGATGATGCAATCGAGCCCCTCGGCATTGTACCGCCTCGCCCAGGTTCTCCGGGTGCTTGCGATCCTGGCCCTCGTGTTCCTCGTGCTCTTCCTCGCCACGGTGGCGTTCTCAGCCGTCCAGCTGGGGGAGGGGATCGCGAAGCAATCGGGATCGCTGCATCACTCGGTCGCGGCGGCGATCGTCGGGACCGACATTCTGGTCAACGTGACGTTCCCCATCCCGAATCAGGGGTACTACAATGTCCGCGACCTAACGCTCGTCGCGATCTTCACCAACCAGACCATCCAGTCGAGCCCACTCGCCGTGACCACCGGCGGGCCGGCCAATATCCCCGGCCATGGGGAAGGGAATGTGAGCCTCCTCACGTCCTTCGACATGGCCAATCCGGCTGGACCTTTCCTCCTCCTGAATGACGCAGAAATCCAGGGAACGCTCTTCCTCAACGCCTCCTATGCGGCCGTCGTTCCGGTCAACCTCGAGGTAGCGTTCAACTACCATTGGGGCGCGCCGTTCGCGAACCTCAGTTATGGCACCGGGACACCGACGCTCGAGAAGAACGGAACCGTGGCGATCCCGGTCACGATCCATTTCGAGAACCACACGCCCGGATTGACGATCGCGGGCAACCTCGCCGTCGTCGTGAGCGACCCCAACGGCACGCTGTGCACGCGGCAGACGTTCCCAGTCGAGACCCATGATGGCCCGGTCACCCTGATGGAAACGTTCTACGCCCCCGACACGTGTTCGCTGGCCGGCGACACCGTCACCTCGGTGTTCACTTCACCAGGCCCCCCACCCTTTAGCATCGACCTCCCGACGGAGACCATCCCGTGAACGGTCCGCAGTTCAGTGAACCCGGGAGCCCCTACCCGGCCAGAGCACCAGGGGCTCGCCGCGTCATCCCCTACCAGCCCCCGGGTGTTTCAGGGGCACGGATTGCGGGTGCGGTCAGCCTGACGTTCCTCTACTTCGGCCTCGTCGCACTCCTGCCGTACTACCTAGAGCAGTATGCCGCGAAGTACGGCCTGTCGGCCCCGATCGGGCCCGACTTCCTGCTGGTCGCAGGGGCGATCGTGGCAATCCTCGCGGGTCTCTCGGTAGCGACGAAGCCGACGAGGGCCTGGGGACCGGTGCGCGTGATGTCCGCCGGGTTCGACCTGATCTACATTTTCTATCTGTTGCAGAACCCGGTCTACGCCACCACGATCCACGGATTCATGATCAGCCTCACCTACTCCCGTATCCTCGAGCTGTTCCTGATCCCGCCCGGCATCGGGCTCCTGGCGGGTGTCGTCACCTCGATCGGGGACATTCGCCATCCGTGGGAGCGTATCCAATTGCAGTTCCCGCCGAAACTCTGGCCCTCGCGGGGCGGTGGGTACGGGCAAGCGATGTAGTAGCTCACGTTTCTGATCCGGGCAGTCCCAAGGCCTCTATGGGGTCCCGACCGGGACCTTCCGAACCAGCCGTAAGGGGGCGGTTTCCCACCCCTTCGCAGTTCACCGAACCGGTGCGCCTCCGCTGGTAGGACCTGCGGCCCTTCCGCCGAGGTGGAGACCGGCTCTCCGTGCGCGTTACTTCCGCCGTACTCCGGCGTAGCTCCGAAAGGAGAGTTAACCCTCGAGACAGGATGTTCCTAGCGGCGTTCAAGTCCCGGTCGGCCACCCAACCGCACGGACACCGATACGTCCGCTCTGCAAGCGGGAGAGAAGGATTGGCGAGCCGACCACAGTGGAAACACGTCTGTGTAGTGTTCTTCGCCGGAACGTCGACGCACCGTTTCGACCGAAGAGTCATCTTGTAGTGGGTCAGCTGACGTAGCATCCCCCAGCCGGCGTCGGCCATCGCTTTGGCAAGCGGATTCCCTTCTCGGAACTCGGTAACGGTCGTATTCTCAAAGGCGATCAGGTCGAATCGGTCCGCCCAATCGTGTGAGAGCTGGTGCGCGTGCCATCGTCGTTGCCGCCGGACCTTCGCTTGACACCTTGCAACCCTATTCCGTTGCTGCTGATATCGATTCGAGCCCCGACGCTTTCTAGCGAGACTCCGCTGCTCTCGGGCCAGACGACGTTCCAACTTCCGGAAGAATCTCGGGGGCTCGACCACCTCGCCGGTTGAGAGGGTGGCGAGATGGGTGAGACCGACATCCACGCCGACGGGGGTAGTGGGCGGAGAGGAGGCTGGAGGAGGCGGATCTGGAATCTCGATGGCGAGGGTTGCATACCACTCCCCCGCCTCGTACTTGGCGGTAACTGCCTTCACTGAGCCCACCGTTGGGAGGGGCCGATGGAGTCGGACGGGGATCTTTCCCACACGGGGGAACTTCAGCCGCCAAGTCCCCTTCGGACCCGGCACCACAAGGGAGGACGGATTCCGATGTGGGAAGGTGAAGGAGATCACCGTCTGACGGTACCGGGGATACCCCGGCTTCCTTCCCGCCTGAACACGGCGGAAGAAGGTCTTGAATGCGAGGTCCAACCGTTGCAGGCAATCTTGGGCGACATCGACTGATAGTCGGCCGAGTCCCTCACAGTCGTAATTCCTCCATCGAGTCAACTCCAGCTCTTGGTCAAGATACGAGACGGATCGACGCTCGTTCCGCCACGCATCCTGTCGTTGGCCCAGGGCGAAATTCCACAGAAAGGTGAGCTCTCGACGGTGATGCTCCAAGGCGCGGAGCTGGTCCTGAAACGGGTAAAGCCGGTACCGAAACGAGAGGAGCATGCCTGTGACCTATCGCAAAGTCGTTTAGAGGTGGATAATTGGCTCGCCCAGAGATACCGAAACGGTCCGACGGAAGCCGTTTCTCTCCGCGAACCGTTAATTTAAGCTGATAGTGAACGATTTGAGCCCGCGGTTCTCTAGAAGGATATGGCGGCGTCCGAGCCCCCGGAGAATGCTGCAGACATCGCGAGAGAAGTTCAGACCCTCGCGAAGGACGTCGCGCGGGACGCGCTCGCCGCCGCGCGGATCAGTCTTCGGCTCGCGGAGCGGTTCGGCCGCGAAGGGTTCGACTGGGCGGAGAAGACCGCCGACCGCCTTCTGAAGGACCGGAAGTAGACCCGGCGCGCCGCTCCCCTGAGAACGTTAAATACGCAGGTCCTGCTCGCTCGGTTGGCCGACGGCCATAGCGGTGGGGCAACACCCGGTCTCATTCCGAACCCGGAAGTTAAGCCCACTGGCGATCCGCGCAGTACTGAAGTACGCGAGTCTACGGGAAACGCGGAAAGCTGTCGGCCTCCGCCCCCGATATACCATGCGCGGGCGCCCCTCCGGGCTTCCCGCAAGCGATTAAATCACTCCCCGAGGTCGGACCAGATCATGTGGCTGGGCGCGCACATCGGAATCGCCGAGGGGTTGCCCGAAGCGGTCGTCACCGGCCACGAGATCGGCTGCGAGGCGATCCAGATCTTTTCCAAGAGCCCCCAGATGTGGGGTTCGGCCCCGATCGACCCCGCGAACGCTCTCGCGTTCCGGGAGGCTGTGGTGCGCGAGGGGCTCCGGAGCTGCGCGGTCCACCAGAGCTATCTCCCAAACCTAGCCTCGCCGAAGAAGGCCCTGCTCACCCGATCGCGCAAGACCTTTGTGGACGAGCTCCGCCGCGCTGAGCAGCTGGCGGTTCCCGCCCTCATCTTCCACCCGGGGGCCCATATCGGCGAGGGAGTGGAAGCGGGCCTCCGACGGATCGTCGAGAGCATCGATTGGGGCATCGGTGAAACACCGGGCATCGCGTGCCGCGCCCTGCTCGAGAATGCCGCCGGGCAGGGCTCGACCTTGGGATCGACGTTCGAAGAGCTGGCCTGGGTCCTCGACCACGTCTCCGACCGAAAGCGGGTCGGGGTCGCGATCGACACATGCCACCTGTTCGCCTCCGGCGTCGACTTCCGGACGGACGAACAGTACGCCGCGATGATCGCGCACCTCGATGCTACGGTGGGCTTGCGGGCCGTCCTCGCGTTTCACTTGAACGATTCCAAGGCACCCTTGGGCGCCAAGCTGGACCGCCACGAGAACATCGGGAAAGGAGAGCTGGGGCTCGAAGGATTCCGGCGGCTCGTGAACGATCGCCAGTGGGACTCGACTCCGGGATACCTCGAAACACCCATGGGAGACGACGGCTACGGCGCGTACCAGCAGGACCTGAAAACGCTCCGATCGTTGCTCACCCGCGTGCCCCAGCCCGCGCCCGGAGGCCGACGAACCTCGCGTCGCCGCGCCCCGTCCTCGGCACTTTAATATGGGCCGCTCGATGGAACGCCTCCGGTGAGCGCATCCGGGGTCCCGCGGGAAACCGTGGACCAGCTCTCGGCCACGTCGCGTCAGATACGGCAGGACATCATCCGGATGACGTACCACGCCGGTAGCGGCCACCCCGGAGGCAGTCTCTCCGTCACGGACATCGTCACGGCTCTGGTGTTTCACGAGCTCCGCATCGATGCGGACCATCCCGATTGGCCCGACCGCGACCGCCTCGTGCTCTCCAAGGGCCACGCGGCGCCGGCGCTCTACTCGGCGCTGGCGCACCGCGGATTCTTCGACCCCAAGATTCTCCCTACACTCGGGGAGATTGGCAGTCCGCTGCAAGGGAACGTGAATCACCGAACGCTGCCGGCTATCGAGGTGTCCACGGGCGCACCGGGGCAGGGACTGGGCGTGGCCGTGGGAATGGCCCTCGATGCGCGGCTGGCGAAGCGGCCCAGTCGCGTGTACGCGATCATCGGAGACGGTGAGTGCCGGGCGGGGCTCACTTGGGAGGCACTGTTGGCCGGGGGTCACTACGCGCTCGACAACCTCGTCGTTCTCCTCGACCGGAACGACCTTGAAACGGGCCACCGGAACGAGGACCGCATCGGCATCGAGCCCATCGCCGATAAGTTCCGCGCCTTCGGGTACGACACTCTTGAGATCGACGGCCACAACTTCTCAGCCATTTTCGAGGCGCTCGCTCGCGCCCGAGCGACGAAAGGTCGTCCGACGGCGATCATCGCCCGGACGGTCAAGGGGAAGGGGGTCTCCTTCATGGAGAACCAAGAAGCCTGGCACGGCAAGCCTCCCACGCGAGAGGAGGCCGAGCGCGCCTTGGCCGAGCTCGGCGGGAGCCTCTAAGGGCAGACCATGACCGAGCGGAAGTCCGCGAGCCTCGGCGAGGCGTACGGTCAGGCGTTGGTGGAGCTGGGCGAGCGCGACCCTTTCCTGGTCGTACTCGACGCGGACCCCTCCAGTTCTACGCGGACCGCGCAGTTCGGGAAGAGATTCCCGGAGCGGTTCTTCCAGGTCGGAGGAATGGATTCCACGATGATGACCATCGCGTCGGGGCTGGCGCTCGGGGGACGGCCGGTCTACGCGAGCGGCTTCGCGGTATTCGCGGCCGGCCAGGGGTACAGTGCGATTCGGCAGTCGGTATGCTACAATCGCGCGAACGTCAAGATCGTCGCGACGCACGGAGGTCTGCTCGTAGGGGGCGACGGGGCCCCGTACCAGATGCTGGAGGACATCGCGTTGATGCGGAGCCTTCCCGGTATGACCGTGATCGTGCCCGGGGATGGACCGACGACCCGCGCGGCCGCGCTCGCCATTGCCTCTTTCGATGGCCCGGCGTACGTTCGCCTCACGAAGGAGAATCTGCCCATCCTCACCGACGGCTCCTTCACACTCGGCCGCGCGGCCCAGCTCCGGGAGGGCTCGGATCTCACGATAGTGGCGATCGGCGCGATGCTCGCCCGAGCGCTCGACGTGGCGGAGGAACTCCACCGTGCCGGTGTCGAGGCGCGGGTGCTCGACTTTGCGAGCATCAAACCCGCGGACGAAAAGGCGCTCATCACGGCGGCCCGGGAGACCGGAGCGATCCTGACGATGGAGGAGCACAACGTCCTGACCGGGTTGGGCACCCTCGTCGCGTCGGTGACCGCGACCACGTCCCCCGTGCCGGTTCGACAGGTCGGTGTTCCTGACCTGTTTGGAGAGAGCGGCGACCCCTGGAAGCTTCTCGACCACTACGGCCTCTCCACGAAGCACGCCCTCGACGAGGCCTGGGCGCTCTTGCAAGTCCGCGGAAAGGTTTCGTAGTGCGAGGGCCCTGGGACGCGACGCCGTCAGAGGTCCGATGAAGCTCTTCCTCGATACCGCGAACCTGGACGAGATCCGTACCATGTGGGAGATCGGTATCCTCGACGGGGTGACCACCAACCCGAGCCTCGTGGCCAAGGAGGGTCGGTTCTTCGAGGACGTCCTCAAGGAGATCTGCGCCCTCGGCGTGCCATCCGTCTCCGCCGAGGTCGTCGCGACGGAGAAGGAAGGGATGCTCAAGGAGGGACGCTACCTCGCCGCCCTCCACCCGTCGATCTACGTGAAGTGCCCCATGACGCCGGCCGGCCTCTCCGCGACCAAGGTCCTCGCGGCGGAGGGGACCCGCGTCAACATGACGCTCGTCTTCTCGGCCAACCAGGCGCTCCTCGCCGCCAAGGTCGGAGCGACATACGTGAGCCCATTCATTGGTCGACTCGACGACCATGGGGAGGACGGCATGGCGCTGATCCGGGATATCGTGCAGATCTACCGGAACTACCGCTTCCCGACGCAGGTGCTGGCGGCCAGCATTCGCCACCCCGTCCATGTGCTGGACGCCGCCAAGGCCGGCGCCGATATCGCAACCCTTCCGTACTCCGTGATGGAGAAGCTGGCTCACCACCCCCTGACCGATATCGGCCTGGCCCGGTTCCTCAAGGACTGGGAGAAGGTCCCCAAGCCCGTGCGCGTTCCTTCGTCGGACCGGTGACGTTGACGGAGCTCCTCGACAAGTACCTGCGCCTGACGACCGAGGCGCTCGACCGGGTGAAAGCGTCGATGCCGAACCGGTCGTTTCTCCACGGTGCCGCGCAGGATTTCCTTACGATGGCCCGCGCCTATCTCGCCGACGCCCAGCATTTCAAGGAGCGCGGCGACCTCGAGCGGGCCTTGGCGGCCGTGAGCTATGCCCACGGTTGGCTCGACGCCGGCGTTCGTCTCGGACTGCTCGATGGGGGGGAGGACGATGCCCGGTTCACGCTCTTCCAGTGATCGTCGGAAGGCCGCTCCCCCGCCGGCGATCTCCGAGAAGACGCTCGTCGATATCGAGACCCACTTGAAACGTCGAGAGACCCGCCGGGACGAGCTCATCGAGCGGGCGCGGCAGCTTCGCCGGCAATCCCAGTTCGTGATGCACCAGTTGCATCAGGGTCGCCGTCTCGAGGGAGCGATCGAAGAGGTCCGGACGGGCGCCCGGGAACTCACGGAGACACTCCGCGAGGAGGCCGGGGTCGATGCCGGCCCAGTGCTCGCCGCCCTGCAGGAGTGCGTGGAGGCCACGCTGCTAGACGCCACGTACCAGAGGGGAGAACTTCCAGGCCCCACCGACATCGGGGTCGAGCCGGAACCATACCTCCTCGGACTGGGCGACCTGATAGGGGAGCTTCGGCGTCGGGTGCTCGAGGAGCTGTCGGCTGGGGACCTTCCCGAAGCCGAGCGCTTGCTGGCCCTGATGGAGGAGCTCACACACGCCCTCATGCGGTTCGAAGCCCCTCGCAGCATCGTGTCCTTGAAACCCAAACAGGACACCGCGCGGGCACTCGTCGAGCGGACTCGGGGCGACCTGACGCTCGCTCGGCTTCTGGCGCGGGCCCGGCTCCCGTCCTCGCCGCCGGAGGATGAATGAGCGGCGGACACCGGGTCGTGGGGCTCATTGGAGGGTCGGGGATCTACGACCCGGGGCTGTTCACGCCCACGGCGACCCACCAGGTATCGACTCCCTGGGGACCGCCCTCCGCGGCGATCCAGGAGGGCCGGGTCGGCGCCCTGCGAGTGCTCTTCCTGCCCCGTCATGGACCCGGCCATACCATCCCGGCGCACCGGGTGAACTATCGGGCCAACGTCGATGCTCTGGCCCAGCTTGGGGCCGACACGATCCTGTCGGTGAGTTCGGTGGGCTCCCTCCAGCACGAGCTGAAGCCGGGGGAGTTCGTGCTCCCGACCCAGTTCGTCGATTTCACGAAACAACGGCCGACCACCTTCTACGACGGCGGGAAGACGTACCACGTTTCGATGGCCGACCCGTTCTGCCCCCAGCTCCTGAGCGAGGCGGCGTCGGCCGGCAAGAGTGTCGATGCGCCGTTCCACGCCGGCAAGACCTACGTTTGCGTGGAGGGCCCACGCTTCTCCACGCGCGCGGAATCGCGATTCTTCCAGGGCTTCGCGGACATCATCGGCATGACGCTCGTACCGGAGGTCACCCTCGCCCGGGAGCGGGCGCTCTGTTACGGCCTGCTCGCAATGGTGACCGACTACGATGTGTGGGCCGAGCATCCCGTGGACGCGCACGAGATTGTCCGCGTCATGCAAGCGAATGTCGCCCGCATGCAGAGCGTCGTGGGCGCGCTGCTACCCCGATTGGATGCGCCCCGGACCTGTGCGTGCGCCCACGCGCTCGACACGGCCGGGGTCTGAGCCCCGGCGAGGACCGAGGGTTCTTACTCGTCTTTGGGGGTCCGGCGGACCGTGATCGGGATTACGCCGGCACCGAACTCGAGTTCGGCGATCTCGACCGGATCGATGAGCCCCGAGGGCGTGTCGACCAGAAGAGGCGCTCCGAGAGAAATTTGAAGGGCCCGCGCGCCGAGAATCCGGGCCCGTTCGAAGCGGGTGAAATCTTCCGAGCGGATCTGCGTTCCGCCGCTCGACCACGACCGCCTGGATGGGACGTGGACGGAGCCATTGTCGCAAAAGCCAAGGGAGGCGGCCAGTTAAGGGTCGCTATATACCCTTTGCCAGAGCGAGCCTCACGCCGAAGAGGTACCTTCGCGGACGGGTTTTCCTTCCGCCCGGCCGGCTCAGTCTCCGGTGACGTCCTCGAGGAACTCGGAGAGTTGGCCCAGGAATTCCACCGGTTGCTCGAGCACCGGGTAGTGGCTGCTCCGGGGGAGGATCCGCAGATGGGCCGTCCGGATCCGGTTCGCCATGTCGATCGACGCGTCGAGGAAGTAGTCGTATCGACCCACGAGCACCAGCATCGGGAGGAAGATCTTCGAGTAGTACTTCCGGCCGTCCCATCGGGCGATCGTTCCGTCCACGACGAACTCGTCCCCGGTCCGGGTCATCATCGCGCGGTAGACCTCCTCGCTGAGCTTGGTGGCCCGCAGGTCCGGCGGCGGCGATGCCGAGAAGCGTTCGGAGAAGGGCGCCATGATGCGGGCCGCGAGATCGCGGTATTCCTTGCTCTTGAAATCGCCGGTGTTGGAGAGCTCGCGCAAGCGCAGGCGAAGGACCGGCGAGGTGTGCTCGAGGACGTATTTGAGCGCGGCGCGGAGGTCCGCGGCGCCGCCCGCCGTCGCGCACATGAGCAGCGAGGTGAGCTTATCCGGGAACCGGTGGGCGTACTCGAGCGTCGTGAACCCGCCGGCCGAGTATCCGAGGAGGTGGAGTTCCTTGATGTCGAAGGCCCGACGGATCGCCTCAACGTCGTCGGCCTGGTTCTCTATGGTGTACGAGTTCGGACGCGCGGGCTTCCATGATCGTCCGACGCCCCGCGGGTTGAACAAAATCACTCGCAGGTGCGAATCGGCCAATTTCAGAATCGCTCGAAGATAATGATAGGTAAATCCCGGGCCGCCCGGGTGGACGAGCAACGTGGCGGGCCCGGTGCCTCGGGAGACGTACTCGAAGCGGCGATTCCCGGAGACTTTGACGAACCCGGCCGGCGGCATGGGAGCGGCATCGGTCGGCGGGCTTAAACCCCACCCTTGACGGCCATGAGAGCCAATCGAGGCCGGGGGGCACCGTCCGTCCCCTTCCGGTTTTCCCACCAATTCGGTGGAGAAGAGAATCGTGCGGGAGGTACGGACGGATTTCGGCGACGATCTCTCGGCCGGGTATTACTCCGACGGAAGGGTTCTGTGCATTGGTGAGACCCGCCACGGGACGAACATGACGCAAATGGGACCGGAATCGTTGCTGGTGATGGCCGCAACCGCTCGTCACGGAGATCTGGCTGAGTACGCCCGGCTGGAGTACTCCCTCGCGGAGGCTCCTCGAGTCGAAATGACGCTGCGCAGAAAGTTCGAGGCAATGCCATCGAAGCGTGACGCAACCCGCCACTTCCTTGGCCGGGCGCTAAGGCTGTTCCGACGCGAGGACGCCGGGCAGCCAGCAATGGGGTCCGCCGTTCGGGCCAAGGTGATCGAGAGCATCGCGGGAAGCGTTGCCCCGGCGCAGTCCCCCCCGGGGACCAGTCTCGCCGCGCTTCCCGCGATCGAAGCCGGGTCCCGAAGAGGAGGCGGCGCCTCTCCCCTCTCGGCGATGCCGACCATGGGTCGAGCGTAGAGCCAAGGATTGAGGAGCTGCCATCCGATCTGCCATCACAACCCTTTCCGCTCGTAGGTGCGGACCACGCTGAATCTCTTCCGAGCGGGAGGGGGTGAGCTGAGGTCTCGGGAGCGGGGTCTTTCCCAACAGACTTTAGGGGACAGGTCCGTCCGGTCGCCGTTGGTTGGGACATGGACCCGCTCGACTTTGCGATCTATCGTTACCAATCCCCCGGTGGCGAGGCGAGGTTCTGGGCAGGGCGCCGGGTGATTGACCCCACAATTCCGGCCCGGGAGATTGCCGAGCGGGTCGGGGTCAGCGAGAACGGGGTACGCGCGCGACTGCGGAGCCTCACCGAGCGGGGGTTCCTCGGGCCGAGGTCAGTCATCCCTAATCCCTCGCTCTTCGATGCGCGGGTCTTCGTCGCGGAGCTTCCGGTCAAGGAAGCCGGAGAGGTGGAACAGGTCCTACACGACCTGACTCTCGTCGAGGGGGTGATCTTCGCCCGTGACGTCATGGACGAGGACGAGCGCAAGATTCGCGTCCACTTCGTTTCGGACACCGATTCGATGACCACCCGTCGGGCTGCCCTCTTGCGACGCCTGTCGCCCACGGGCCAGCTCCGGCCCCCCCAACTGTACTGGATCCCCCCTTGTGAACACGAGCTCTCCCCGCTGGACTGGAGGGTCCTCGAGGCTGTATGGCGCGAGCCGGACGCGTCGATTGCCGAGATCGGTAGTACCGTCGGGATCAGTCTCAAGACCACGGCGCGCCGGTTCCACCAGTTGGTCGACTCCAGGGCCTGTTGGTGGACCCCCGGACCGGACCTGGAGGAGTTCCCCCTCGCGCTCGTCTCGGTGTTTTTCAACAGTCCGGAGGATCGAGACGCTGCGGCCGGCAAGGTCGTTAAGGAAACTCTCACGTGGATGCCTGTCTCGAGCGACGGCCTTGGTCTCGAACCGGGGACATCGTCGACGCTGATTGCGGGGCTCGTCCCGGCCGATGCGCCGACGGTCCTTGAACGAATGCTGCGGAAGCTCGTGGGCCTGCCCGGCGTCTCGAAGATTCGACGGACCTTCGCCCTCGGCTCGATGTCCTATCCCACCTGGTTCGCCGATCGAATCGCGGACCGGGTCCGCCCGAGTTCTAAGTCAGCGGCCCGGTAGGGACCTGCTCGCGTCCTCCAATTCGTAACAAGCGGTCGCAGAGGGTAACGATGGAGGGTTCCCACTCCACGGAACGGGCCCGGACGACGGCGCGTCGGCAGCTTCGCCGGGTGCTGCTGCTGCTCGCCATCTTGGACACGAGCGTGCTGGTTCTGGTGGTGGGGCTGGCCGTGGCCTGGTCACGTTTCCACATTCCGACCCCGTACTTCCTCGCGCTGGTGCTGGCCGGTGTCGGCGCGATCCTCGTTGCACGGATTGCCCTGGGGATTCGACTCAAGAGACGGTCCGGCAATCTCTGAGGGCGGCGCGAGACGGGGGCTAGTGCGGGCACCGGGATTTGAACCCGAGTTATAGGCTTGGCAAGCCTATGTGATAACCAGACTACACTATGCCCGCAGAGCGCGGGGCCATGAGCCGTGCTATCTAAAACGGCTCCTCCGCGAGCACCCCGCGTCCGGAGCCACCCCTGCGGATCAAACCCGTGCGCCCGGTCCGCCGGAGCGGCGTTAATATGAACAATCGACTCGCGCTCCGAAACTCCGAGGTCGACGCCTATCTTGGAGTCGACAGAGATTGGGGAGCACTGAGTTAGATGAGCGCGGAGCGACCGCTGGTCGAGGGGGAGCCAGTTCTCGTACGGCGGCGGGAGGGGGAAGCGTACCTCCTCCCCCTTCGGGTCGGCCCCCAATCGGTCGAGGGTGTCGGAGTGATCGATCTATCCGGCCAGATCGGCGCGGCCCCCGGGGGAACCATCGAGTGGGCGGGGGCGACCTACCGGATCCTTCGGCCGTCGCTCGCGGATGTCCTCCGGCAATTGCGGCGGCGAGCGCAGATCATCACTCCCAAGGACGCGCAGCAGCTGCTCTATCTCGCCCAGGTCGGGCCGGGGTCTCGAGTCGCCGAGGCAGGCGCCGGCAGCGGTGCGCTGACGGTGGTCCTGGCCCATGCCGTAGGCCCCAGCGGTCACGTGGTCTCCTACGATCGTCGAGCCGATTTCTTGGAGGTAGCGCGTCGCAACGTTGCCCATGCCGGATTCTCGGACCGGGTCCGTTTCGTGGAGCGGGATGTGACAGCCGACGGGTTGGATGAATCGGGTCTCGACGGGATCGTACTGGACGTTCCGGAACCGTGGGCGGTTCTAGAGGCGGCACACTCGGCGCTCGCCATCGGCGGCGCCGTCGCCACCTATACGCCGACCTACAACCAGCTCGAGCGGACGGTCCGAAGGCTGCGCACCCTCGGGTTCGAAGAGATACGGAGCGTCGAACTCCTGGAACGGGCGCTCCACGTGGGCGAGGGTGGGACCCGGCCGGAGTTCGACATGCTCGGTCACACCGCGTTTCTCACCGGGGCCCGACGGGTGAACTGACGTGGTGTTCACACTCGGGCTCGAGATCGGCGGCTTCCTCGGCGTATTGCTGTCCGCCGGGTATGTCTACTTCGAGATAGGCAAGTTCGCCACGCCCCAGGTTCCTACCTCCCGCTTCAACGAGAGCAAGGCGCTCGCGGCCTACGTCGTGGGGCTGTTCGTGGGCATCCCCCTGGCCCTGGTCTGGATCTTTTTCGAAGTCTCCGTGGCCGGTGGCAATGCCATCTCCGCGATCATCGACGTGGTATTGCTCGCGGTCGGCGGGCAATTGGCCCAGACGGTGCTTCTCCGGACCCACTTCTTTGGGTTCACCCCGGCCGACCCGTTCTATGCCCTCGCCATGCGGGCGGGGATCGGAGGACTGCTCACGGTGGGCACGGTCGCCGAGTACCTAGCGGGGACCGTGACCCCTCTCGGGATCGCCCTCGCAGCGACTCAGTCGGCAGCCCTCGTCCTGATCCAAGTGACGGGGGGTCTCCGGGACCTGCTGCCGGTCCCGACGGCCTCCTCGGTCCTTCGGCAGCGGCTGACCTCGCTGTTCCTCGTAGTGGTCCTGTACCTGCTGACCGCATTGGGCGAGTACTACGGGACGTTCTATGGACTGGTCGGAGCGGCCCTGGCGATCGCGGGGGCGGCCTTCCTGTACTGGGACGCACGGCCCACGGTGCTGGCCCCAGCCCGTCCGCGCGCGGCGGCGGCCGGGACCCCGGCGACCGCGAGCCGTTTCGACCGACTCCCCTCGGGGGATGGCAAGCGGAAACGCTCGTGAGAGGGGAATTCCCCTGAGAGAGGGGAAGGGAAGGAAAGGGTTCGGAGGCGCGTAAATTATAGGCCCGACAACCCGAACGTGGGGAACACGTTCACCGTGATCGAGATCAAGACGAGCAAGACGATGCTCGCGATGAACAGCGCGCCATTCACCCGGCGGTCCGACGCGATGGTACGGCCTTCGTCGGCCGAGGTCGAGGCGGTCGTCCGCAGACCGTAGTGGAGCTTCACCGCGGCTCCAAAACCGAGCGCAGCCAGGCCGATCACGGCGATGAGCTTCGCGATCACGGTAGCGGTAGCGGCATTCGAGAGCCAGGTGGTGCCGCAACTCGTCGGCGTGGTATAGCAGGATCCCGGGATCGAGACCGCTGCGACCAGCACGAGCGCCGAAATGAACAGTAGGAGGAACCCGATCGCGCGGGAAGCGAACGAGATCATTCCCCACGGGTCGTGTCGCATATTCGGCAGATAGGAGCCACCGGCGGGCGCCCACATCGGAGGCGGCGGCTGCGCAGGAGCCGGCGCCGGAGCGCCGTACGCTGGCGGAGGGCCTTGGGCCATTGGGCCGGACATGCGACGTTTTCCGCGGGAGCCGTACTTAAAGCTTCGCACGTCAGGGGGGGCTGACTGGGCCCCTCTCCCGCGACAACCCGGGGGTCCTCGGAGGCTACCGGGGCCCGTTCTGCCCGGTCCGGACCGCCCAGCTCTGGGCGCCCTCCGGCGAGAAATCGAAGTCCATGACGCGCCCGCCGGAGGCGACGACCGATTTCGCCACGTCCTGGCGCCGGCGGAAGTCGCAGAACAGGAGAAGGTATCCTCCGCCCCCGGCGCCGGTCAACTTTCCCCCCAGCGCGCCGGCGGCCCGGGCCCGGGTGTAGAACCGGTCGATCTTCGGGTTGGAAATGCCCCTCGTGAAGCGCTTCTTCGCTTCCCACCCCTCGTGGAGGAGGTGTCCCATCTCGTCCAGGTTCCCGGTCAGGAGCTCCTTCTTCATGCTGAAGGCCAGGCGCTTCGTCTCCTCGAGCGCTTCGACGGTGTCCGGCCGGCGCTCGCGGAACGACCGGGTCTGTCGTTCGATGAGGTCGCCCGAGAACCGGGTGACCCCGGTGTAGCAGAGCATCAGACGGTAGCTCAGCTCGTTCAGGACCTCGGGGTCGATGCGGAGAGGATTGACGACGGTAGTCGACCCGAGGAACTCGATGAAGTTGAATCCCCCGAAGGCCGCAGCGTACTGGTCCTGGCGACCGCCCGGGTCCCCCAGGTCCACCCGCTCGATCTTGAATGCGCGCTCTGCGAGCTCGTACGTAGTGAGCGGGATCTTGAGGTACCGCGCGAAGAGCGCGACGAGGGCCACGACCATCGTCGATGAGCTTCCGAGGCCGGTCCGGGGTGGCGCGTCGGAGTGCAGGAAGATCTCCCAGTCCCTGTCCGCCTGGTGGAATCCCTTTAAAGTGGCTTTGACCAGGTCGAGTTCGCCGTCGTAGACGAAATCCCGCGGCGTACGATACTCGACCGCGACGTCAAAGTCCAGCGACTGGACCCGGACCCGTCCCTTCCCCGGGCGGGTGGTAAGCGTAGCATAGGCGTACTTGTCGATCGTGCAGTTGAGGACGGCGCCTCCGCGCTCCTCCGGAAACGGGGAGACGTCCGTGCCTCCCCCGGCGAAGGAAATCCGCAACGGTGCCTTGGCGCGGAAGATGTCCATCGAGGGGCGCACGACGACTCCATAGGCTCATAAACGTGCCCCTTCGTGCGGGCGCCGATGCCGCCACGCACGCCGAAGCAGACCTATGACCGGCGGGTCCGGGACTGGTTCCGGCGCCACCGGTTCGTCGTGTCCGTGACCGTCCTCGCGGTGGGGGTCTTCCTCACGGTGCTCGCCGCCGGCGACCTGACTCCGCTCAACACCGTCCAGCCGTTCATCGCGATCAACATGGTGACCGCGGCGCCCAACGGAGCGAATTACAACCTCGCGTTCGTTGTCATCGGTCCGATCGTTTCGATCATCGGGGCCGTACTCGTGGGAGGGTACCTCCTGGCGCGCCGCCGGTTCGAGCATCTGATGCTGACCAAGAGCAAGGCGGAATTTCTCCGGAACCTAGACAAGATCGAAGAGTTGCTCTGGGAACTGACCCCCGCCGACGAGCAGCGGTACCTCGACAAGCGGGCGGAATTCCGGCTCCGGTGAGACGACGGCCGGTCGGCGCGGCTTAAGTAGGACGGACCGGTCCCACGGCTCCGATGGCGGCGCCGGTCGCATCCAGCGGCCCGCACGACTTCGCCTTCCGGAAGCTTTCAAAGCCGGAGGAGTTCCGAAACTCGGAGGAGCTCCAACGCGAGGCGTGGGGACTCACCGAGGAGCCCCCTACCTCGAGCACGATCCAACGCGCCATCCAGGACAACGGCGGGCTCGTGCTCGGCGCGTTCGCCGACATCTACCTGGCCGGGCTCACGATCGGGTTCCTCGGTTGGGACGGTAGCCAGCTATACCATTACTCCCACATGACGGCGGTCCGACCGCAGTACCAGAACCATCACGTTGGGTTCCGGCTCAAGGCCTTCCAGCGAGAAGAGGTGATGAAGCAGGGCCTCGCGCTCGCAAGGTGGACCTTCGACCCGCTCCAGAGCAAGAATGCCCGGCTCAACGTGCGGCGCCTAGGGGCCCGACCGGACCAGTACTATGTACACTACTACGGAACGATGGGCTCCGAGCTGAACCGGGGGCTGGAGAGCGACCGGGTGCGGGTGACGTGGGCGCTCGCCGACCCCGACGTGGAGGCGCGGATGGCCGGCCAGCTGCCGAGTCCGGAGCAGGACCTCGTGCGCTGGAAGGAGTCCCAGCCCCTCGTGGCGACCTCGATCGGAGATACGGGGCTCCGGGTCCCGACCACCGTCAGCGAACCGTCCGGACCCAAGGCCCATCTCGAGATTCCGTTCGACCTGCAGGCGATCCGGAGCCACGAATCCGCGACCCTGCGGACGTGGCGCCACGCGGTCCGCGACGCGTTCCGAGCCGCCTTTGACCTGGGGTACCGGGTCGACGATTTCGCGGTGCTGAAACTCGAGCAGGAACGGCGGAGTTTCTACCTCCTCTCGGCCCCCCCCTCTCCGCCTAGCGCGTGACACGATGGTCCAGGTACGTCGCGTCCAGCTGGACGAGCTGGAGATGCCCCTGGTCGAGCCGTTCGAGACGAGCTTCGGAGTCGAGCGGCGGCGGCGTTTCCTTGTCCTCCGGATCGAGTCCGAGGACGGGGAAACGGGGCTCGGCGAATGCGTCGCGACCCGGGATCCGCTCTACTCGAGCGAGTCGGTCGCGACCGCACGATGGATGATCGAGACCTACCTGCTGCCGCTACTCTGGCGCGAGGGAGCGCTGGCACCGCCGATATTCCGCGCACGGGCCCAGGCCTGGCGTGGCCATCCCATGGCCAAGGCCGCCGTCGAAATGGCCCTATGGGATCTTTGGGCCCGCCGGCACCGGCAGTCGTTGGCCCACGCGCTCGGAAGCCGTCGCCGGCGGGTCGAGGTCGGTGTCAGCGTAGGAATCCAGCCGAGCGTACCGACCCTCGTCCGAAGGGTCGGAGACTATCTTGCTGACGGCTACCGACGCATCAAGATCAAGGTCCGGCCGGGATGGGACGAGCGTCCCGTGGCGGCGCTCCGGCGGGAGTTTCCCGATATCCGGCTGTGGGTCGACGCGAATCAGGCGTATCCGGCCTCCGCGGTCGCGGCCATCCGACGGTGGGCAACGAGGTACGCTGTGGAGCAGGTCGAGCAGCCGTTTCCGGAGCACGCTCTCGCGACGCACGCCCAACTCGTCCGGGGAGCCCGGTTCCGGGCGTGCCTCGACGAGTCCATCACGGACCTCGCGACGCTGGAAGCGGCCATCGGAATGCAGGCCCTGACGAGTCTGAACGTGAAAGCCGGCCGCGTCGGCGGTCTGGGGGCCGGCCGCGAGCTTGGCGAACGGGCGGCCAGGGCCCGGCTGCCCGCGTGGGTCGGCGGCATGCTGGAGACCGGCATCGGCCGAGCCCACAACGTCGCGTTGGCGAGCCTGTCCCCATTCACCTTCCCGGCGGACCTGTCGGCGAGCGACCGGTACTACCAGCCGGACCTCGTAGAGCCGGCCTTCGAGCTCGGCCCGGGCAGCACGCTCTCGGTGCCCTCCGGCCGGGGGATTGGGGTGGACGTCGTCGAGTCGATTTACCGGAGGCATCTCCGGCGCCATCGGGAGTTCCGCCGCAAAACGGCATAAGCGGGGGACCCGCTAGGGGGCCGTGGCAGCACCTCTACCCTCCCGTCGGCGGCGCGGACCGCCGGCCGTGGCTTGGATCCTCCTCCTCGCGGTACTGGTCGGCGTTGCGGCGGCCTTCCTCTCCCGTCCGGTCGGCCCCGTAGGTCCGTCCACCAGGCCTATCCTATGGACGCTGACGTTGAACCAGTTGAGCGAGCTTCTCGTCATTCTCGTGTTGATCGGCATTGGATTCTGGCTCTTCTATACGCTGCGGAATGTCGGGAGCCGGGCCCCGATTCCCGGTCAGGTCATCGCGACGATCTTGGTGGTGGTACTGCTAGGGGTGCTCTTCGTAGAGTTCGCCGGCTTGGTTCACGTCGCCCCCGCGCAGCCTCCCACGAACTCGACGGGAAAATCGAGCCCTCCGGGGGGCTTGGGCAACGGCGGATTTGGAAACAATACCACCACACTCTTCGGCACGCCCGGCATCACACTGCCCGCCTGGGCCGGGGTCGCGGCCGTCGTGGGCGTCGCGATTCTGGCCGGAGCGCTGCTCGTACCCTACATGGTCGCCCGCGCCGAAGATCGCCGACGGGCTCGCGGCACGGCCGAGGGACCGACCCGGGAGGCTCAGAAGGTCCTTCAGGAGGCTCTGGAGCGGCTGAAATCCGCCGACGGAGCCGACGCCCGCGCGGCGATCCTCGCACTCTACGCCCGACTGCTCCTCCTCGTCGGGCCGCGGCTCGGGACCGTCGAGAGCCTCACGCCGGGGGAGATCCAACGCGAGTCGATTCGCTCGCTCGGACTGCGGCCGCGCGTGGCTCAGGACCTGACGGAAACCTTCGAGGAGGCCCGGTACTCGACCCACCCGATGACGGCCGAAGCGGTCGACCGGGCCCGCGCGGCGCTGGCCGAGGCGATCTCTGACCTGGCGGAAAGCGCGGGAGTGCCCGCGTGAACTTCCTCTCGTGGGTGCTCGTCGGAGGCGCGATCGCCGCTGCGGCCGTCGCCATCGACGCCGGAGGCAACCTCGGGACCGCCGTGCCGGCCGCCGCGGCGGCCGTAATCCTCGTCTCCATCGTCGGCGTCGCCGAGCTGCAGGTACGGTCCTACCGACTGGTCCCGGTTCGAGGGGGGATGGGCCGGCCGCCCACGCCGGGACGCGTCGAGTCGGACTCGCTGCTCCGGCTGCGCCGGTCGTTCAGGACCGGGGAATTCGGCCGTTCGTCGATTCTGGCCACACTCTGGGCTCTCGAACGGGGCCTGAGTCCCGCGGACCGGACCTCGTTGAGCCTCGAGGCCGAACGGGCCGTCCTCGACCTCCCCCCGGATCAGTTCCGGAAGTGGGTCGAGGACCGGTTGCAAAGGATCGAGGCCGCCACGTGAACGCTACCGACGCTCCGCCGGGATGGTTCCGGTGGAGCCCGCGCGCCTACGTGCTGTACGCCGTGGCTGCCACCTTCGTCTTCGTGGCCGTGGTACTTCGGAACCCTGCGCCGCTGTTCGTGGCCGTACCCCTTCTTCTCGGGCCAATCGCCGCGACCTTCGGATTCCCGCGCAGCGTCACCTTGGCTACGCTCACCTGGGACGTCGAGGGAAGCGGGGATCAGGTCAGGGTAGTGGGAACGTTCCGTTGGAACTCCCCCATCCGTAACGGTCGGATGATCCCGATCTTCGCCCCGCCCCCGTCGCTCCGGGAGGCGGCTCCCCCGGAGCGCGAGGGGGACCCGGCACAGCTCCATTTCGCGCTGACGTATCGTATTCCGGGCCCCAGCCTGCTCGAAATTCCCTGCCCACGCCTGGTCTGGCACGATGCATGGGGCCTGGTGGAGCACGAGGTGCCGGTCGTGGGAGAGCCCCTTTCTATCGAGCGGTTTCCCCCCGAAATCCACCGGCTCGACCGGATCCGGCTCGAGAGGACGACTCCGTCGCCCGGAGAGATGCGCTCCCGGATGGTCGGCTCGGCGGGGGAATATTTCGCCGTGCGCCCCTCGGTGTCGGGGGACACGCGCCGCCAGATCAATTGGCGCGCGACCGCACGCGCCGGGAAACTCCTGGCCAACGACTACCACCTCGAACGCACCGGGGATCTCCTGCTCCTGCTCGACCTGCGCCCCACCGGGCTGGGGCCTGCGCGGGACGACCAAATGCTCAACGTCGCGCGCGCGGCGGCGTTCGGGATCGCCGACGCCTTCCTGGCGCAGAAATCCCGCGTCGGAGTCGGGGTCTTCACCGACCAGTTGGCGGCGGTCCGGCTCGGAACGGGCCGGCTGCAGAGATTCCGCATTCGTGCGTTGCTCCGCGACGCGACGATGCCGGCCGAGGGCGGTCCGCCGGAACGCTTCGCGATCTCGGTCCGTCGCTTCTTCCCGCCCGGAGCCTTCACGATACTGATCTCCCCTCTCGTCGAGGAGGATTCGATCCTGGTCCTCCCCCACCTTCGACGCCGAGGCTTTCCTACCGTGGTCCTGAGTCCCTCCCCCCTCGCCGTGCTCGGCCTCTCGGATGCCACGGAGGAGGACCGGGTCGCGACGCGGTTGGTCCGCATCGTGCGACGCCAACGGCTCGGGGACGTCTGGCGTCAGACCCCCGTCATCGACTGGGACAATTACTGGTCCCTCGCGCCATTTGTTCGGTTTCTCCAGAATCCCGCCTTCGGCAACCGGAGGACGTGACGATGGCGAGGTGGCTTCCATGGAGGAAAGGGTGGGACGATATCGTTCCACTCATGGTTCTAGCGACGCCGATGATCTTGTGGGCGCTCCTGGCTGGCGCCCGAACGTTCGCCGAGGTAATCCTGGTGGTCGCCGCCGTCGCGGTCGGACTCGTCCTCAAGCACCTGCTGTCCACGAACTTCGAGGATCTCGCGTTCGTTCCGCCGGTGCTCGTCCTGCTTGTAGAGCTCTCCACCGTCCGGCTGACGGTGGACGGTCTTCTCCTGGCGGCGGTCGCGGGGGTCGGACTGCTTCTGTGGGCGGGAGCGGAACCGACGAGCGGGGTCACGCTGGGGCAGCAGCTGGAGCCGGCGGTGGTACCGACGCTGGCCGTCGGCGTGGCGGTCGTGGTGATGCTCTTCCTCCCGGGAGGGTCGGGGGGACAGGTCGGCTTCGCCGCGTTGGTGCTGGTGGGGGTGTTGGCGTTGTCCGCCTGGCTCTACCTGCGAAGCGCCGCCGAGGTCACCGACGCTCAGCCGACATCCTGATGTGCCCGGTCGCCGTTCCTCGGAGTGAAGACGCCCTCCGGGGCGGCTTCCGGGTGCCGTCGAAGGGTCCCTCCTGACCACAGCGGGCGTGTCGTCCGCGGAGTATGAAGAGAGGACAACCCCGGTATCCGACACCCCCGGCCGGGGTCAGGACGCCGAGAGGGCCGAACGGCCTCCCGTGACGCGAATCCGTTACGGCCGGGGCACAGACGGAGACCGGGCGTCACCCCTGCCGCCATATACGAGCGGAGGGCATGGTGTCCGTTCCGAGGGGAAACCGTGCAGGCAGCCGAAGCGCGGCAGGCCATGGCCGACGTCATTGCCGCCGTGCACAAGGCCGTGGTCGGCCGGGACAGCGCGCTCGAGCTCGTCGCGACCGGGCTGTTGGCGGATGGGCATCTGCTGCTGGAAGACCTCCCGGGCCTCGGAAAGACGCTGATCGCCAAGTCGTTCTCGAGCGCGCTCGGTCTCGCGTTCGCTCGGATCCAGTTCACGGCCGACCTTCTGCCCCAGGACATCACCGGCGGGGAGGTGTGGGACGCGGAACACGCCCAGTTCGAGTTCCGGCCGGGTCCGCTCTTCGCCAACCTGGTGCTCGCCGACGAGATCAACCGGGCGCCTCCGAAAGTGCAGTCGGCACTCCTCGAGGCGATGCAGGAGTACCAGGTCACCAGCGAACGTACGACCCACCCGCTCGAGCGGCCGTTTCTCGTTCTCGCCACCCAGAACCCCATCGAGCTCGAGGGCACGTACCCACTGCCCGAAGCTCAGGTCGACCGATTCCTGATGCGACTCTCGATCGGATATCCAACTCCCACGGAGGAACGAGAGATCCTCGCGCGACGCCAGGCCCGGAAGGACGACCGGATGGACGTTCCGGCGGTGCTGGACCTCCCTCGCTTCCGGGAAGTGCAGAGAGCCGTGGAGGACGTGGAGCTCGACCCTGCGCTCGAGCAGTACGCCGTCGAGCTCGTGAACGCCACGCGGGTGGACCCCCGGGTCGAGGTAGGCGCTTCACCGAGGGGATCGCTCGCGCTGCTCAAGCTCGGCCGGGCCCGGGCCCTCCTGAGCGGACGGGACTTCACGGTCCCCGACGACCTCAAGGGCGTCGCGGTGCCGGGGCTCGCGCATCGCCTCACGATCAAGCCGGAGCCGTGGATCCGGGGCGTTCGCGGCGGCCAGGTGGTGCGCGAGGCGCTCGACCGAGTTCCCGTGCCCAAAGTGCCCTAGCCGC